>Ga0256847_1001502_pt1 | contig 11727 bp, 9 predicted proteins | sample TeddybearmetaG_FD_189099 | JGI IMG/M metagenome (GOLD analysis project Ga0256847, IMG submission 189099) | Hydrothermal vent microbial communities from East Pacific Rise, Pacific Ocean - Teddybear | ecosystem: Environmental > Aquatic > Marine > Hydrothermal vents | place: Pacific Ocean: East... | reverse complement strand
AAGCGGGCCAGGTGGCCGACCTTTGGTTGAATCAGGGCAGTCCGCTCATCGACATCCATGTGCAGCGAATGTTCGACGAGCACTTCTTCGACGATTTCAAAAGCTCGGTAAAGCGTACCGACGACTCGGTTCTTGTAGTTCGGAGTCTTAAACGTGGCCTTGATCGAAAGGTCAACCGCGATAATCAGCTCCGGTCGAAGCGTGCGCGCGAATCGCAACGGCACTGAATCGACAATGCCGCCGTCCATATAACTGTAGCCATCACGCTCGTAGGGTTCGAAGATTCCTGGCAAGGCGCAAGACGAATACACAGCGTCAACGAGGTCTATGTCGTCAAACCCCGGCGTTCCCCAAAAAACGGTACCTCCCGTTTCGAGGCGCACTGCGTTACAAAAGAACGGCACGGGCATCTGCTTGAACCCGCCCTCCGGCAAGATGCCCTTCAAACTCTCGTGAAACTTGTCTCCGCGGTACATCGAGGGAGCGCGAGTTCCTTTGAGGAGGAGCTTCAAGAAGTTGAGTCGGAAGTAGTCTTCCTTGTTGATCTTGGCGACGAGTTCTTCGATGCGTTCGATCGAGTAACCGCCAGCGGCCATCGCGCCTACGAGCGAGCCGATGCTAGTGCCAACGATGGCGTCGTACTGGATGCCGAGAGTCCGCATCGCGCGCAAGACTCCAACGTGCGCCATACCCCGCATGCCTCCTCCACCGAGGACGAGCACGGTCCGAGGCCGCGCGGGTGAATGGTCAAGTACTTGGGAAATCGTGGGATCGGGCATGGGGGGTGTTCCGGTATTCCGGCCTTAGAACTGCTAACCCCGTCCGCAATGAGTCCGAGGAGTTTCGCCCGTTTCATCGACCAGAACCCCCTACTGCTGGAGGCCCGCGAAGACTCTCCGCCTTGTGCTCGGAGTGGCAGGCTCCCTCTTGGCCCCGGGTGAGCAAGATCAGCCGCGCTGTAGCGAGCTCGGCTAATTCGCCCGCAATTACGGTCATAAAAGCCGTACGTCGTTGCTACAGCGGGCCTAGGCAAGGATGCCTTCCACCCATCAACGCACCATCATCTGGACTAAATGCCAGCTCCGGAACGACAAGGCTTCAGCCCACCCGGATCCAACTTCAGCAACAACTAATACGAGTTCCATCAGGCACTGGTCTAGGGAACGGCAAATCCGGCCGAAAGAAGGGCTGTAGCCCCGCCATTCTGCGGAAACGTACGGGACTCACCGCCACCCGAGCACCCCTCCAAGAGCATGAGCCGATTCACCAGTTGGGAACGCCTCGCCCACGCCTCCGCCGACGAGGTTAGAGCGATCCAAGACAAAGCACTGCGAACCTATGTTACGCAGGAGCTCTATCCCTTCTCAAAATACTACCGCCGTGTGTTCGACGAAGCCGGCGTCAAGCCCGGCGACATTCGCACAGTGAGCGATCTAGCGCGGCTGCCTTTCACGACCAAGAGTGACTTCGCAACGGCACAGGCACACGCGGATACAAAGCGCGACTTCGTCGTGCTGCCGACACCCAAGGGTATCAAGCAAGCTTGGCCCTTCTCACGCAAGTTCGCACTCGTCCTCGGTGGCAAAGCGGCACGCGAAGCACTTGCTCATTCCTACCGGCCAAACTTTCTCACGTTCACCACCGGTCGATCGGCCGAACCAGTAGCTTTTGCCTACACGCCTCACGACTTGGACATCTTGTCCGAAGCCGGCGCACGCATGCTCAACGTCCACGGCATCGTCGATCCGATGGCGCGTATCGTAAACATGTTCCCCTTCGCGCCCCACCTGGCCTTCTGGGCAGCGACCATGGCTGGCTTCCGCACGGGACGGTTAATGGTCCCCACCGGTGGCGGCAAGGTCATGGGAACGAGCGGTAACCTGCGCCTGATTGAGCGTACCCAACCCGACACGTTGATTGGTACACCGGGATTCGTTTACCACGTCTTGCGATACGCGCGCACGGAAGGTGCCGACCTCTCTTCGATCAAGCTTGTAATCCTCGGCGCGGAAAAAGTCCCGCCGGGTTTGAAGGGCAAGATGACCGACGCTCTCAGCGCCTGTGGTGCAAGCGATGTCACAATCTCAGGCACCTATGGTTTCACTGAAGCGCGCATGGCCTTCCCCGAATGCCCAACTGCACACGACGTGTCTTCCGGTTATCACACCTACCCCGACCTCGGCCTATTCGAAGTCGTCGACCCTGAAACCGGCGAACAACTCGGTGAAGGTGAAACTGGAGAACTGGTCTATTCGAGCCTTTCAGGCCACGGCACCACCGTTTTTCGCTATCGCACCGGAGACATCGCCGTCGGTGGGATCACCACTGCCGCCTGCCCGCATTGCGGACGAAGCGTCCCGCGCATCTCCTCAGAACTGCGCCGTGCATCGGAACGCAAGTCGATGTCGCTCACCAAGGTCAAAGGAACGTTGGTCGACCTCTCGCACATCGGCACACTGCTTTCGAGCCACGCATTGATCGAAGAATGGCAAGTCGTCCTCACCAAGCGTGACAACGATCCTTACGGTCTGGACGAGCTAACCGTTCGGCTCACAACCAAGGCAGGCAGCAACGCCGAAGACGTCGAACGAGAACTCCGCCGTGAGATTCTTGAAGCGACAGAGATTTCACCAAACCATTTCGAGTTCCATCCTCTCGACAAGTTGCTCGCGCTCTTGGGTATGGAAACCGAGATGAAAGAGAAACGCTACTTGGACGAGCGGCCGACCGCTTCCTGATCCACCCGGACTCCACGATGAATCACAACCCTTCCCCCTCACCCATCGTCATTGCGTATGGCTTGCGGCTCCCGCAGGCTCGCGCCGGTGGAGCTTTCAAGAACGAGGATGCAGCTCACCTCGGGGCACGACTCGTTCGAGAAGTGCTCGCACGCACCAATATCGACGCGAACGAGATCGGCCAAGTCTTTACCGGCTGCGCGGGCCCGCCGAGCGATCAAGCCAACGTCTCACGGGTGCTCGCTCTGCGTGCCGGTATCCCCGAGCACGTTCCTGCTGTAACGCTCGCACGCAACTGTGCTAGCGGAATGGAAGCGGTCACGAATGCCGCAACCTGGATCAAGGCTGGCGAAGGTGACCTCGCAATCTGCGTGGGAGTCGAAGTCATGAGTCGCTATCCCCTGATGTTCAATCGCAAGATGACTGGGCTCTTCTCGCAGCTTATGACTTCGCGTTCCGCGATTGGAAAATTGAAGGCCCTGTCCAAGTTCCGCCTTTCCCACCTCGCACCCGTTGTCGGAATCACCGAAGGGCTAACCGACTCGGTCTCGGGCATGCTCATGGGGAATACCGCCGAGTTGCTCGCGCGCGATTTCGGCATCAGCCGCGCGGAGTCGGATGGTTACGCCTGCCGCAGCCATGAGCGAGCCCGCGACGCGCGAGAGCGCGGCCGCTTCACCGAGGAAATCTTGCCGCACCTCGCAATCGGATCGAAAGCTGGAGCAGGAGCGCTCCTTCACGACGACTCGATTCGTGATCAACAAACCGTTGAGGCGCTCGCCAAGATGCGTCCCTATTTCGAAAAGCCCGATGGCACCGTCACGATCGGCAACTCATGTGGCATCACGGACAGCGCCACCGCGTTGATCGTCACCACCGAAGAACGAGCACGCTCGCTAGGGCTTGAACCACTCGCCCGTCTACGCAGCTTCGCGTGGGCTGGACTCGATCCAAAACGCATGGGACTCGGTCCCGTGCATGCGACGGCGAAAGCACTCACCAAGGCAGGCTGCGAGCTGAGTGACATCGGCGCGATCGAACTCAACGAGGCTTTCGCTGTGCAGGTGTTAGCCTGCAAGAAAGCCTTCGAGAGTGACGACTTCGCGCGTGAGCATCTCGGAAGAGACCGCGCAGTCGGCGAACTCGACCTCGGCATCACGAACAAAAACGGCGGAGCGATCGCGCTCGGACATCCCGTCGGTGCGACCGGCGCGCGCATCATCCTGACAGCGGCCCACGAACTTCGCGAATCGAATTGCGAACTCAGCCTCGCCACACTTTGCATCGGCGGCGGTCAAGGCGGCGCTGTGATTCTCGAAAGGATGGCGTCATGATCGATCTCCACGGAATCCCCATGCCGGACAATGCACCGGAGCCCGGCACCTGCGTCAAGCTGGAGCGCCCCGAGAAAGGCCTGATCATTCTCAGGCTCTGTCCGCCGCATCGCACGACGACGGTGCTCGACGTACCTCTCATTCGCGACCTCGACACGGCACTTAAAGAGGTCGAGAACGACCGCTCTTTGAAAGGCCTCGTCATCACAGGCAAGACACCGCTCAACTTTGCAGCGGGAGCCGACATCGACGCGATCGAATCCGTCTCCGATCCGGAGGTCATTCGCCGCTTCGTGCGCGTCGTGCAGGACATCTTCCAACGCATCCACAACCTATCTGCCGGCATGCAACGCGTCATGACCGTCGCCGCTGTCGGCGGCCCGGTTCCTGGTGGAGCGTTTGAACTCTCGCTCGCTTGCGAACGAATCATCGCGGCGGACTCGAAGAAAACACGCATCGGCCTGCCCGAAACGCAACTCGGCATCATCCCCGGCTGGGGCGGTTGCCAACGACTGCCCCGCCGCGTCGGGGTTCCGACCGCGCTCGAAGCTATCCTCTCGGGCAAGCTCTATCCGGCCAAACAAGCCCTCCGCAAGGGCCTAATCGACCGCGTCACGCCTGTTGAATATCTAGAACAAGTCGCTTGCGAAGTCGCACTGGGGCGCAAGAAATGCAAGCGCAAGAAGCGCGGCTTCTACGGGCTCCTCGTCGACCGCAACCCGCTCGCAACCGGCATCATCGCTGGCATGGCGCGCAAGAAAGTGCTGGCGCAGACTCGTGGCAACTACCCGGCGCCCATGCGGGCGATCGGCCTCGTGACGCGCGCTCCGCGCACACGCCTTCGCGATGGATTCGAAGCCGAAGCACGCGCGACCTGTTCACTCGCCACGAGCACTGTGTCCAAATCGCTCATCGGCATCTTCCGTATGACCGAAGAGGCCAAGAAACTAGGCAAGCTGCCGAACGGTGATGCCCCGCAGCCCATCGAAACTGCGGGTGTTCTCGGCGCTGGCGTCATGGGTGGCGCGATCGCGAGCTCGTTCGCGCTACGAGGCATCCGAACACGTCTCTTCGACATCTCGCGTGAAGCACTGGATGCCGCTGAGTTCGACCATCGTCGCGACATAGGCCGGCGCGCCAAGCGCCGACGCCTCGCCAAGCACGAAGCGATGGCTGCCGTAGATTGCTTCGACACGACCAAGGAGCTGATCGGTTTCGATCGCGCCGAAATCGTTCTCGAAGCCGTCGCGGAACGCATCGAGATCAAGCGCATGGTGCTCACAGATCTTTGCAAGCAAGTCTCTCCGGACACGATCCTCGCGACCAACACCTCATCACTCTCGGTTGACTCGATCGCCGAAGGCGTTGAAAATCCCGAGCGCGTTTGCGGAATGCACTTCTTCAACCCAGTGCGCAAGATGCCGCTGGTCGAAGTGATCCGCGGCTCGCAGACCTCTGACGAAGTTGTCGCGCGCGTCTCCGCGCTGGCGCTTCGCATGGGCAAGACACCTGTCGTCGTGAAGGACGTCGCGGGGTTCCTGGTCAACCGCTTGCTCGGCCCCTATCTCGACGAAGCGCTGCGCTTGCTTGTTGGCGGCGTATCGCCCGAGAAACTCGAGCGTGCCGCCGAGCAGTTCGGATTGCCGATGGGACCGCTGACGCTGCTCGACGAAGTAGGCCTCGACATCGCTTCGCACGCGGCTGCTTCACTGCACGAAGCCTACGGTGAGCGCATGATCCCGTCAGACGCACTCGACAAGCTACTCGCCGAGGGACGCCTCGGCAAAAAGACCGGCCGCGGTTTCTTTGAACACACCCAGGGTCGTGGTTCAAAATCAGGCGCGCGCAAGACAATCTCACCCGACCTCTCCGCCTACTTGCCGCAAGCCAGCGACGCACTGAGCGGCCTCGGTTCGAAAGCAATCGTCGAGCGCCTGGTGCTCTCGATGGTCAACGAAGCCGCTCGTTGTTTGGAAGAAGACGTAGTTCAAAGTGCGAGCGAACTCGACCTCGCGACCATCTTCGGCATGGGCTTCCCGCCCTTCCACGGCGGTCTACTACGTTGGGCCGACACCCTCGGCGCCGCCGAAGTAGTGCAACGGCTCGAGGCTATCGCCGCCTCAAGCGACGTCGCGGCACGACCTGGTGGCGCGGCAAAGTTTGCACCGGCAGAACTTCTGCGCTCCATGGCGAATTCCGACGCCAAGTTCCGCGTTTGATAGCCGATACGGAATCAGGTCTTCGAGAGCAAACCTGATTCCGTATTGGCTATCAGTGTTCCGTCCCCGGATAGCGCCCCATTGAGACCAGACTCAAGACTGCCTTCGGTATGAAGATCAGACTCTTCAACGTCCGGTAACCGAGGCCTGCTGCCACCATGAAATAGCGCAGGCTAGCCAGGGTGTGACCGCCGTAGAAAAGAACAGTGCCGCTTTCGTAATAGCGACGGCCACGAATGGCGCGTACCTCGCTTGCGCTGAGGTGCTCCGACTGAGCTTCCATATAACGCGTGATGAACGGAATCACGTACTCCGGTTGTGTGTGGCGAATGGTGCCGGTCAAGCTGCCGGGCCACTCCACGATTTCGACAAGCACCTCGGGCACGACGGCAACCTCGCCTCGCAAACACACGCGGATCCACAGATCGAGATCTTCACCGAATTCGAGTTCGGGATTGAAGCCACCCACCGCCTGCAAGACCTCCCGTCGCGCCATCACAGTCGGCGTCGGCATGAAGTTGTAGGCGAGCAAGGTCTTCCAAGCCTCAGGTCCCGAGTTCGGTGGTAGGAACTCGTGCGAACGCCGTTTGAACTCGCCCTCCGGAGTGCGGTAGACGCTGTCGCAGGTCGCGAGCACGACCTTGGAGTCCGCACGCATGAGCGCGTACTGCTTCGATAGCTTCGCTTCTAGCCACCAATCGTCGGCATCGAGAAAAGCCACGTACTCACCCCGGGCGGCCTTCAATCCTGCATTCCGCGCACCGCCCGGCCCACAGTTTTTCGTGAGACCGATCACGCGAATGCGCTCATCCGTAACGCTCGCAACTTGCAGCAAGGTCCCGTCAGTGCTCGCATCGTCGACCACTAGAATCTCAAGCGGCTTCAAGTCCTGCGTAAGCACAGACTGCAACGCCTTCAAGATCGTGTCTTCCGCGTTGAAGGTCGGAATGATCACAGTGATTGCTCCGGCGACAGGCTCGGTGTCTTGCTGGCTAACTTTCACTTCTTCTGCGACTTTCCTCGCAGCGCTTCGAGTCGCCACCCGACCGAACACCCGGCACCATAGAGCGCCGAGCGAATCCCCGAGCGGCTCCAACGACCGCGACTAAAGCTCTGTTCCTCATTGGCGAAGGAACGCTTCGCTTGTGTGTCGCCCGCGCCACGGTCGACCGTTGCTATGCCAAGTGCCCCAGACTGTTCTCCGACGGCCTTGAGTAAGAGGTGCCCCGGCGAGTGCTTTGAAACTTCTTGGCTATAGACCGGGAACCAATAGTGCAGCACGTTTCCGCATTGCAAGCCGAAGTGAGTCGCGACCCAAGTCTCACCCGCGTGAAGGGTAATCAGCGCGCCCCGGCAACTCGCATGCTCCGATTCAAGCAGCTCGAAAAGTAGCTTGCGCCTCCAGCTTTCGCCCAAGGCATCCGGCGCGCCGGTCCGCGCGTATTGCTCGCGTTTCCGTGCGATGAGATCTTCCAACACCGCGCGCGGATCGGCTAGCGCTGCGTCCAATCGAAGCGGGCCGTGCTCTTTCTCGATGTTACGGCAACGACGTTCGGTCTTCTGAACGAACTTCTTGTTTCGCTCGGCGATTGATTCCCAGTACGCATCCCAGCCGCCATCGAAGCTCACCCGCAAGCCCGTCTCGGACTCTTCCGCATCGAGCCCAATCTCGGCCTGCGCACCGCACAAATGATGTACTTCGCACACGGAAAGCCCGGCGGCAGCAAGTAACTGTTCGCTCGAAAGCTCCATATCGGAGCAAGCCACCAACCCGAAGGCATCGCTCATCGTGCCACCTACAGGTTGCGCTGCTCGCAGCGCGGCCTGCAAGGCGCCAGCGAACTGGAACGGAAAGAAACCCACAGGTTCGCCTCCTCGCTCAAAGACACAGACCCGCACTCCCCCGCGCGCCCGGTTAACGGCGCATGCAAAGTGCGGCGACAGGAAGGCGCGCTGATGCTCGGGTTGCGTCAAGCACAGGCTCTCCCAGGCCGACAACTCAGCTTCAGTCAATTCATTCGCGCCACAGACGCGAGAGTTCAACTCGACTCCATTGCTCATCGAGACAAGCACCGTGCTCCTCTCCCGAACAACCAAGTCGCAAGCCGTTCAGGAGCCAAACGCCCAGTTGCGTCCGCGACTTCGTGCGCCGGGATATTGATCCGTCCGAGCAGCCCTGGCAGAGCGCCGCCAGCGAGGTCGTTCAGACACTCGTCACTCGTGAAGAGCAACTCGTAACCCGCCTCCTTCGAGGACTCGACGACATGCGCATCATGCGCGCCGTGCGGAAACGAGATGCTAGTCACAGGTTCTTCCACCAAAGACTCGAGCGTGCCGCGTGAGTCGCGCAACTCCGCATCGACATCCGCCACCTGCGTGAGCGGAGCATGCGTTGCGCCATGAGAACCGATCCGAAGGCCCGCCTTTTCAAGCGCACGCACCTGTTCTTCCGAGACCATTTGTGCGGGCACATCTTCACCCAGATTCACACCGCTCGCGCGCAAGAGACGATCCCGCTCAACCGGAGCGAGTCGCTCCAGCCTTGCGATCAATCGGCGAATTCCGGAGGGTCGCTTCCACTCGCCGGCATCGTCGGAGGCCACTCCACCCGCTTCAAACCACAGCCCGGCACATTGTGACTCGGTGATCACCCTGCGTTTCCAAGCCGAGTAGATCTGTTCCTGCCAGAAGCCCTGCGAGCTGCCGATCACCGAAGACACGACAAAGACATAACCCGACATGTTGGCCTCAACGAGAATCGGCAACGCCGTGTCCGCGTTGTCCGCCCAGCCGTCATCAAAGGTGAGCAGCAAGGGCCGCTCCGGCAAGGGCGACTCGCCACGGCGAAAGGACTCGAGCTCTGCTGGGCGAATCACCGAGTAGTGTTCAGCGAAGAAGGCCAGACAGTCGCGAAACAGCGTATCTGACACGGTCCACTCGGGATCCGCACCCGCGCGACGGGGGTCCTCGTCGGCAAGCACACGATGAAACATGGCGATCGTGAGGTTGTCACGATTGCGCTTATTGTGCCGCCGAGTCAGCGTGCCACTCGAGTAGGCCAGGCGCTTGATAGTAGAACGAACTGACATGAGCTAGAACTCTAGCGAAGCGCGTCCTCAAGCGAGACTGCGCGCGAGGTCTTTTCGTCGCGGTACTTGACGATTTGTGCGCACGCAGCAGACAGACCGCGTTCGCGAGCCCAATCTCCATCGAGAGCGCGCGCGCCAGAGACCAAAACAGCACCTGCTGGGATCTCGAGCGGCGCATCTGCAGTTCCCCGCAGTTCCCGCTCGTTTACGAGATCAAAGACACGCGTCGAGCCGGTGAGAATCACGCCTGCGGCCAGCACCGCGCCCTCGCGCACGCAAACGCCCTCGTAGACGCCGCAGCCTCCTCCGATAAAGGCGTCGTCTTCAATAATCACAGGCCGCGCACCGATCGGCTCGATCACGCCACCAATCTGCGCTGCAGCGGAAAGGTGCACGCGCTCGCCGATTTGCGCGCACGACCCAACGAGCGCATGGCTATCGATCATGCTGCCTGCGCCGATCCAGGCACCGATGTTGACGTACATCGGAGGCATGCAGACAACGCCCTCGCCGAGAAAAGACCCACGGCGAACGGAGCTGCCACCAGGCACGAGCCGAACGCCAGCGCCGGGTTCGAAACGCCGTGCGGTGAGGCTTCGCTTGTCGAGAAAAGCGCCTCCCTCATGCGGAACGACGTCGTCCGTGCGGAAGATATCGAGGATGGCTTCCTTGACCCACGCATGGACCTGCCACACGCCGTCCGAGTCTCGCTCAGCGACTCGCACTTCGCCGTTTTCTAGCGCATCGAGCAGCGCGTCTCCTCGCAAGCTATCGTTCATGCATCCAATCCAGCCAGTAGGTCGCGCACAACGCGCACGTGTCGGTCAACCGCGCTGATCAGGTCTCGTTTCGCAACCTTCTCGTGATCTGTGTGAGCGTCTTCGATCGCACCGGGACCGAACAGCAGCGGCGTGCCCCAATTCGAGAGGTACGGCGCGTCAGTCCCAAATCCAACCGCGTCGCCTTCTTCACCGGCAGGTACGTGAAACTCAATCGGTGCGTAGCCGAAAGGCTCGTCCCTGAACCGAACGCGCTCACCAAGTTCCGCGGCCACACGCGCATGCACGTCGTCGAACGGTTCGACGGTTCGAATCAAGACACTCGCTTCCGCGTGATCGGCTGTCACGTTCGGCGCGACCCCGCCCGAAAAAAGCCCCACATTCAACGAACCCTCACCGTGTACCGCATGCTGGCCCCACGAAGCAGAGAGCAAGCGGTGTGTACACGAAACCAACTCGTGCACAGCCGAAGGCCCAAGCGGCTTCGACGAATGACCTGCGACTCCACTCGCAGAGAGATGTGCTTTGTAGATGCCCTTGCCACTCTTGATAAAGCGCCCGCCGGTCGGCTCGCCGACGATGACGTACGCAGGCTTCCACGGATCCGTGAGACGAGCGTTCGCGAACGAAGCGCCCGCCGAGTCCACTTCCTCGCCAACCGTGAACAGAAAACCGATGCGGTCTTCCCCTTCAGCCAACAAGCGTGTTCCTGCAGCGAGCATGACCGCGGCTTGGCCTTTTGCATCGCACGAGCCTCGTCCGTAGATGAAGTCGGAGTCTTCACTCGAACCGAAGAACGGCGGCACCGTATCCAAGTGCGTGCAAAAGACGACGCGCGGGACGCCTGCCCGAGCGAGCAGATTGGCGCGTCCCTCCGCGACTCGTTGCAGCTCGACTTGAAAGCCGCGCTGCTCGAATTCGCGCTTCAGCGCGTCCGCGTAGTCCCCCTCGGCACCTGTGACCGACGGAATCTCGATCCAGTCCCGAACGCTTCGAATGAGTCCTTCCACGCGAGGAGTGTACACTTCGAGACATGTCGAAACTCCTCCTCCTCGCCCCTCTTCTCTTCTCCTTGGTCAGCAGCCCGACGCAAGACTCCGATCCCATCACGCTGCGCTACCACGAGTGTGCTGCTGCATCGAATCGGGCTGGCCTCATCGAGCTCTGGAAAGGGAATCCCTCCTCGATTCTCTACACCATCGACGCCGACCTCGAAGGCGCTCTGAAACTCGTTGAAGCTTCAGAAAAGCCAGACGCAAAGAAGATTGCAGCGCTGCATGAGCGAGCCCTCTTCGGCGCAAGCTGTGCGGAGGAAGCGAGCGGGCGGCCGATCTTCGTCGAATACGCATCCGCTTTCGTCGGTTGGACTCGCGAGCAACAGAAACAGTTCCGCAAGGGACAAGCCGCCTATGGCGCTGCGCGCGAAGCCATGAAAAAGGACGAGCACGAGGCGGCGGCCAAACACGGGCTAGCCTGTGCCGAGCTCGCCGAACCGCTCGGAGATTGGTGGGGCACCGCGATGGGTTTCTCGGCTCAGGGCGCCGCTCTCACCGCAGGAGGCAAGCACG
>Ga0256847_1001501_pt1 | contig 11727 bp, 10 predicted proteins | sample TeddybearmetaG_FD_189099 | JGI IMG/M metagenome (GOLD analysis project Ga0256847, IMG submission 189099) | Hydrothermal vent microbial communities from East Pacific Rise, Pacific Ocean - Teddybear | ecosystem: Environmental > Aquatic > Marine > Hydrothermal vents | place: Pacific Ocean: East... | reverse complement strand
GGTGGTAATGGTTATTTTTTTACTCGCATGGATGATGCGAAAGATGAACCTTACTCAACATGGAAAAAGTGGGCTGATCCGAATTGTTGCTGGTCTGTCAGTGGGTTCGCGTGATCGGATTGTTTTACTACAGGTAGGAGGCGAGCAGTTGTTACTGGGTCTGTCTCCCGGAAAAATCGAAAAGTTGCACACGTTGCAAAAGCCTTTGGAACTAGATCAGGACTCCAGTCCCGATTCCTCTTTTGCAAGCAAGTTATCGAAAATAATCGATAACAGTAGATCTTGATATGGGTGTCAATTTTCTAAAAAGTTTTTCCAGCGGGCCTTTTCTAATTCTGTGGACTTTATTATTAGCGCTAATATTGCCAGATGCTCAGGCTCAAAGCCCAGGCATTCCGGCGATCAGTATCGATGGCGGCGCCGGAGATGGTCAGACTTACAGCGTGACGCTGGAAATTCTAGTATTGATGACGCTGTTAACTATGTTACCAGCGATGCTTTTAATGATGACTTCATTCACACGCATCATCATCGTGATGGCCATTTTAAGACAGGCGCTTGGCACAGCACAGACACCATCAAATCAAATTCTACTAGGTCTCACTCTGTTCCTGACCTTTTTCATTATGACACCGGTGTTCGAGCAGGTAGATGAAGTCGCTATTCAACCTTATTTAGCCGGAACTGTTTCGACCTTGAAGGCGCTGGATCTTGCAACCGGCCCAATTAAAACCTTTATGCTGGCACAGACACGCGAAACAGATATTCGTATGTTCGCAGATATAGCGGGAATAGAGGAGATTGAATCACCAGAAATGACGCCGTTAAAATTGCTGTTACCAGCCTTTGTCACTAGCGAGTTAAAGACAGCATTTCAAATTGGATTTCTTATTTTCATTCCTTTTGTAGTGATCGACCTCGTGGTCGCCAGTGTATTGATGTCGATGGGCATGATGATGTTGTCACCGATGATTATCTCATTACCTTTTAAGCTGATGTTATTCGTACTGGTCGATGGTTGGGCGCTTATTATGGGCACCCTGGCATCGAGTTTTCTGGTGAGTTAGGAAATTTAGAAAATGTCACCAGATAGCATCATCGATTTATCTCAACAGGCACTGTACGTGATCGCGATGATCACAGCACCGATGTTAATGTCAGCACTGGCAATAGGCCTGTTGATCGGCATGTTTCAGGCTGCAACTTCAATTAATGAACAGACATTGAGTTTTATTCCAAAATTAATTGTTCTGCTGTTGTCCATTTTGGTCGCTGGACCCTGGATGCTAAATCTGTTGCTGACCTTTACGCGTGATTTGTACATCAGCATCCCGAGTCTGATTGGATGAACCCTGGCATGAATTCTAAGGCAGAAAAATGGAATTAAATTTTGCCCAGGCAACCGCGTTTGTAGGTTCGTTGATTTGGCCTTTTATTCGGATAGGCGCGATGATAATGGCGATGCCAGTCATTGGCACAAGGCTGGTAACTATTCGAATTAAAATCATTATTGCTATGGTCATCAGTATTTTGATTTTACCACTGATACCACCAGTGCCAGCAGTAGAGGCACTATCTTTTGCCGGCCTGATGATTACTGTGCAACAGATACTGATTGGAGTTGCTACGGGTTTTACGCTGCAACTTGTGATGGGTGCCCTAACGATCGCTGGTGAATCTATAGCTTTGAGCATGGGGCTGGGATTTGCATCCATGATCGATCCGGCAAATGGCGTCAATGTACCGGTAATATCACAGTTATTTCTGATCATGGGTACCCTGCTGTTTCTTGCTTTGGGTGGTCATTTATTGCTCTTTCAGCTTTTGGTGAGCAGCTTCAATAGCTTACCTATCGGGGTTGAAGGCATCACTCGAGAAAGTTTCTGGTTGATTGTGCAATGGGGCAGTCAAATGTTTGTTGGCGCCGTGTGGATTGCGATACCAGCCCTGTTATCGATGTTGATGATTACCATTGCGATGGGTGTCATGACCCGCGCAGCACCGCAGTTGAATATCTTTTCAGTCGGTTTTCCGGTCACCATGTTTATGGGTTTTATCATTCTAATGCTGGTATTACCGACATTTCTGCAACGATTTAATCAATTGATGTTAGATGCCATGCAATTGAGCCAGAAGATAGCCGGTCTGTGAGACGAGAGTTGAATAGACATGGCTGAAAATGAAAATGGTCAGGAAAAAACCGAACAACCCACCCCGAAAAAACTACGCGAAGCAAAAAAGAAAGGTCAGGTTCCACGTTCGAAAGACCTCAATAGTATGACGGTAATGGTAATCGGCGCGCTGGGTCTGTTGTCGATGGGAGCAGCCATGATTCAAAGCATCAGTGAAATGATGAAATCCGGTTTTACCCTGACTCGCCAGGAAATATTATCGCCACAGACCGTACTCATTAAATTTGAACAGGGTGTGTTAGATGCACTATTTGGTATTTCACCATTCCTAATATTAATGACATTGGTGGTCATTTTTACACCGCTTATGTTAGGTGGATGGGCTTTTAGTATTGAGTCGATGGCATTTAAAGGCAGTCGTCTCAATCCACTCAGCGGATTGAAGCGAATCTTTTCAAGCAAAGGATTGATGGAACTGATCAAATCGCTGGCCAAATTTTTACTGGTTTCTTTTGTGGCAGTCACTTTTCTGTGGATCAAGGCTGACGAATTCCTCGGCCTGGGTCTTGAGCCCCTATCACAGGCTTTCAAACACGGTGCCTTGTTATTCGGGCAAAGTTTTCTGGTGATGTCTTCTTCTTTAATTCTGATTGCTGCTATTGATGTCCCTTTTCAACTATGGGACCACAGTAAAAACCTGAAGATGACGCTGCAGGAGATTCGCGATGAAATGAAAGATACTGAAGGTAAACCTGAGGTGAAATCTAAAGTTCGTCAGTTACAGCAAGAGATGTCGCAGAAACGCATGATGGAAGATGTGCCAGACGCCGATGTCATCATCACCAACCCAACCCATTACGCCGTTGCGCTGAAATATAATCCGGAAAAGATGGCCGTGCCGATCGTAGTGGCGCTTGGTAAAGATCTAATTGCATTACGTATTCGAGAAATCGCTTCTGAACATGAGATTGAAATCTTTGAGGCACCACCTCTGGCACGGGCGTTGCACGCTAATTGTCGATTAAAACAAGAAATCCCGGGGCATTTATTCTATGCCGTGGCACAGGTGCTGGCATTTGTTTTCCAACTCCGCGCCACTAAAACACAGGGCCTGGATGATCCAGACCGACCTGATCCTTATTTAGCGCCTGAACAAGGAGTTTAACCAGACCCATGAATTCAAATGCAATAGTTCAACAACTTAGAACCTTCAACCCAAAGGGTCTGGGTGCACCATTTATTGTCATCCTGATGTTGGCGATGGTGGTGGTTCCTTTGCCTCCAATTGGACTGGACATGTTGTTCTCATTCAATATTGCACTTTCACTGATTGTGTTACTGGTATCAGTTTATGCCTTGCGACCGTTAGATTTCACCGTGTTTCCGACCATATTGTTGGTGGCTACCTTACTTCGTTTGGCATTGAATATCGCTTCTACGCGGGTCATCCTGCTTGAAGGGCATACGGGCGCAGCATCCGCGGGTAAAGTAATCGAGGCCTTTGGTGATTTCGTTATAGGTGGCAATTACGCGGTAGGTCTGGTGGTGTTCAGCATCCTTGTGATTATCAATTTTGTCGTCGTGACTAAAGGTGCTGGTCGAGTATCAGAAGTCAGTGCGCGTTTTACCCTGGATGCCATGCCCGGAAAACAGATGGCGATTGATGCAGATCTTAATGCGGGTCTGTGTTCGCAAGATGAAGCCCGCAGCCGGCGAAGTGAAATCGCCCAGGAAGCCGATTTTTATGGTTCCATGGATGGTGCCAGCAAGTTTGTACGAGGTGATGCGATTGCAGGCATTTTAATTCTGTTCATTAACATTATCGGTGGTCTGGCTATCGGCGTATTCCAACATGATCTCGCTTTTTCAGTCGCAATGGAAAACTACACCATACTGACCATTGGTGATGGCCTGGTTGCTCAACTCCCATCATTAGTATTATCAACGGCCACGGCCATTATTGTCACCCGAGTTTCTACTGCGCGAGAAATGTCGAGTCAGGTCTTTGAGCAAATGTTTGAAGACCCGAGACCGTTAGTCGTGACCGCATCAATTCTGGGCATTATGGGGTTGATTCCAGGCATGCCAAATCTGGCTTTTTTAACACTTGCTGGACTTGCCGGAGGAGTTGCCTGGAAAATACGAAAAAAACAACAGGAGCTTGCCAATATTCCAGTCGAAAAACCAGAAGTTGAATTGCGTCCAGAGCAAAAAGAACTCAGCTGGGACGATGTACAACCGGTTGACATCATTGGTCTTGAGGTTGGATATGGCCTGATCCCGTTGGTGGACAGTCGTCAGGGCGGTGAGTTGATGACTCGGGTTAAAGGTGTACGCAAGAAGTTATCTCAAGAACTGGGATTTCTGGTTCAACCAGTACATATTCGGGACAACCTCGATCTTGCACCCAACGTCTATCGTCTGAGCTTATTAGGCGTACCGATGGGTGAAGCAGAAGTGAAACCCGGTATGGATATGGCCATTAATCCCGGCACAGTTTATGGAGAATTATCCGGTACGCCTACGATTGATCCCGCATTTGGACTGGAAGCGGTGTGGATAGAAACATCGCAACGTGATCATGCGCAGACACTGGGTTATACCGTGGTCGATGCCTCAACTGTGATCGCTACACATCTGAGCCAGATGTTACAGGATAACGCTCAGGAGTTAATTGGCCATGAAGAAGTGCAAGAGCTGATGAATGTGCTCAAACGAAGCGCACCAAAACTGGTAGAGAGTCTGACACCGAAACCGTTGAGCCTGGGTGTAATCGTCAGAGTATTGCAAAACTTGCTACAGGAACAGGTCTCGATTCGCGATTTACGTTCAATCGCCGAAACATTGGCAGAGCATGGAGAGAAAAGTCAAGATGCTGGCGTATTAAGTGCTTTTGTACGCGCAAGCCTGGGTCGACAGATTGTACAAAGTATCTATGGAATGGCGTCAGAACTGGCTGTAATGACCCTGCATCCAACTTTGGAACAAATATTGCAGCAATCAACACAAGGTGCTCAAGGCGATGGCGGCGTAATGGCTTTCGAACCTGGACTGGCGCAAGTTTTACACAGTTCATTGAAGGAAGCCTCCGATAACCAGTTTGCCAGGGGAGAACCGGCAGTATTGTTGGTGTCACCGAATCTGCGGGCCTTTTTATCTCGCATGGTCAGACACGGTATCCAGGGTTTGCATGTCCTTAGTTATGAGGAAGTCCCGGATGATAAACAAATCAGAGTAATTGCCAGTGTAGGCAATCCACAGCAGGGCAATCAGGCCCTCGGAAATCAGGCAGCAAGCCAACAATAGACCCAGAGTGAATGAGGAATTGGAATGAAAATTATACGAACATTTGCACCCACAATGAGAGAAGCGCTAGCACTGGTTAAACAACAACAGGGCGCAGATGCTGTCATTTTGGGAAATAACAAGGTGGCAGGTGGTATCGAGATTCTTTCTGCTATTGATTTTGACGAAGCATCGATAGCGTCGATGAGTCATACGAATAGTACCAAGCAACCTTTACCGTCAAACACTGCAACAGCAATTCAATCGGTTGACGAGTTGAGTAAAACGATTCAAAAAAATATGGCGCTTCAGCAATCGGCCTGGGAAGACCGGGTTTTGCAGACTTCAGAAGATGGACGTCGGGAACCGGTTTTAAATGTATTAAAGGCGGAAGCGAGAAATCCTGTTACCAGGAAGACGTCAAAAAAATCCAGACTTTCAACTCAGTCGCTATCAAATAAACAAAATCTGACGGTTAAAGACAATCGCAAGATAGAAAAGAATGACCCGCAACATGTAGAGAAAATGCTCGGTTCGCTTCGGCAACTTGAATTTAAACAGCAGCCAGTAAAACCAACAGTAGTCAAAGCGGAACCCGATCCCGTTATCGGAGAAGTAAAGAATGAACTAAAACATTTACGCGGTTTAATGCAAAGCCAATTATCAGTACTAGAGTGGGATCAACAATCTCGACGTCACCCGGTACGTACTGTGTTACTCAACCTGATGACCGAAATGGGTTTAGGGGCAGATATTTGCGAGATGTTATTCGACCAGTTACCTGACATGGAGCAGAACCCACAAAAAATATGGCAAATGATGTTGGCCAGACTGGCTCAGATTTTACCTATCGCCAAAAACGATATCCTTGCTCAGGGTGGACGTATAGCTCTGGTAGGTTCCACTGGTGTGGGTAAAACCACCACCCTGGCTAAATTGGCGGCCCGATTTGTTCATAACCATGGCAAGCGCTCTGTTGCCCTGGTCAGTACGGATCATTTTCGGATTGGTGCAAGGGAACAACTGCAACATTATGCGCGACTGTTGGAAGTGCCTCTGCTGAGCGCCAATAATAGCGAAGAGTTGGGTGATCACATGGATATGCTGTCAGATAAAAAACTGGTGTTGATCGATACGGCGGGAATGTCACAAAATGATATTCGATTATCTGAGCAGTTTCATACGCTACAAAAAGGATCACCCGAAATTCGGCCTTATCTGGTTTTATCAGCCAATACTCAGTTGTCGGTACTCAACCAAATCGTCAAAAGTTTTGACAAGGTACAGCTGGCAGGTGCCTATGTCACCAAAATCGATGAAGCAGCCAGTCTGGGTGGCATTCTCACCACCGCGATTCGTCACCAGTTACCACTGGCTTACTGTGGAATTGGCCAGAAGGTACCGAAGGACCTGGAAAGAGCGAAAAACCATCGTTTGGTGAGTAAGGCGGTAACACTGATGCAAACCTATTCAGAACAGATAGATGGCGAAACCATGGCGATGAGATACAGCCATATTCTCAACAAAAGTCGAGCGTGAACAATATGGACCAGGCACAGGGTATTCGACAGATGAAAACTAATAATCCGGTCAGAGTTATCGCGGTCACTAGTGGTAAAGGTGGCGTAGGTAAAAGTAATATCAGTATCAATCTAGCAGTCAGTCTGGCTCAGGCGGGTGAACGGGTGATGGTCATGGATGCCGATATGGGTCTGGCCAATATCGATGTGTTGCTGGGATTGCATACCAGTTTGAACCTATCCCATGTCATTGCCGGAGAATGCAGTATCGAAGACACCATGGTCGAAGGACCTTCCGGAATAAAAATAGTGCCCGCATCTTCGGGAACTCAGTCCATGGCCGATCTTACGCCCGCACAAAATGCTGGCATCATCCGGGCTTTTTCAGAACTCACTCAGCCGATAGACACCTTAATCATCGATACTGCTGCAGGATTGTCGGAAGGTGTCGTCAGTTACACGCGTGCAGCACGTGAAGTTATTGTCGTGGTTTGTGATGAACCGGCATCGATAACAGATGCCTACGCGATGATCAAGGTAATGAACAGGGACTTTGGCCTGGTTCGATTTCATATTCTCGCCAATCAGGCCCAGAGCCAGGCACAGGGGCGTGAGCTTTATAACAAACTTGCCAGAGTAGCTGATCGTTATCTTGATGTTACTTTAGATTTTCTGGGCGCGGTACCTTATGACGATAACCTGAAAAAAGCAGTACAGAAGCAAAAAGCTGTGCTCGAATGTTTTCCCCGAAGCCCTTCTTCAATGGCCTTTCGTCAGATCGCTAAAAATGCGCAAAAGTGGCCAATTCCAAAAGACATTGAAGGACATCTTGAATTCTTCATAGAAAGGCTGGTGAGTTACAGTCATCAGAGCCAGCTTGCTTGATCGGAGAACATCTGGCATGAATGGACATAATATGTATGCCGAGGTGCAAAATCTGGGGCAGGGCGACCTGATTACTCAGCATGCAGCTCTGGTCAAACGCATAGCATTCCATCTCATCAACAAATTACCACCTCACATCCAGGTAGATGATCTGATTCAATCCGGTATGGTCGGTTTACTGGAGGCCTCAGGGAATTTTGATGCCAGTCAGGGAGCCAGTTTCGATACCTTTGCCGGCATCAGAATTCGCGGTGCAATGCTGGATGAAATTCGCAAACTCGACTGGACACCTCGATCAGTTCATCGAAAATTTCGCATGGTGACTGAAGCCATAAAAAAGTTCGAAAACGAAAACGGCAGAGATCCGTCTGATGCTGAAGTCGCGCAGATGCTCAACATGTCTCTGGATGAGTACCATAAGATCCTGGTTGATGCTAACAGCAGTCATATTTTAAGTATCGAGGCGCTGGAACAGGAGCATAGTGAAAGTAATCCGCGTTCCGCAGAAAAGAACCCTTTTGAAAGCTTGAGCGAAACCCAGTACAAACAGGATTTAATCAATGGTATCAAAAGTTTACCGCAAAAAGAGCAGTTGGTGATGTCTTTGTATTATGACGACGAATTGAATTTTCGTGAGATAGGTGAAGTGCTGGAAGTGAGTGAGTCAAGGGTTTGTCAAATCCATGGTCAGGCGGTATTTCGACTCAAATCTCGACTAACCGATTGGCATCTTGATTGATTTCGAATAACCAGTTTGCTGGTTCTGAAACAAAGGATTTTAATTATTTCGGCCATCTTTTTATTTTGAGCTATTCTTATTTGGAAGGGTTTATTTATAAACACGAAAATGATTTGTCAATCAAAATAAGTGCATAAATAAAATTTAGTTTATGCCTTTACTGCCGATACAAATACCAGGCAGTGAGGCTATTTTTAGCCGTTCAGTACATTAAAGCGGAGGTTGTGGTTGCATGAATAAACAAATGAATATCCTGATAGTGGATGATTTTTCGACAATGCGTCGGATTATTAAAAATCTACTGCGGGATCTCGGTTTTGATAATACATCTGAAGCTGATGATGGTCAGACAGCTTTACCCATGTTGAAAACAGGGAAATTTGATTTTCTGGTGACTGACTGGAATATGCCCGGAATGGATGGGCTAACACTACTTAAAACCGTGAGAGCAGACGAAAATTTGAGTTCCATGCCAGTACTGATGGTTACCGCAGAGGCAAAACGCGAGCAAATTGTTGTCGCGGCTCAGGCGGGTGTTAACGGTTATGTCGTGAAACCTTTTACGGCGGTTACGCTGAAGGAAAAAATTGAAAAAATATTTGAGCGACTGGAATCATGACCAAATCCAAAACCGAACAAAATGAAGATAGCTCGGTTAATTACATGACCGACCAATATGTCGATCGTCTTAAAACTTTAACCTCAGCGATAGAACAGGGTGATATTGAGCAGTCAGATATTCTGATTGCTGAACTGACAACAATGAGAGAGTCTTCGCTGTTTCAGGAATTGGGAAAATTGACGCGCGAGATACACGACTCCATTAATTCATTTAGTCAGGATGACCGCATCGCCGAACTTGCTGAGGATGAAATACCTGATGCCAAGGAAAGATTAAATTATATCATCACTAAAACCGATGAAGCAGCACACCGAACCATGACTGGAGTTGAAGATGTGATGGAGATAGTGGGTAACTTTTCCGCCGACGCAACCAGATACCAGCAGTTATGGAATCAGTTTCGTAACCGCGAATTAACCAAGCAGGATTTTGTCAACCTGAGTTCAGATCTGGATGTTTTTTTTGATTCAATTGAATCAGCAACAAACAATATCAACAGCAAGATGACTGATGTCATGATGGCCCAGGATTATCAGGATATTACCGGACAAATGATCAAACAGGTGATTTCCATGGTGCAGGAAATTGAAGAAAAACTGGTTCATCTGGTGGCTTTATCAGGACCCACCAAGTTAGCGAGTGAACCTAAAGAAAAGAAAGCGGATGGGGAAAAAGCACAGGGCCCCCAATTACCGACAACTACCGATGATGTCGCGAAAAGCCAGGGAGATGTTGACGATCTACTGGCAAGTTTAGGTTTCTAATCAATTAAATTTATGGAATTGGATTAAAGTATGGCTATCGATCTCGAAGACGAAATACTGCAGGACTTTCTGGTCGAAGCAGGTGAAATTCTGGAGCAGTTGAACGAACAACTGGTCGATCTGGAACAGACCCCTGATGATCAGGATTTAATCAATACAATTTTTCGTGGATTCCATACCATCAAGGGTGGCGGCAGTTTTCTCGCGCTGGATAATCTGGTTGAAATTTGTCATAAATCAGAAGATGTGTTTAATTTATTGCGCAATCAGGAACTTGCGCTTGACTCAAATATGATGGATGCTTTTTTGCGCGTACTGGATGAAGTCAACAGTATGTTTGATCAGATAAGATCCGGAGAGGATCCTACGGCGGCAGCCCCTGAATTGTTGCAACAATTGCTGGATATGCAAAACCCGGATGAAGCAGGTTCGGAACAGAAAGAAGTTGAACAGGAAGAGGCAGAAGCAGAAGCCGATTCTTCAGCACCAACTGCAGAAGGTCTACAGACAGCAAGCGAAGCTGCTGAAGACTTTGTCGCTGGTGATGATGAAATAACGGATGATGAATTTGATTCTTTACTCGACGCGCTACATGGGTCAGGCTCAGCGCCCAAAGCGGTGAAAGAACCTAAAGACAAGGCCAAAGAAAAACCTGCGGGATCTGCCAACGATGAAATCACCGATGATGAATTTGAATCTTTACTCGATGATATTCATGGTAAAGGTGCAAGTCCAACCAGTGAGAAACCTGCCACAAAATCATCTAACGCAAAACAAGCACCGACTAAAAAATCAACGCTCAAAGCAAAGTCAGATGAAATCACTGACAAAGAGTTTGATCAATTACTGGATGACATGCATGGCAAGGGCAAGGGGCCGACAGCTTCAGATAACCCAGCCGTAGCAAAACCAACTGTAAAAAAACAGGAGAAAAAACCCTCCGTTAACAAAGCCGAGCCAAAAATTGAAAAAGCAGCAGTTCCAAACAACAGTCCTGCAAAAAAAGTTTCAATTGCAAAAGGAGAAACAACGGTTCGAGTTGATACTTCACGCCTGGATGAAATTATGAACCTGGTGGGTGAGCTGGTGCTGGCGCGTAATCGCCTAAATACCTTGCGATCAACATTTGAAGATGAGCGGGTACACAAAGCCATTTCAAATCTTGATGTTGTCACTGCTGATTTACAAACTGCAGTAATGAAAACCCGCATGCAGCCAGTGAAAAAAGTTTTTGGCCGTTTCCCTCGAGTGGTAAGAGATTTGGCCAGGAGTATGAAAAAAGAAATTAATCTGGAAATGGTTGGTGAAGATACAGATCTTGATAAAAACCTGGTAGAAGCCCTGGCTGACCCGCTGGTGCATCTGGTGAGAAATTCGGTCGACCATGGCATAGAATTACCAGATGTCAGAGCTGCAGCAGGCAAGGATCGGCAGGGTACTGTCACTTTAGCGGCGAAGCAGGAAGGAGATCATATTCTGTTATCTATAACCGATGATGGTGCTGGTATGGATCCTGAAGTGTTACGTAACAAGGTCATTGAAAAAGGTTTGATGGATGCTGAATCAGCATCGCGCCTCGATGATAAAGGTTGTTTTGATTTGATTTTTCTACCCGGGCTGTCAACCAAAGATCTGGTATCTGATGTTTCCGGTAGAGGTGTAGGCATGGATGTCGTGAAAACCAAGATCACCTCACTCAATGGTAATATTGAGATTAACTCTACACTCGGAGAAGGTACTGAATTACGCATTAAAGTGCCTTTAACTTTAGCCATTTTAC
>Ga0256847_1001500_pt1 | contig 11730 bp, 7 predicted proteins | sample TeddybearmetaG_FD_189099 | JGI IMG/M metagenome (GOLD analysis project Ga0256847, IMG submission 189099) | Hydrothermal vent microbial communities from East Pacific Rise, Pacific Ocean - Teddybear | ecosystem: Environmental > Aquatic > Marine > Hydrothermal vents | place: Pacific Ocean: East... | reverse complement strand
AGGCCTATGGAGACGAATGGGTTAATATGATTACTCAATTCTTTTTTGCTACAGAAATATACAAAGCAATTACACTAGGTCTAATTGGATATTTGTCTTTGATGCATTATTACACGGAGTCCTTTACTTGGCAGGCCGGATCTCCATTAAGACGATATATACGATTTTCTAAATAGCTAATTAGTAAACCATCATCATTTATCAATCCAGAGCTGATAGATTACTGGTGTCAACATTTCGGTAATGGTGTTGTAAATCTTTGAGTCGTTCGGGCGTACCTATATCCATCCAGAAGCCATTAAATTTTTCACCAGTGACCCTATTTTGTGAAATGGCCCGTCTTAATATGGGCGCCAGCTTAATTTGTCCTGGAGCGATGTTGCTAAATAATTCAGGGTTATAAACACCCATGCCACTATAGGTTAGTTTTGGAAAACCTTTTTCAGTGAGTCGTTGGTTTGATGATAAATGAAAATCGCCTTCAGGATGATGTTCTGGATTTGGAATCAGAACCAGATGGGCGAGATCACAGTGTTGATTGCGGAGCAGAGAGAAGTCATAGTTACTGGCAAGGTCACCATTAACGACTAGAAAAGGTTTTTCACCCAGTAAAGGGAGGGCATTAATTATTCCTCCAGCCGTTTCAAGCGCTGTTTTACCCTCATCTGAATAGGCGATAGAAGCACCAAATTGATCTCCATTACCCAAGGTTTGTTTAATTTTTTGGCCGAGATGGGCAACATTAATAATGATTTCGTTAAATCCTGCGTTTACTAATCGTTCGATAGTATGCTGAATGATGGGTTTTCCTGCCGCCAGTAATAAGGGTTTTGGAGTTGAATCAGTTAAAGGACGCATTCTTTCACCACGTCCTGCAGCTAAAATCATTGCTTTCATTTATAGGCCGGTAATATAGTTTGTCTAAGAAATTGATTGAATTCTGTAAGCTCGGGATATTTGTTACAAATCTGTTTGACGTAGTTCATGGTTCTGGGAATATCTGCTAAATAATCGGATTTATTATCACGTAAATGCAGGCGGCAGAAAATGCCTATGGCCTTTAAATGGCGTTGTAAACCCATTAAATCAAACCAGCGTGTGAATGTTTCAATATTAACAGTGATCAAACCAGATGTTGAAATTTTCTGAAAATAAATAGTCATCCATTGATCTACCTTTTCGTCAGGCCATGCAATGTAACAATCACGTAATAATGAGACTAAGTCATAGCTTATGGGACCAATGACAGCATCTTGAAAATCTATGATACCCGGTGAATTTTCAGCTAAAACCATTAGGTTTCTTGAGTGAAAATCTCTATGTACACAGACTTGTGGCTGTTCCAGTGCAGAAGAAATCAATAGCTGATTGAGAGTGACTTGTATTTGTTCCGGTATTGAGATATTAAGGTGTTGCTGCAGAAACCATTGATAAAAGATAGAGAGTTCGGTATTTAACAGAGCCTCATCGTAACAAGGTAGCTTGCAGTTTGAGATAGTTATATTAGACTGTAGTTTGAATAGACTATTAAATGCTTGGAGATATAATTCCGTGGCTGTACTATCATTTAATTGATCCAGATAGCTGCTGCAACCAAAATCTTCTAATAACAAAAATCCTTGTTTTAGATCTTTTTGATAAATTTGCGGAACGTTAATGCCTGATTTTTTTAATAAAGTATCTATACAGATGAAGGGTTCAGTATTTTCTTTTTCTGGAGGCGCATCCATAACAATATGTTGCCCTTTGCTATGGATAACTCGGAAATAGCGTCTAAAACTGGCATCGCAGGATGCGGATTCAAAATGTCTGATTTCCAGTTTTAGCGTGTGATTTAGCCAATGAATAATTGATTGAGTTCGTGTATCGGCAATTGACATGATATTTTTCTAGGTTCATAACTGACTGATTATTTATTACCACCACATCATCCCTAAGCCTCGGCAATAGCTCTATGCAATGCTAGCAGAGGAACATAAAGAGGGGGCAGCTAAACAATTTATTTTTTTCTTGTTTCTAAACTAAGGTAAAATGATGTTCTATTTTATTCGATTTTTGACTCTTTAAGCTAACTTTACCGACACGCATCTATGCATTGCCGATTTATTTTTGTTTTTTTTGTTTTTTTATATGCTGAACTGGGTAATGCAAATGATAGTGCATGGAACTGTGAGAAGACAGCCGGAAAGGAATGGAACTGTGCGGATCATCCTTCATCTGATGCTAAAGAAAATTCGAGCATTGTTCCTTCTGAGTCTGATTCGTCGGAATTAAATTCAACTGAATTAACCCCGACAGAATTAAAACCTACAGAATTAAATCAAGTTCCGCCAATTTCTTTACCTGTACTTGCACCCGTTCTAGTCCCAGAAAAACCCAAAGCAGTGAGTCATCCTCCACCAACTGTCACTAATAGAACAGGCTGGACCTGTGCCCCAAATGAAGAGGATGAGACATGGAATTGCGGTTTAATAGGTGCTGATCCAAAGGGTGAAACCAGAGAAGTTAGAGAGACAGTATATGCTTCCGGTTGGTTGGGGGCTGCTTTTGATCCTGATCAGGAACAGATTTTTAAAACACTACATTCTCAGTTGAAATATGACCCATGGGAAAACTGTACGGCTTCATCTCGACGTGTACAGCAATATTCAGCAAGCAAGGACAGAAGAGATAATGCACCTATGGATGTTACAGCCGATTATTCGGAAATATTTGATAAAGAAATTACCAGTTTTTTTGGCAATGTGGACATTGTTCGTGCTGATCAGAATATAAAGTCAGATCGTGCAAGTTATGATACCGTTTCTGAAACGATGGATGCTCAAGGGCATGTTTTTTATAATGAGGATGAACTTTCTCTTTATAGCGATACCGCATTATTAAATTTAGCTACAGATGAAGCAAGATTAAGAAATTCACTGTTTATATCCCCATCAGCTCCAATTCGTGGATCTGCGGATGTGGTTTATCGGGATAGCAAATTTTTATCTAGATACAAAAATGCAGCATTTACCAGTTGTCGTCCTGGTAATCAGGACTGGGTGGTACATGCAGAAAGATTAAAAATGAACAAGCTGACAGGAAAGGCTGCTGCAAAAAATGCCTGGATAGAGTTTAAGGGCTTACCTGTTTTGTATACACCCTATATTTCATTTCCTTTGGATGATCGACGTTTATCCGGTATTTTGCCACCGACGTTTGGTAGCAGTGATGAAAATGGGTTTGATATGAGGATTCCTTATTACTGGAATATTGCACCTAATTATGATCTTACTTTCTGGCCACGATATATGTCAAAACGTGGAGGCATGTTAGGTGGAGACTTTCGTTATTTAACAGAAATGACCAAAGGTTCAGTAGGTCTGGAATTTTTACCTTATGATACGTTACGGAAAGAATCCCGATATTCTGGAGCTATCAAAAATCAAACTCAATTTAGCTCCAGTTTAAACAGTTACATAGATTTAAATTATGTATCCGATAAAGAATACTTTGATGAATTAAATAATGCGCTAGGCATTTCTAATAACAGGTATCTAAGAAGTCAGGCAAATCTGAATTACAAAAGCGAAGGTATTTTATTTGCTACGCATTTGGAAGCCTATCAAACTATTGATAATAACATTGCGGATAGTGTCAAACCGTATCTAAAACTACCCCAGGTTACATTAAATCTGGATCATTCTTTTGAAGAATGGCCGGTCGACCTGGAAATGGAAAATGAATATGTGTTTTTTTATCGTAATGGGAGAGTGAATGGGCAAAGATTTAACACCAAGCCTTCAATTTCCTTTCCTATAGAAACATCAGCAACATTTTTTAAACCGAAAGCGTCTCTTCAGTATACTGAATATTTTTTGCAAGATCAGCCATCTGGCACAAACAATACTATTAGTCGAACGCTGCCAATATTTTCAGTTGATAGTGGTTTGTTTTTTGAGCGTGATTTTAATCTTTTTGATTCCAGCTTCCAGCATACCATTGAGCCGCGTGCTTTCTATTTATATATACCGAAAAGAGACCAAAGTGATATTCCTCTTTTTGATTCTTCTCTCTATGATTTTAATTTTAATAGCATGTTTAGAGAGAATCGTTTCAGTGGTACTGATAGAATTCAGGATGCAAATCAGCTGACAGTGGCAATGACATCAAGATTGATTGATTCAGAAACGGGTCAGGAACGATTAAATTTGAGTGTAGGTGAAATCTTTTATTTTACAGATAGAGAAGTAACCTTGTTGAATCCTCTGGAACCCATATCGAACCCTCTGAGAGCAGGCTTCCACCCAGAGACAAACAGCACGTCAAATTTAGTGGCAGAACTTAGCGGACAATTAACAGATCATTTATCTTTTTCATCAGGTATACAATGGGATCCCGATGTGAATGAGTTTACTCGGGGGCAGGCAGAAATTCGATTTCGAAATAATCCTGACCAGATCGTAAATATAGGTTATCGATATAGACGAGATAATATAAATGCTGCTGCGACCATCATTCAAACGGATGCCTCATTTCGCTGGCCCATTTATGATAACTGGTACGGGGTGGGACGCTGGCAATATTCGTTAAAATTTAATTCAACTAAAGAAAGTTTTCTGGGCTTGGAAAAAGAAAGTTGTTGTTGGCGTTTCCGTGTTATCTGGAGGCGTTTTGCCAATACCATAACAGGAAATGTTGCTGAAGATAAAATGGATGAAGGTGTTTTTGTACAATTGGAATTAAAAGGTTTAACCAGTTTTGGGGATAAAGTTGATGAGTTTCTTGAGAAAAACCTGAAGGGTTATCAGAGAGTTAAGTAAATGAATATTAGAAAAATGGGTATAGTGTTTATAGCTTTGATCCTAAGTACCTTAATGCATAGTACTACAGTACAGGCAGAACTATTGGATCGTATTGTCGCTATTGTAGAAGATGATGTTGTTTTAGACCGTGAGCTAACATTAGAGGCAAATAGTATTGTAAAGAAATTGGAAGCGAGTAATGTAATGATTCCGCCTCCTTTTATTCTTAGGAAACAGGTGCTAGAACGTATCATTATTGGTAAGTTACAGCGCCAGATGGCTGAAAGATCAGGTATACGGGTTAGTAATGAAATGTTACGAAATTCAGTTGCAGATATTGCCAGTAGAAATAATCTTACTGTTGATGAATTCAGGAAAGAACTAGAAGGACAGGGTATCAATTTTCAAGCTTTTGAAGAGAATATACGTAATGAAATTGTCATTAATCAATTAAGAGCAAGAGAAATTGGTACACGTATAAAAGTAACAGACAGAGAGGTGAGTCACTTTCTGGAAACACAAGGCGAACTCAGTGAAGAAAAGGTACAGTACCATCTTGGGCACATATTGATTTCCATACCAGAGGCAGCATCTTCTTCAATTATTCAAAAAGCCAAAGAAAAAGCGAATAAAGTAGTTGATGATTTACGTAATGGCGCAGATTTTAAACAAACAGCGGTTGCAGTTTCTGATGGTGGAGATGCGTTGAATGGTGGTGATTTAGGGTGGCGAGAAATAGGCGCAGTCCCGACTCTCTTTGTTGATAGTATTAGCAAAATGAACCCCGGAGATATTGCAGAGCTAATTCGTAGTCCCAGTGGTTTTCATATTATAAAAATGCTGGAATTAAAAGGGGTGGATAAACATATTGTTACTAAAACAAGAGCGCGACATATTCTGATTAAAACCAATGAGTTGATAGATGATGCAGAAGCAAAAAAAAGATTACAGTCATTAAAAGACAGAATTATTGACGGGGATGATTTTGCTACCTTGGCACGCTCTAACTCAGATGATAAAGGATCTGCTCTAAATGGTGGTGATTTAGGCTGGGTGGGCCCGGGAGATCTGGTTTCGCCATTTGAAAATGCAATGAACAACTTAGCTATTAATGAGATCAGTGATCCGGTGCAGACCCAATTTGGGTGGCATATAATACAAGTGCTGGAAAGAGAAGACAAAGACAATAGTATTGAGCATAAAAAAAACCGGGTGAGAGAAGAAATTCGTAAACGTAAAATAGAAGAAGAAACTGAATTGTGGTTACGACGTTTACGTGATGAGGCATTTGTAGATATTAACCTGGATCGTATGTGACGTGTATATGCAAAAATACAGCAAGGAAGAAATACTAAAAAAGAGTTTGAAAAAAATACTGGCTGAACAAGATGTAAGTCAATATCAGCAATTGCTTAAACGTTTATCAGCAGAACTACAGATAAGTATTTTAGACTGCTCAGCCGCTTTGTTTTTGCTTCATCAGCCAAACTTATACCCGAATAGGTATAACAAAGTAATACCGAGTGAAAGTAAAATAAGGGTAGATATTTTGCCTGTTTTACCTAAACAAAAGGTCGTCAGGTATCGTCTAGATATTGGAACTAAACATCTGGTATCGCAGGAAGAAATAAAAGGGGTTCTGGTTGAAGTTGCTGGGGTCGAAAGTAAGCAGATAGGGCGGCTGGATGTTCGTAATTATTACACCTTGGTCGATTTGCCTGATGGTATGCCAGCAGATATCTTTCAATTATTATCAGAAGCAGAAATCAGGCATCAAAAATTAAATATAAAGCGAATTAAATATCAACGTAGATTCAAACGCAGGAATCACAAAAAAATTTCTCCTAAGCCGCATATTGCATAAATCTTATTTGATAGCGATATAGGGGGTGAATTCCATTTCTACAGCAAAAGTAGATATCGGACCATGACCGGGAATAAATTTTACATCTTCGCCTAAAGGCCATAGTATGTTTTTTATTAGTCCCTATTAAGGTTAAAACCACCGCCTTTAGGCGGTCAGATTTATCTATGATTTAGAATAGTATTTTTAGGCATTAGTTTTGGAGAGGTTATGGATTATAGGATTGTGGGTCGAATCTGTTGATAAAGTTATTTTAAAAACTTATCCATTATTGGGGCGCAGGCTTTAGCCTGCTCTTGCTATGAAGAATGCAGGTTAAAACCTGCGCCCCAAAAGACGGTTACTAATGAGGGTATGTTTGGTAAAACTACAACTTTAACCCACCACCAAGAAATGATCCAAAATTATTTGGAACATCACTTTGAGCCCAAAGGTGATGATAATTTTAAAACGTAGCCATAACGGGTCTTATGACCCGTATCTGGACTTTAGTCCATTATCCTAGAAAAATCAGTTGGATTACAGATTCTAGCACAACCCATTGATTCCACAGTACTTCAAAAAAATGCCCTCCTAACCGAATGGGTGAGGCTAAGATTTTTTCAAAGCACTGTGAAACCAATAGATTGCACTATAATCTCGCGCCCAACTGATCTTTCTAGGAGGCTGTCCTAGAATAGAAACCGTAGCGAGGGGAACCCATTTTGAGTCAGTTTTTTTGATCATTTAAGGCGAATAGTTGCGCTATTAAACGAAAATGACCAGAAAAACTGGCCAAAATGGGCTTTTCCGCAGTAGGTTTTCTATTCTCGGACAGCCTCCTAGTCAAAAATTAGAATTTATTAAATCCTTTCTCCTTAGTGGAGAAAGAAGTTTAGGATTCAGGTAATATTAACTTTAAATTATACTAATATTAGATTATGACAATTGAATACATCGATAAGCCTGAGCAGTTAACGGAATTATGCAACAGGATTATCCAAGAACCCTGGATTGCACTGGATACTGAGTTTTTAAGAGAAAAAACATATTACCCTATATTTTGTTTATTACAAATTGCCACCCCGGAATGGGTGGTTTGTGTTGATCCTATCGCACTTCCCGATTTATCTGAACTGTTTGATGTTATAAATAATCCTGCAATTACTAAAGTTCTACATTCTTGTAGACAGGATCTGGAAATATTTTATAAATTAACAGGGAAGGTGACCACACCCGTTTTTGATACCCAAATAGCAGCTCCATTATTAGGTTTTCAGGAAAATCCAGGATATGCGATGCTGGTTTCCAGTTTTTTGAATATTAATTTATCCAAAGCGCACACAAGGACTGATTGGAGTGTAAGACCTCTTAGTGAAGCACAGATACATTATGCAGCGGATGATGTTATTTATCTTTGCAAAATATATCAGATAATATGCCAAAAGTTAGATGCATTAGGGCGTCTTAACTGGCTGGACAAAGATTTTGAGCTGTTAAACAATACAGAGTTGTATCAAATTTCACCAGTTAATGCCTGGTTAAAAGTTAAAGGTAAAAACAGACTTACAGGTAAACAGTTATCAATAGTTCAGGCTTTAACCGAGTGGAGAGAAAAAACAGCGCAATCAGAAAATAGACCTAAAAACTGGTTAATAAGGGATGATTTGTTGCTTGAATTGGCCAAGCTACAGCCGGAAACAGTGGATGAGCTGGCTAAAGTGAGAAGTATGAATGAAAGAATAGTCAGACGGTATGGCAAAATTATATGCCGATTGATTAATGAAGCTAAGATAAAATCTCCCATTGCTATAACCAATAAAGTTAAATCTGCCAAAAAGTGTCAAAAACAGGAAGCTGTGTTGGATGTATTGACAGCAGTTGTTAGAATGAGGGCGGATGAAAATTCATTAAACCCCATGATATTAGCTAGCCGAAAAGACCTGGAAAAACTGTTATCAAATGAAGCAGAAAGTGGTTTGCTACTAGGTTGGCGCTACAGTATGGTGGGAAAGGAGCTGCAAGGCCTGTTACAAGGGCAGTATACATTGAGTTTGAGTGCTGAGAATGTATTAATCTCTAATAATGAAAATTGATATTTAACATTCAAAACCTCAAGTTTAATTCGCTTTTAGGGCAGTGGTAACCAGCGCCCCACTCTGTTGCAATAGTTTTTGTATTGGTCTCCAAAGACTTTTTGCAGATGACGTTCTTCGTAGTAGATGATAAATATCTGGAAAGCTAAGGTGACGCAAGTCAAATGAATCAACAATGATATTATTTGGAACATAACGGTCCATCCAACAAGTACTATCAAAACACCTGCAAACATTGGGTTACGTGAGTAGCGATACAAGCCGCGAACAACGAGTTTTTTGGGTGCATCAATTAGAGCAGGTGTACCGCCTCCGAAACTTGCGAAATCCCATAAACACCAGAAATAAAGAGCTCCACCTATGCAAAAAAGCAAAATGGCGATCATAAGCGAAGGATTAGAGGACACCGTGCTGTTTTGAGAGATCAGCAGCGGTATATATACCGTAACAGAGCCAGGCACAATGAGTGTGAAAAGTAGATTTTTCAGAAATAGCAACATCGATGATCCTTAAACCTAGAAAAAGTAGTCGAGCACGGATTTTGTGGAAAATCAGGTTGAAATAATAGTAAAATTAATCCGTCTTGTGAAGGAGGTTCTGGTTATTTTTTAGTCATTTCCTTCATATTTTGATATGTCTGGACAACTACAAAATAAATGTCTGTCCCCATAGGCATTATCTATACGTGCGATAGGCGGCCAATATTTATTATCATGTTGATGATCATCAGGGAAAAAGGCCTGTTGTTTTGAATAAGGATGTGTCCATTCATTTTCCATTAATAAACGATGCGTATGTGGCGCATTATGCAATACATTGTTTTTAACATCCGATTGTCCTGTTTCAATGTCTCTGATTTCCTGACGAATTGTTATTAGAGCATCGCAAAAACGATCAATTTCTGTCTGGTTTTCACTTTCTGTCGGTTCGATCATTAACGTATCCGCAACGGGGAATGACATGGTAGGTGCGTGAAATCCAAAATCTATTAGGCGTTTGGCAATGTCATCAACAGAAATGTTGCATGACTTTTTAAATTCACGGCAGTCTATGATACATTCATGCGCAACGCGATTATTTTTTCCGGTAAATAAAATAGGGTAAAAAGGGCTTAACCGGTGAGCGATATAATTAGCACTTAAAACAGCATGCAAGGTTGCTTGTTTTAAGCCTGATGCACCCATCATGGCAATATATGCCCAGGAAATAGTCAGAATGCTGGCCGAACCCCAGGGTGCGGCAGAAACAGTACCGATAGTTCCGTGTTTTGATTTGGCCGGGTTTACTCCATCGACTACAGGGTGATCTGGTAAGTAAGCGGCTAGATGTTGTCCCACACCAATGGGACCAACTCCAGGGCCTCCGCCTCCATGTGGAATAGCGAATGTTTTATGCAGATTAAGATGAGCGACATCTGCACCTATGTTCCCTGGACGACTTAACCCGACTAGCGCATTAAAATTGGCACCATCCAGATAAACCTGGCCTCCATGCTGGTGAATAATATCACAGATTTCCCTGAAACCTTCTTCATAAACACCATGTGTTGATGGGTAGGTAATCATTAGAGCGCCCAGGCTTTGTTGATATTGAATTACCTTTTTATTTAAGTCTTCCAGGCTGACATTTCCATTATCATCACAGGCCAATACAACGACTTTAAAGCCTGCCATTACCGCACTAGCAGGGTTGGTACCATGTGCTGAAGCAGGAATCAAACAAATATTTCTGTGTGTTTCACCGCGAACCGCGTGGTATTTGGCAATCACCAATAATCCAGTATATTCACCTTGAGAACCTGCATTGGGCTGAAAAGAAAAGGCATCGAAACCGGTTAAGTCACACAGCATTTCCTCTAGTTCATCAATCATCTGTTGATAACCGAGTGTTTGATATATCGGTGCAAACGGGTGCATGTTGCTGAATTCATAGTTAGAAACAGCTTGCATTTCGGTCGCTGCGTTAAGCTTCATAGTGCAAGAGCCTAATGGGATCATGCTGCGGTCAAGGGCAATGTCTTTACTGGCGAGATGTCTCATATAACGCATCATTTCAGTTTCAGAATGGTATTTTTCAAACACGGGATGCTGAAGAATCTTATTTTTACGTAGCAAAGAATCTGCTATGCACTCTGAAATATTACAGTCCAAGCTATTAATATCAGGAATATCAACGGTAGCTGTGGTAAACAGCCGCCATATTCTTCTTAGAGTTTGTCGGGTGGTTGTCTCATCCAAGGATATGCCTAAAGTGTTAGTATCAATTAATCGAAAATTGATTTCTTCTTCTTGAGCTTGATTTGCCAGTCTTTTTGCACGATGAGGTGTATGAATGATAAAGGTATCAAAATAACTTTTACTAGGGATTTTGTACCCCAGTTGCTGAAGTCCTGCTACTAGTATTTGTGTATAGCGATGGATACGACTGGCTATTAGGTATAAACCTTTGGGGCCATGATAAATGGCATAAAATCCTGCAATGACAGCGAGTAAAACCTGAGATGTACATATATTACTGGTCGCTTTGTCTCTACGAATATGTTGTTCGCGAGTTTGCAGAGACATACGATAGGCAATTTGTCCGTGTATATCTTTAGATACTCCGATAATACGACCGGGTATTGAACGTTTATAGGACTCTCTGGTAGCAAAAAAAGCAGCATGTGGTCCTCCATAGCCCATGGGAACTCCAAAACGCTGAGAGTTTCCTACAACAATATCAACATCAAAATCAGCTGGAGATTTCAATAAAACAAGGCTGAGTAAATCAGCAGCTACTGTGACTAAGGCTTGCTGTTGATGAGCAGATTTAACTACAGCAGTGAGATCATGTATTTCACCTTTAGACCCTGGATATTGAACCAGAACGGCAAAAAAATCCCTATTTTCCAAATCTTGAAATGGACATCCTATGATCGTGTTATAACCTAATGACAGTGCACGTGTTTGCATTACCGCGATGGTTTGAGGATGGCACTCCATATCAATAAAAACGTTATTCGATTTGC
>Ga0256847_1001499_pt1 | contig 11738 bp, 8 predicted proteins | sample TeddybearmetaG_FD_189099 | JGI IMG/M metagenome (GOLD analysis project Ga0256847, IMG submission 189099) | Hydrothermal vent microbial communities from East Pacific Rise, Pacific Ocean - Teddybear | ecosystem: Environmental > Aquatic > Marine > Hydrothermal vents | place: Pacific Ocean: East... | reverse complement strand
TCGATGACCTGACATGGGTGAAACATTCCATCAAACAAAATGAATCTGCTCGTAAAATTCTAACGAACGGCTTAGATGCTCTTAAATTAAATTATATACCCAGTCAGACTAATTTTATGATCCACCGAATTAAAGGGGATTTGATCACCTATCAAAAACGCATGCGGGATAATCATATAGTAGTTGGTCGCGATATGGGCCTTGGGGACGGCTGGAACCGTTTATCTTTTGGCACACCTGAAGAGATGGGCTATTTTGTGAACACCTTAGGAGATTTTAGGAAAAAGCGCTGGGTTTAATAATAACTTTGTAGATTGTTGGTTAGGATGAGCTGCTTGCCCGTGTGCAAAATAATATATTTAATTAAAAAATATTTTGACTAAATAATCATGTAGCCCCAACAAAAAAGGCTAGCAGCCGCTAAGCTACTAACCTTTGAATAATGGTGGCCCGGAACAGAATTGAACTGTTGACACAAGGATTTTCAGTCCTCTGCTCTACCAACTGAGCTACCAGGCCACTGGTTTTGAAATCTCTCGTTAGACACTCGATAACTAGGGTATCTTCAAGAGCGCGCTATTAAACTAGGATCAGGTTTTAATGTCAAGTGGGTTGTTGGGTTATTTGGAGAAAAAGCAAGTGCTCCCTTTCCCTAGCCCTCTCCCAGGGGGAAGAGGGGACAAAATGACTCCTCGCAAAGGCAAGGCGCAATGTAATTAAGTCTCTGGAACAAATCCCTCTACCTCATCATAATCACCACCAAATAAGAATTTTTCCATTTCACCTTTAAGGTAACTTCTGGCGCTCGCATCCGCAAGGCTAAGGTGTTTTTCATTAATTAGCATGGTTTGATGTTTCATCCACATCTGCCAAGCCTCATTAGAAATGCCTTCGATAATTCGCTGGCCTAACTCGCCTGGTACTGGGGCAAAGGCGATCTCATCGCCTTCTTTTTGTAGTTTTTGACAAAAAACCATAACTATTTCTCTTTGATCTCAAAGTGTTGATATAAAAACTTCTTGATTGGTGTTGGTAATGCCAATTTTGAGATTTCGGAGACATTATGCCATGCAAGTGATGGATTATCTTCAACTCTCTGCTTTTTAGCAGGACTGTCATACTCTGCATATACGGATGCGCGCAGATGATAGTGGCTAAAGCTGTGTTTGAACTGTGCTGTTGGCGGAGAGTCCGGTATTGCGGCCAGCTCTGGAAGACTCCACAACCCACCCCAGATGCCTGAAGGTGGTCTTTTTTCCAGAAGAAGTTGATTCTTAGAATCATGCTCCAAGATCATTGCAACATGCTTGGTAGGGATCGTTTTATTTGGTTTTCGGTGAGGGTATTCCACGGTTAAGTTCTGAACATTGGCCTTGCATTCTGTTTGTAGTGGGCATTGGCTACATAAGGGCTTACTTCTATTACATAAACCGGCACCTAAATCCATCATGGCCTGATTAAAATCACCTGTTCTTTGCTTAGGTGTGTATTTTCTAGATAACGCCCATAGTTTCTTGTTGACCGCAGATTTTCCGTACCAACCGTCTACTAAAAATACCCTTGCTAGTACTCGCTTAACGTTGCCATCCAAAATGGCTTCTGGCATTCCGTAAGCCAATGAAAGAATCGCACCTGCCGTCGATTCACCTATCCCTGGGAGGGCGATCATCTGAGGCATCATTTTAGGAAACAGACCATCGAATTCTGAAACTACTTGTTTTGAGCAGGCGTGTAAATTTCTTGCCCTTGAGTAATATCCGAGTCCTTCCCAAAGTTTTAATACTCTATCGATATGCGCCGAAGCCAATATTTCAATCGATGGAAAGGTTTGCATAAATCGTAAATAATAGGGGATTACCGTTTTCACTTGTGTCTGCTGTAGCATGATCTCAGACACCCAAACCGAGTAGTCGGTTTTATTGATTTGCCACGGCAGATCCTTACGACCATGTTGATCATAAAAAGTGAGTATTTTTTTCGCAAAGGATTTATCTGAAATCAAGAGATTAAGACCTTCTCACCACGGAGGCACGGAGAGCACGGAGTAAAAACCTACTATAATGCTCTTTCTCCGTGTCTTCCGTGCCTCCGTGGTGAAATTTTTTAGCTGTTTTAAGGGTGTTAAATAATATCGTAATAATAAGGAATAAAAATAGATAGCGTAATCCACATAATGATCACCAAAGGGATCCCTATTTTCATAAAATCAGAAAAATGATAACCACCGGCATTCATCACTAGCAAATTCGTTTTATAAGCCATTGGTGTCGCGTAACTAAAATTAGCACCAAACAAAACCGCAATTACAAATGGTTCTGGCGCTAAGCCCAGTTGAGCAGCGACGCTAATTGCGATAGGCGTGCCGATAACGGCGGCGGCGTTATTGGAGACAATATTAGTCAATATCGCGAGTAACAACATCAGTCCACTGAGAATAAAAGCCGGATGCCAACCAGAGGTTGAAAACAAGAACACTTCTGCTAAATAATCAGCGCCACCGGTTTTCAATAGCGCTTCACCAAGCGCCAAACTAGCAACAACGATCAGTATAACCTGCGTACTTAAAGCTCTGCCCGCATCAATCCAATTGATACATCGAGTGACTAACAACGCGAGCACGCCTACCAACGCACTGATAGCAATGGGTAAAATTCCGAGTGCCGCAATGATGACAATTCCGAGCATAATACCTAATGCGATAGGTGCTTTAGTCGTATGCGGTAGATCCGTGGTGGCATCCAAAATCAAGAAATCACCTTTCATTTTCATTTGCGAAATTTTTTCTCTGGCACCTTGTACCAACAGTATATCGCCGACATGAAGTGAAAGATTACCTAACTTTTGGAAGAGGTCAATTTCCTTTCCTTCTCGGTGTAATGCCACCGCCACCAACGAATATTGATCAACGAATCTAATATTTTTTAAAGTGGAACCTGCTAGTGGTGAACCGGGCGCAATGATGACTTCGACTAATTGTTGATCTTCAGCCGTTAAAGGATGTTCGTCATCCACTTGTTGTTTGCCAACAAATAATCTAGCTCCGAGAATCTTTTCGTAGTCTTTTAGATTCTCTGCTGTATCGGAAACGCGAACTTTATCCCCTGCTTTTAAGATAACATCTGGCATTGGTAAAATTCGGATATCAGATTTTGAACCGGTTCGCTGGATCCGCTCGACTTTTAATAGCCCATCAGAATGTTCGATTAGTTCAGCTAGGGTTTTTCCAACAGCGTAACCCTCCGCATCAATGGTTAGATGTGCGGTAAAAATTCTTGCCGCTTCATTGTCCAATGCGTTTTGTCTTTCCGGTAGCATTTTCGGAGCGACCAACCAAAGGTAAACAATTGCAACGCTTCCTGCCACTAATGCTGGCACCGCAAAATCAAATAGTCCCATTCTCTCCATGCCTTGTTCCGCGGCAACTGCCACAACGAGCAAATTAGTTGAAGTACCAACAGTGGTGGACATTCCGCCGACCAAGGTGGCGAATCCCATTGGCATTAAAAGTCCTGATGGAGAGGTGTTGGTACGCACCGCCACGCTGATTAAAATGGGCAGCATTAGCACTACGATTGGTGTGTTGTTCATAAACGCGGATAAGATCCCCGAGACAACCAAGGTAACGAGCAACGAGAAGGTAGGACTAATTCGCCAAAGTTTTCCGAGTAATCGACCTACCGGTTCCAGTGCGCCGGTTCGTACTAGCCCCTGACCGGCAATCATTAAGGCGCATACAGCGATTAACGCTTCATGGCCAAAGCCGAAAAAGAAATCGATGGACTCCAAATGTCGCCCGCTATCAGTGACAAAAGGAATTAGTTCAAAACCGACCGCCAACAGGATTAGAACGCCAAGACAGCTAGACTCTAGCCGAATGTCCTCTCGTCTAAACAAATATAGCGCCACGCCGGTCAGTAACAGCACCGCAAACGCGTGGTAATTGGGTATCGATGGAAACATCTAAATCCCGTTTTTATTAGAGAATTCGAGCTAATCTGCCGGCTTAATAGGCAGCCCAAAGTTAAAACTATCATTTTTGTCGAAATGGTCAATAGATTATTTGCATTACCCTGTGCATTGAAGAGAGTTTCAGGGTGTCTATTATCAGCGCTATTGTTATAATTCGCCGCCTTCAACCAGATAAGATTGAATAAACATTAATGCAGCAAATAAGGCGAAGAATCCGAAGTTTTGTCAAACGAGAGGGAAGAATGACGCTTGGACAGACTCAAGCGTTTGACACTATGATGCCAATTTATGGCTTTGATTATGAAGCAAAAATGCTGGATCTTGCAGTAATGTTTGCCAATACCGCGCCAGTAACCCTAGAAATTGGTTTTGGAATGGGCTCATCTTTGGTCGAACAGGCCGCAGCCAATCCGCAGAGGAACTACATAGGCATTGAGGTACACCGGCCTGGCGTTGGGGCTTTGTTACTTAAAATGCAACAACGCGAGCTAACCAATATACGTGTCATATCCTATGATGCTATTGATGTACTCAATAATATGATCCCTGATCATTCCATTGAGTTATTGCAGTTGTTTTTTCCTGATCCTTGGCACAAGAGAAAACATCACAAGAGACGAATTGTTAGTCCAGAGTTTCTTAACCTATTGCATAAAAAGGTGACAGCAGGTGGACATATCCACTTTGCGACCGATTGGCAGGATTACGCAATACATATGTTACGAGTACTGCAGGCGGACGACGCTTGGCTTAATTGCTCACGCAGTAGTGATTATATTCCACGCCCCGAAAACCGCCCACTAACAAAATTCGAGAGGAGAGGCGAAAAACTCGGTCATGGCGTTTGGGATCTGATGTTTCAGAGAGAACGTGTTTAGGCTATATAACCACAATATATTAGAAAATTCTAATTTAGCTGTGCAATATGTAACCAGTTAGGGTAAATTCATATTAGCGGTAAATTCATTGCGCGCAGGGTCTGGTTCTGAGAAAATACGCGCCGTTCGAAAGTAGGAAGTTTGCCAAAAAATAGATCAATAGCGTAAAATCAACAGGAGTATTTATGTCTTCACGATTTCAACTAGCCAATGCTATTCGCGCACTTAGTATGGATGCGGTCCAAAAAGCTAACTCGGGCCATCCAGGCGCTCCGATGGGAATGGCTGATATCGCACAAGTTGTTTGGGGTGATCACCTCAAACACAATCCAAACAATCCAGAATGGGCAAATCGCGATCGATTTGTTCTCTCTAATGGGCATGGTTCAATGCTCATCTATTCGCTACTTCACCTTACCGGTTACGGTGTTAGTATCGATGATCTTAAGAATTTTCGACAGCTTCACTCAAAAACTCCTGGCCATCCTGAATTCGGTTATACGCCTGGCGTAGAAACCACCACGGGACCTTTAGGCCAAGGCTTGGCAAATGCGATTGGAATGGCGATCGCAGAAAGAACCTTAGCGGCGCAATTTAATCGGCCGGGTTATGATGTTGTTGACCATCAAACCTTCACATTTGTTGGAGACGGCTGTTTGATGGAAGGAATTTCTCACGAAGTTTGCTCTTTGGCGGGAACCCTAGGTCTGGGTAAACTAACAGTTTTTTATGACGATAATAATATTTCCATTGATGGTGAGGTAGAAGGTTGGTTTACTGATGATACCGTCGCTCGATTTAGGGCTTATGGGTGGCATGTGGTCGCTGATGTTGATGGACATGATCCCGTAGCGATAGAAAAGGCGATCCAAGAGAGTCAATCTAATTCCGATAGACCGAGCTTAATTTGTTGTAAAACAACCATTGGCTTTGGTTCACCCAACAAGGGCGGAACGGAATCTTGTCATGGTGCGCCACTCGGTGATGATGAAATTGCATTGGTTCGAGAAAAACTTGAATGGCCACACGCGGCATTTGAAATTCCGAATGATATTGCTGAAGGATGGGACGCACGAGATAAAGGTCAGAAATTGGAAAGCAAGTGGAACGACTTATTTGTCGGCTACACTGAGACACATCCGGAATTAGCGGCAGAGCTAACCCGCCGAATCAACGGTCGACTGAGTAATAATTTTGCAGCGATGACTAAAGCTTACATTCAACAAGTGCAAGCGTCCAAAAACAACGTTGCTACCCGCAAAGCCTCCCAAAATGCTATTCAAGCTTATGCCGGTTCAGTGCCAGAGTTTATTGGTGGCTCGGCTGATTTAGCAGGTTCTAACTTAACAAAATGGAATGAATCCAAAGTAATTAACGCTGAAGAAGCTAGCGGTAACTATATCAACTATGGTGTGCGTGAATTTGGCATGTGTGCAATTATGAATGGAATCACACTGCACGGTGGATTTTTGCCATTTGGTGGAACGTTCCTAATGTTTATGGAGTATGCCCGAAACGCTATTCGAATGGCGGCATTGATGAAGCAGCAAGCTATCTATGTGTTTACCCATGATTCTATTGGTTTAGGTGAAGATGGACCAACTCATCAACCGGTTGAGCAGCTAGCTTCAATGCGAAGCACGCCTAACTTGACCAACTGGCGACCTTGTGACGCAACTGAAACCGCTGTCGCTTGGAAAAACGCGATCGAAAATAAAAGTGGCCCCACCGCCCTGATCCTTACTCGACAGGGTTTACCGATTCAAGAGCGTACTAGTGAGCAACTTAGTTTGATAGAAAAAGGTGCTTATACGCTGATTGATTGTGACGGTGAGGCCGATTTGACTATCATAGCGACTGGCTCCGAGGTTGAACTAGCGGTTCAGGCGGCTACTAAATTAGAAGCGAACAATGTTAGAGTCGTTTCCATGCCTTGCTGCGAATTGTTTGACCAGCAAGACTCAACCTACAAAGAGCAAGTGTTAGGCTCTAGTGGCAAGCGTATGGCGATTGAAGCCGCAACTGGCGACCTGTGGTACAAATACGTCGGGCTTGAAGGAGAGGTGATTTGCATGAATAGTTTTGGGGAATCAGCACCAGCCGATAAGTTATTTAAGGAGTTTGGTTTTACCGTTGAAAATGTTGTTGAAAAAGCAAATCGTTTATTAAAATGAACCGCTCGTAACTAAGCAAAATCAATTTAGGAATTAAATCATGACAGTAAAAGTAGCAATCAATGGATATGGTCGGATTGGTCGGATGGTTTTAAGAGCGATATACGAGTATAACCGCGAAGATGAAATAAAAGTGGTCGCAATTAACTCTTCATATCCTATTGCCACCAACGTTCACTTAACTAAATATGATTCTACTCATGGTCGCTTTGAGACAGATGTGACTAGTGATGAAAGCAATATGTATGTCAATGGGGACGCTATCGCGATGTTATCAGATCGTGATCCCGCTAATTTAAAGTGGAGCGATTATGACGTTGATATTGTTTTGGAGTGTACTGGAGCATTTAAAGATCGCGAAAGTTGTTCTAAGCACTTTATCGGCGGTGCTAAAAAGGTACTCATTTCAGCTCCCGGTGCCAGTGATATTGATGCGACAGTGGTTTATGGAGTCAATCATGATGAAATAAAACCCGAGCATACTATTATTTCAAATGCTTCTTGCACCACTAATTGCTTAGCACCGATTGCAAAAATTTTGCATGAAAAGATTGGTATCCGAAAAGGGTTGATCAATACAATTCACGCTTACACAAACGATCAAATGTTGATTGATAATCAGCATCATGATCTACACCGTTCACGCGGTGCAGCTACTTCAATTATTCCCACCAAAACCGGTGCAGCCAAAGCGGTGGGTTTGGTTATACCTGAGTTGCTAGGAAAAATGCATGGATTTGCATTGCGCGTCCCGACAGCTAATGTATCCGTTGTGGATTTAACCTTTGATGCAGAAAGACACACCAGCGTCGAGGAAGTAAATGCGTTTGTCAAAGCAGCGGCGGACGGGATTGTGGTTGATTATAACGATGAACCACTGGTTTCGATTGATTTCAACCATTCCCCAGCCTCTGCAACTTTTGATGCTTCTCAGACACGAGTGCATGATGACCTAGTTAAAGTCATCATCTGGTACGATAATGAATGGGGTTTTAGTTGCCGCATGATTGATGTCGCTCTGGCCATGATGAACGCTGAGTAATATTTCAGCTTACCTTTAAAAACGCCCACTTCTGTGTTCGAAAATGGTCATTCACACATGTGAATTCACATTTTCTGCCTTAAATTGAACGTTTTTAAAGGCAACCTGAAACATCACTTAAGAATCGTTTTGCGCTTAAACGTGTTTGTCATTGCGAGAAGCGTAGCGACGTGGCAATCTCTTAATGTAGAAGTAGATGCAAACAGATTGCCGCCCTACGCTCGCAATGACAGGATATTTAGCAATTTTGATTAGGAACCTACCAATGTCCATCATAAGAATGTCAGATTTAGACTTAGCCAATAAACGAGTACTTATTCGAGAAGATCTAAATGTGCCCTTTAAGGATGGAAAAATATCTTCAGATGTTCGAATTCAAGCGGCAGTACCTACTATTAAATTAGCCTTGGAAAAGGGTGCAAAGGTGATGGTTATGTCGCATCTAGGCCGTCCTACAGAGGGGGTAGTTTTAGATCAAGATTCATTGGCGCCCATAGGCGAGCACCTCGAATCACTGTTAGGGGTTCCAGTCTCTTTAGCAACCCATTATTTTGATGGAGTCGATGCGAAACAAAATGAAGTCGTGCTGTTTGAAAACGTTCGCTGTAATAAAGGTGAAAAGGCAAATGATGACGAGTTAAGCAAAGCTTATGCAAATCTTTGTGATGTGTTTGTTATGGACGCGTTTGGCACTGCACATCGGGCACAGGCCTCAACCCATGGCGTTGCAAAATATGCACCGGTTGCCTGTGCGGGCCCACTGCTAGCGGGTGAGTTGGATGCGCTTGGAAAGGCATTAGATAATCCAGCCAGACCTATGGTGGCTATTGTAGGTGGTGCAAAAGTATCGACTAAATTAACGGTATTAGAATCATTGTCAGGTATTGTTGATCAATTAATTGTCGGTGGCGGTATCGCGAATACTTTCATTGCTTCTGAGGGGCATCAGGTCGGAAAATCCTTGGTAGAAATGGGATTAGTTGCCGATGCCAAGAAACTGAGTCAAGCTGCAATTGACAATGGCGGCGAAATCCCTAAAACAATTGACGTTGTTGTCGGCAAAGAATTTTCCGAAACAACAACGGCCGTGCTAAAGAGCGTAGAACAAGTAAATTCTGATGATATGATTTTTGATATTGGTCCACAAACAGCTGATTATCTTTGTAATATCCTCGCTAATGCGGGTACTATTGTCTGGAATGGCCCGGTGGGTGTTTTTGAGTTTGAGCAGTTTTCAAAAGGAACGGAAAAAATTGCCCATGCCATCGCAAAAAGTAGCGCTTTTTCCATCGCCGGTGGTGGGGATACTTTGGCTGCCGTTGATCAATTTGGTATTAAAGATCAAGTGTCCTATATTTCAACCGGTGGCGGAGCATTTTTAGAATTTTTAGAAGGTAAGAAATTACCTGCGGTAGAAATACTCGAGAAACGAGCACAAGAATAAAGAATAAAAAAATCATTCACCACGGAGACACGGAGAAAAAGGCGTCTAGGTAAAAGTAGCAATAAGAGGATCTCTAATATCCAAAACTGCGATCAGTTGACAGCTATTTAGATCAATATTCCTATATATCGTGTTCCTCCGATACTCCGTGCCTCCGTGGTGAAATATGTTTTTAACTAGAATGGAGAAATCAAAATGGCTTTAATTTCCATGCGACAACTGCTCGATCACGCCGCGGAATATCAGTACGGCGTACCTGCTTTTAATGTTAATAATCTGGAACAGGTGCGCGCCATAATGCAGGCGGCAGATCAAACCGATAGTCCGGTAATTTTACAAGGTTCTGCTGGAGCGAGAAAATATGCTGGGGCGCCTTTTTTACGTCATCTTATTCTGGCGGCTATCGAAGAGTTCCCTCATATTCCTGTGGTTATGCATCAAGATCATGGCATGACCCCAGCTATATGCCAGCGCTCGATCCAAATGGGATTTTCATCCGTGATGATGGATGGCTCATTGTTGGAAGATGGTAAAACACCTGCTAGCTATGAATACAATGTCGATGTAACGAAGAAGACTGTAGACATGGCACATGCGTGCGGCGTTTCAGTAGAAGGAGAATTGGGCTGCCTTGGTTCTTTAGAAACGGGTGAAGCTGGCGAGGAAGATGGCGTTGGCGCGGAAGGTATTTTAACCATGGATCAAATGTTAACTGACCCAGAAGAAGCTGCAGATTTTGTCAACAAAACTCAGGTGGATGCACTAGCTATTGCCATTGGAACATCACATGGAGCCTACAAATTTAGTAGACCACCAACCGGCGATATTTTAGCGATAGATAGAATAAAAGAAATCAATGCCCGCATACCCAATACTCATTTGGTAATGCATGGTTCTTCTTCTGTTCCACAGGAATGGTTAAAAGTTATCAACGAATTTGGCGGCGAGATCCCAGAGACCTATGGTGTTCCGGTGGAAGAAATTTGTGAGGGGATCAAACATGGCGTAAGAAAAGTCAATATTGATACCGACCTTCGTTTGGCATCTACTGGCGCTATTCGTCGTCACCTAGCAGAAGCAACCTCGAATTTTGATCCTCGGAAATTCTTACAAGCATCAACTGATGCAATGAAAGAGATCTGTGTGGCGCGTTATGAGGCGTTTGGAACTGCTGGCAACGCCGGTAAAATAAAAGCGCAGTCACTTGAAGTGATGTTTGAACGTTATGCTAGTGGCGAATTGAAAGCCCAAACAAGTTAATATTTGTCTTGTGAATGCTTTATTCTAGCAATACGGCTTCTGGTAAAACCAGCTTAATAATATTCCAACTCAGAGGTTTTACCTTTAAATAAACGATAAGACATAAAAGTGTAAATCAAAATAATAGGCAAAACGATTGCCACTCCATAAAAGATAAACTTTAAAGAAGCCGTAGAACTAGCGGCATCAACCGCCAACAATTTATTTGGAATAACATAGGGATAATAACTATAAGCTAAGCCAATCAGACATAAAAAGAAAATTCCCGCTACACTTGCAAACGGTATCCAGCAACCAAGATCATTTTTAACAGGTACACTTTTTAAATAATAGTCCGACAAATACAAGAGTAAAACTACCATCATCGGTATAGGAATAATCAGAATAGCTGCGGGTAAACTAAACCATCTTGCAGCAATATCGGGACTAATGATAGGGTTAGTTAGGCAAATCACTAATATTCCTAGGGCTGTTATCCACCCGGCGATTCGTGCCTTTCTTGCGGCAAATTTTTGTAATTCACCTTCTGTTTTCAACACCAACCATGCACCACCAATATATGCATAAGCGGCGGTGACACCAATTGCACTTAAACAAGAAAACAACAACGCATTTAGTCCGGTTTCAAAACCTAGTACGTAAGATCCCATCATAAACCCTTGAGAGGCTGCTGCCATTATCGAGCCACCTTGAAATAACCAATCCCATAGACGTTTATATTTTGTTACCGCTTTTGCTCGAAAATCGAACGCGATTCCTCGGACAATTAAACCAATTATCAGAAAAAGAACTGGCAGATACAATTCCCGTAGAAAAATATTATGCGCCTCAGGAAACGCAATTAACAAAATGCCAATGGCTAATACTAACCAAGTTTCATTGGCATCCCAAAAAGGCCCAATAGACGCGATCATTTGGTTTCTGAAATCTTCATCGGTCTGATGGAGTAAGATGCCAACGCCTAAATCAAA
>Ga0256847_1001498_pt1 | contig 11739 bp, 10 predicted proteins | sample TeddybearmetaG_FD_189099 | JGI IMG/M metagenome (GOLD analysis project Ga0256847, IMG submission 189099) | Hydrothermal vent microbial communities from East Pacific Rise, Pacific Ocean - Teddybear | ecosystem: Environmental > Aquatic > Marine > Hydrothermal vents | place: Pacific Ocean: East... | reverse complement strand
AACAGCATCTTTTTCCGATTTAGCAATAAGATCAGCTTCTAGATACATCCCTTCTTTCAACTCTTTATTTGCTACTTGAATATAGGCTTTAATGGTCTGAGAAGTGGCATCTATTTTTCCATTGATACGGATTACCTTACCAATATATTCCTTCGTTTGTTCAAGGTTATGCAATTTTACAGAATTTCCTTTTTTTAATAGGTCAGCAAAAGCAGCATTTACTGAAACTTCCATTTCGTATACACTAGGATTTATAAATTCTCCTAATTTTTGACCAATTCTCACTAAAGTTCCTGGAGTCACTAATGATTCTGTTACAATACCATTGTAAGGAGCGCGTAAACTGTACTTATTGAGTTTGACCTCTAGATTTTTAACATTATAGTATGCTGTGTTAATTCCTCTTCCGGAGATAAAATACTTCTCTTTATCTGAAGTAAAAGGAGGTAGTTTAGGAGTGGTTTTATTGATGTCAAAATTATTTAAATAACGTTGCCATTTTTGATATTCATTTGGATAATCTAATCGAATATCAGGAAGTATTGCCGTAATACTATTGTAAAAACTACTTTTTTGTGATTGCAGATTGGCATAGAACTCTTCGCTATTGATTCGTAAGATTGACTCTCCTTTTCTATAGGAGGTTCCGGCTTTAAATTCTTTGACGGAGGGCTTTAGAATACCTTGTACTTCAGCAAAAATTTCTATTTTATGTTTGGCTGTTAAATTTCCACTGGCGGTAATAATGATAGGAATCTCTTTGTTTTTTACAGTATCTACAACTACTTCTTTTACAATTTTATCAAATTTGGGCTTGGGCTTATTTTTAGAATCAATAAACTTTTTCGATATAAATAGTGCTCCTACTAACAGCAATACACCCAATATTATACTTAGTATTTTTCTCATTTTTTTATTATAAAGTTCCTGATTTTACATCAAAATTTATTTGAATTTTTTTTAATGTATTAATGATTTGCTCTTTTTCTTGTGCCGTAATATTTTGTTCCATAGTATCTATGATATACTTAATAATAGGTCTTGTTTTTTCAAATATTTTTCTACCTAAATCCGTTAAATACACATTGTTAATTCGTTTGTCTTTGTTACTTTGCTTTCTTGTAATGTATTTTTTGGCTTCCATTTTGGATAACAATCGAGTTAAGGAAGATTTATCTCGTAGCGTTAAAAATGCCAACTCGTTTTGATGTAAACCATCTTGGTCATGCAATTTTTTTAACACTATCATTTGTTCTTTTGTTAAATCAATCTTGTTGATATTAAAGGCTTCTTGCAAATAGTATTCTACTATTTTGACTGTTTTCCCTAACCATGGAGCGATTGAATTTTCAAAATCTACTATTTCTTTTTTAGATTTCATTTTGCAATGATACATAAAAACTTTTAATAGTTGCATATGCAACTATTAAAAGTTTTGTTAAAAAATCTTATAGTATATTTGACATATAAAATTTAATTATGAAATTAGATATTCTTGCAATAGGGGCACACCCCGACGATGTTGAATTGGGTTGTGCGGCCACCATTGCTAAAGAAATTTCGTTGGGAAAAGAAGTGGGAATCTTAGATTTGACTCGAGGAGAACTAGGGACTAGAGGCTCTGCAGAAATTCGTGATAAGGAAGCTGCAGCAGCCGCTAAAATACTAGGTGTTGTTATAAGAGAAAATGTTGCTTTTGCAGATGGGTTTTTTATAAATGATAAAAAACATCAATTAGAAGTTATAAAAATGATACGTAAATATCAGCCTGACATTGTGCTGTGTAATGCTATTGATGATCGTCATATTGACCATGGTAAAGGGAGTAAGTTGGTGAGTGATGCTTGTTTTTTATCAGGATTACGAAAGATTGAAACGAGTGTAGGAGGGAAGTCACAAGATACATGGCGACCAAAGCATGTATATCATTATATACAATGGAAAAATATAAAACCCGATTTTGTAGTTGATGTGTCTGGGTTTATGGATACTAAAATGGAAGCAATAAAAGCGTATCAATCACAATTTTATGACCCTGCTAATAATGAACCAACGACACCAATTGCCAGTAAAAATTTCTTAGATAGTTTAGATTATCGTGCTCGAGATTTAGGAAGACTTATCGGGGTAGACCATGCTGAGGGGTTTACGGTTGAACGGTATGTGGCTATCGATACACTTGATAATATTAAATAATTGTAATATGAAGAATAGTTTTGACCCTTTTAAATTTGAGCAACCATTATCTACTAAAGAATTTTCTTGGAGAACTAAAATAATTGCAATAGTAATTGCATTTCTCTTTTTTGTAATACCATTATATGAAATAAGCGAATATACATTTCCTATTTATGATGGATTTATAAATTGTGGATGTTTTGGTTGTGGTTAAAAGTTAAATTGGTATTTGAACTGTTATAAAAATAGTAAGGAGACAAGCTACTTGTAGTGTTAAGCTTATACTTAACTTTTCGCTTCTCTCCTTTCTCCCCTAAGTTAAACTCCTATTAAGGAGTAATGTTTTAAAAATAGTAAGGAGACAAGTTACTTGTAGATGTTAACCTTTATTAACTTTGTTCGCTTCTCTCCTTTCTCCCCTATCGTTTCTATATATCTCTATATAGTATCTTGTTTTAATTATCTTTATTACTAATAATTACACTACAAATGTATGTGAGTTGGGTATACTGTACAATAGAGAAACTGGGTCTTTTTAAAATTCATGGTTTTTGGGGAGTTTTTAATATAATTACAACTTAATGTTAATCAGATGGTTAATAGCACTATGAATGTAAAAACGAAAAAAAAATGCTATTTTTTTGCTTTATTTTTTAAAATTAAAATATGTTCAATATGTATTTCTAAGGAATACCTTTTTTTATAAAGTCTATTCTAAAGGTTTCAGGACTGCCTTTGAACGGCAGAGTTACTTTGTAAAATTAGAATTATTTGGTAATTCAAAAATTTCTAAATCAAAATAAGGTACAGCAGCTAATAAATGGTCGAAAATATCTGCCATAATATATTCATAGTTTTCCCAACGTTTATCTGCACTAAAAGCATAGATTTCTATAGGTAGACCTTGTGTGGTAGGCGCAAGTTGACGCACCATAATCATCATATCTTTATTAATTGCTGAATGCTGTGAAATATACTCTTCTGCGTACTTTCTAAACACACCAATATTAGTTAGGTTTCTTCCATTTAAAAGTAGCTTTTTGTCAATAGTATTATCATGATTGTAAGTCTCAATTTTTTCTTGACGCATTTCTAAATATTCAGAAATCAATTGAATGCCTTTTAATTTAGTTATTTCATTATCAGTTAAATACTTGATACTATTCATTTTAATACCCAAGGCCCTTTTAATTCGACGTCCATTAGAATCTACCATGCCTCGCCAATTTTTAAAAGAATCTGATATCAGTGCGTAAGTAGGAATAGTCGTAATAGTTTTATCAAAATTCTGGACTTTTACGGTTGCTAAATTAATCTCAATAACATCACCATCTGCGCCATATTTTTCAAAAGTAATCCAATCACCAATGCGTACCATATCATTAATTGATACTTGAATACTTGCAACAAAGCCCATTATAGTATCTTTAAATACTAAAATAATAACTGCCGAAGCTGCACCTAATCCAGTAAGAAATTTCCAGATAGGAATACCAGTTATAATTGCAAAGGCAAACATTATACCTGCTACCCAAGCAATAATCATAAAGACTTGAATATAACTGTCAATTGGTTTGTCTTTTAGACGGGGAAGTGTTTTAAAATAATCTTTTAAAGTATTGAGAATGCTTCTTACTATCCATAAGGTTAGAACAATAGCAAATACTTGTAATAATTTTTCTATAATATTTTCTGCATATTGAAAATCACCAAATATGATAGGTACCAACTCTAATGTTATAAGTAGCGGGATAATATGTGCAATATTTCTTGGGACTTTATTTGTAATTAATATATCATCAAAATTGGTTTTAGTTTTTATTGCAAGTTTTGACGAAATATTTCTTAAAAGCCTTCTTACAACATAGTCTACTGCAAAAATGATGAGTAAAGAAATTAGTAAAAGAGCAATCATATTTAAATATTCAGCACTCGATTCTGTTATTCCGACTTTTACTAAATAATCATATATAAAATGGGTGATGTTATTCATTGAATTTGATATTGAATTGCAAAAGTAAACCATACAATATGCTTATACCAATAATTTTATTTTTTATTTTCTGAAATCGAAAGAAGAAGGTGAAATAACTCTAGAAAGTTTTTGTATGGTGTGATAGGTTCTAAAAAATAGTAAGGAGACAAGCTACTTGTAGTGTTAAGTTTGTACTTAACTTTTCGCTTCTCTCCTTTCTCCCCTAAGTTGAACTCCTAATTAAGGAGTAATGTTTTAAAAAATAGTAAGGAGACAAGTTATTTGTAGATATTAGCTATAAAGTCTTTTTTAACTTCTCTCCTTTCTCCCCTAATTTTCAGCTATATATTACTATATAGTGTATATTGTTTTAATTATCTTTTTACTAATAATTACACTACAAATGTATATGAGTTGGGTATACTACACAATAGAGAAACTGGGTCTTTTTTAAATTCATGGTTTTCAGGGAGTTTTTGATTTAATTATAACTAAATGATAATCAATTGATTAAATACAATAAGAGAGTGAAAATTAAAAAATGAGAAAAAAATACTAGTTTTTTTTATCTATTTTTTTTCAAAAATTAAAAAATATGGGTAATAAATTTCAGGAAAATAGGGACATGAATAACTCCTTTTTACCTATTCTTTTTTCTCTAACCTTTTAATATATCTTTTGGCTCTAGCATTTGCAGAATCAAATTCTAATGATTTTTTATAATTAACGATAGCTTGAACAGTATCTCCTTTTTTTCTAAAAGCATCGCCTAAACTATCATATACATTTGAGCTAGTAGGATATAATGCGACATTAACCGTAAAAATATTGATGGCGTTTTCATACTTCTTTTTACGTAGTGAAGCATAACCCAATGAATTTAAATTATCTTCATCAATTGCAGGGTTTAATGAATCTGCTTTTTGTATCGCTAAGTAGCTTTCTAAAGCTTTGTCATATTCATTATTTTTTAAATATTCGCTGGGAATGTCTTCTCCAATTTTTAGTTTCCTATAATTATATCCAATAGACTGACCTTCCTCTTTTGGGATGAGAGAGAGATATTCTTGTCGATCTACAGGATTTGTCCGAAATTGGATTTTTTCATTCATTTCTTTTACAAAAAATGTAGAGTCATTTATTTTTAATGGTTTTATGCTTTTAGCACCACGCCAAATCATAAAAAGGTCATTTTCTTTAAAATACACTTCTACAATCTCATCAGAATTATAGAGATATCTACCAGTCGTTTTTAAAACAAATTCAGGGTTGTTAGTGGTGTTGGAACAGCTATATATAACTGTGGTCATAATAAATAACACAAAAAGTTTAATTTTCATAGTTGTAATTATTGGTTTTATGGATTAAAAATTTTAATTATACTTTCTCATTGATTTGTATAATAGTATAAAATTAACCCGTTGTGCATTTTGAATAAAATTTGTCTCCCGAAGCCTTCGGAAGAGTGAATTTTACGATTGAAATGAGTAATCCCGAAACCTCGGGAGTATCGAGAATAAGAATTTTGACTATTTAATTAGTTCTCAATACTATTTTTTTGCCAAAAAATCACTCGAACAGACATTTCGGAAAGTATTTTAACTCAAAATGTACAAACGGGTTAAGGTAGCATAAAGTTAATCTTTTTATACTATTTATATTAGTGTTTAATAATGATGTATCCGTTACAATTTTTTCAATTTTTATTTGAAGAAGTAGTGAAATAGATTATATTTGCACCCGCATTTATCTTTAGATAATTACGTAGAATAAAAAATGGTGGTTGTAGCTCAGTTGGTTAGAGCATCGGTTTGTGGTACCGAGGGTCGTGGGTTCGAGCCCCATCTTCCACCCAAGAACCCAACTGTAAAAGTTGGGTTTTTTTATTTATTAAAACTTTAAGACTTGTGTTTCAATAATTTAAATACATTTGCAGTCGATTAAAATATAATGAAAATGAAAAAATATTACATTACCCTCAGTGCCTTATTAGCTTTTGTTTCTTTTTATGCACAAGACGTTAACAATACTACGTTAGATAAAACTATTATGAAACAAGCGTTACGTTATGGCGATAATGATATAGCAGCGAATAGTTTATATACCATCATTGCAAAGGAAGGAGCAACGAGTGTTTATAAGGATAGTTTAGCCTATTTGTATTTTAGTGGAAGAAAATATTCCTCTTGTTTTTTGGTATGTACTGATATTTTATCTCAAGATGGAAATAAGCAGAATATTTTAGAAATGCAGGCAATATCTTTAGAAAACCTTGGTGCAATTGATAAGTCTGCTCAAGTATATGCTAAACTGGTGGTAAAGTCAAATAACAACTATCATGCATATAAATTAGCTAATTTATATTTTGCTATTAAAAAGTATGACGAAGCTTATAAAGCGATAGAAAGAGCACAACAATTAAAAGATAAAGGTACAGTTAAAGTAACATATGCTGTAAATAAAAATTACAACCAACAGGTGTCTTTACTAGCAGCTATTTCTAATTTAAAGGGATTGATTGAATTTGAACAAGGTAAAAACGAATTAGCAAAAGGTAGCTTTAAAAAAGCAGTTGATTATCAAGCTGATTTTGTATTGGCAAAAGAAAATCTACAAGCTGTAATTGAAGGAAAACAAGTGAAGAAGGAGTAGTCCCCTTTGTCCCGTGGAACTGCTTAATCACTAGGCAGGCATTTCCCCAAAGAGGAAAATTAATTATTTAAACAATACCCAATTGATAAATGTAACTCAATGTGAGATACTTAATGCTCGATTCGTATTTTAATAATAAATAAGTCTATTGTCTTAAGTCTTTTCAGTCCCGATACTTCAGGAGTCTTAAGTTGGTAGTAAAATCAGTAATTATTACCTCCATCTTCCCCTTCGGGGAAATGTCTGCCTAAAGCAGACAAAGGGGACTATAGTTTCTCCTTTAAATATTCCGCGGTATACGAAATGTTAGACTTTACCAACTCTTCTGGTACACCCTGGAATAAAAGCTCTCCCCCCTTATTACCACCTTCTTTACCGAGGTCTATAATATAATCGGCGCATTTTATCAAATCAATATTATGTTCTATAACAATAATCGTGTGTCCTTTATTGATTAATGCATCAAAAGAAGCAAGTAACTTTTTTATATCATGAAAATGAAGTCCCGTAGTAGGTTCGTCAAAAATAAAGAGTACTTTATCTTTTGTAATTCCTTTTACTAAAAATGAAGCCAGTTTTATACGTTGTGCTTCACCTCCCGAAAGAGTAGAAGAAGCTTGTCCTAATTGTACATACCCCAAACCAACATCTTGTAATGGCTGTAATTTATTGACTATCTTTTGTTGTTTAAATAAGGAAAAAAATGCAACTGCTTCATCAATAGTCAATGATAATACATCAGAAATGGATTTATCCTCAAATGTAACTTCCAGAATTTCTTTTTTAAAACGTTTGCCATTACATGTTTCACAAAGAAGATGTACATCAGCCATAAATTGCATTCCTATTGTAACTTCTCCTTCACCTTTACAAGTATCACACCTACCACCGTCAACATTGAATGAAAAATGTTTGGCTTTATAGCCTCTAATCTTTGATAGTTTTTGATTGGTAAATAAAGCTCTGATATCATCATATGCTTTGATATAGGTTACCGGATTTGACCTGCTTGAACGCCCAATAGGATTCTGGTCAATAAACTCAACACTTTTTATAGTTGAATAATTACCATTCAATTTTGTAAACTGACCAGGTTTTTCGCCATAATTATACAATTGTTTTTGCAATGCCGGATATAAAATACTTTTCACCAAGGTACTTTTACCACTACCAGAAACACCTGTAACAACTGTCAATGCATTGAGCGGAAATTTTACATCTAAATTTTTTAGATTATGCTCTCTAGCTCCAATTACTTCTATATAATTGTTAGTTAATTTTCTTCGAGTTGGAATATCAATTTTTTGTTTGCCATTAAGATATTGAGAAGTTAAAGTATCGGCTTTTAAGATTTCATTAAAAGTACCATTGGCAACTAATTCACCGCCAAAAGTACCAGCTTCAGGACCAATATCAATAATATAATCAGCTGCCTTCATAATATCTTCATCATGTTCAACAACAATGACGGTATTACCTAAATCTCTTAGGTCTTTAAGTATTTTAATCAAACGTTCTGTATCTTTAGAATGCAATCCAATACTTGGTTCGTCTAAAATATACATAGACCCTACCAAACTGCTACCTAAAGAGGTTGCCAGATTAATGCGTTGACTTTCTCCACCAGATAGTGTATTTGAGGTTCTATTTAATGATAAATAATTCAAACCAACATCATTTAAAAATTGAAGCCTGTTCGAAATTTCTTTTAATAAACGTTTAGCAATTTGTTGGTCATGCTTTGAGAGTTTAAGATTTGAAAAAAAATTGAATACTTCATTAATAGGTAGATTTACCAAATCTGTTAATGTAGTATTACCAATCTTTATATATTCGGTTTCTTTACGCAATCGTTTACCAAAACAAGTGGTACACTTTGTTTTTCCACGATAACGAGAAAGCATCACTCTATACTGTATTTTATAGGTCTTTTCTTCTAAATGTTTAAAAAAAGTATTGAGTCCTTTAAAATAGGAGTTACCTTCCCATAAAAGTTGTTGCTGTTTGTCAGTTAATTGATAATAGGGTTTATGAATTGGGAAATCAAATTTATAAGCAGTATCAATCAGCGTTTCTTTATATTCTAGAGCAGATTCTGTTCGCCAAGGCACGATAGCATTTTCATATATTGATAATGAAGTGTTTGGAATGACCAGATCTTTATCAATACCTATTATATTACCATAACCTTCACAAGTTGGACACGCTCCATAAGGATTGTTAAAACTGAATAAATGTGTATTGGGTTCTAAAAAAGTAATACCATCCAATTCAAACTTATTACTGAAAGGTGTTTGTATAGTATCAGATATACTTTCAACAATACAAGTACCTTTGCCTTCGAAAAAGGCCGTTTGTACGGCATCAGCAAGTCGGTTATAGAAATCTTCATCATCTTGCACTACAATTCTATCAACTACTAAATGGAAATCTTTTTTTAAGGTAGCCGCCTTTACATCATTCATTCTAACAATTTCAGCATCTACCTTTATTCTTGAATACCCTTGTTGTTCTAAAATTTTTAAAACGGTAGCAGTTTTTTTTTCATTAATTATATATATAGGAGCAAGTAATAGTAATTTGGTGTTTTTAGTATGACTCTTTATATGATGTATTACGTCAGCAACCGTATTCTTTTTCACTTCTTTACCAGATACTGGCGAAAAAGTTTTACCAATACGAGCGAATAATAGCTTTAAATAATCATAAATTTCTGTTGAAGTACCTACTGTTGAACGCGGATTTGTACTATTTACCTTTTGTTCAATGGCTATAGCTGGAGCGATACCTTTTATATAGTCAACCTTCGGTTTGTTTAACTTTCCTAAGAATTGTCTTGCATAAGAAGATAGGCTTTCTACATACCTACGTTGGCCTTCTGCATACAAAGTATCAAATGCCAGACTTGATTTTCCGGAGCCTGATAAACCGGTAATTACTACTAATTTATTCCTCGGAATGGCAACATCGACGTCTTTTAGGTTATGAAGTGCTGCTTTTTTTATAATAATATAATCTTTTGGATTTAAGTCGTCTATCTTCACGGAAGCCCTTTAAAATATGAAATAATTGCAAAGATAGTGACTTATTTTCGGATTAAAAACTAAGTCTAAATTAAAAGTTTTTTAAAATAAATTTGTTTTATTGAAATATTTGTTTCTATATTTGTCCCGAAAGTCAGCCTAACTAGTTGACTAATAATAACGGACTAGTTTCCCCTAACTAAAAAAATAACGCTTATAGTATAGTTCTACTTTTATCATTAATTAACGAAGTCTCATAGCTTCATTAACAAAAGGGAATTATGCAAAAACAAAAATTAGACGACGGCGTTTTAGTTAAAAACTACATTGACGGAAACGAGAGATCACTTGAAATATTAGTCGGTCGACACAAACAAAGAATTTACAGTTTTATTTATTCAAAAGTATTAGACAGAGATGTTGCTGAAGACATTTTTCAAGACGCTTTTATTAAGGTAATTAATACTCTAAAATTAGGTAATTACAATGAAGAAGGTAAGTTTTTACCTTGGGTAATGCGTATTGCTCATAATTTAGTAATAGACCATTTTAGAAAAGGAAACAGAATGCCTTCATTTAAGAACACAGAAGAATTTGATATTTTTTCAGTGTTAAGTGACTCATCTTTAAATGCTGAAAAACAAATTATCAAAGATCAAATTCATTTTGACGTTCGAAGAATCGTTGATGAATTGCCAGAAGATCAAAAAGAAGTATTGATAATGCGTATTTATAGAGATATGAGTTTTAAAGAAATATCTGAAAGTACAGGTGTTAGTATCAATACAGCCTTAGGTAGAATGCGTTATGCATTGATCAATTTAAGAAAAGTTATTGAAAAGAATAATATAATATTGACTAACTAACAATAAAGTAAGTTTTTCGACGTTTCTTTATAATAACCCCAAACAAATTATAAAGTAATATGGAAAAACTTTACATTGAGGAACAGCTAAATAAGCCGTTCAACCCTAAAAAAGAAACGATTTCGTTTTTATTGAATTACTCAAAATCGGTAAGAGTAATTAGAAGCAAAAAGAATCAACCGATTATGTTTCATTTGAATTAGTTGAAAAAGACTTGTAAATTTTTTTACAAGTCTTTTTTAGTTTTAGTATAGGTGTCAATAACACTTTTCCTTCCAACCGTTTTCGTAATAATATCGTTATCTAAATTCCATCCTCTCGCTGGTGAATATTCTCTACCATAATAAATAATTTGGAGGTGTAATTTATTCCACACTTCTTTCGGAAATAACCGTTTTGCATCTTTTTCAGTTTGAACAACATTTTTTCCATTGCTCAAATTCCATCGATACATTAATCTATGAATATGTGTATCTACAGGAAAAGCAGGAATATTAAACGCTTGACTCATTACTACAGAAGCTGTTTTATGACCAACAGCAGGAAATGTTTCTAATGCTTCAAAACTTTGTGGCACGATGCCATTATATTTTTCAATCAATATTTTTGATAAACCATAAATGCCTTTTGATTTCATAGGCGAGAGTCCAACAGGTTTTATAATTTCACGAATTTCAGCTACAGAAAGTTTTACCATATCATATGGATTATCTGCTTTAGCAAATAGAATAGGAGTGATGATATTCACTCTTGCATCTGTACTTTGCGCAGATAATAGCACAGAAATCAATAGCGTATAGGGATCTTTATGAGTTAATGGTATTGGCGGCTTAGGATATAATTCGTTTAATGTTTTAATAACAAACTCGACATTTTCTTTTTTAGTCATTTTTGGTTAAATTTGTGCTTACAAATGTAATGATTATGACCACATTAAAAGTAGGAGATACCGCTCCAAATTTTGAAGCCTTAGATAATCAAGGCAATAGCATCAAATTAACAGATTATAAAGAAAAAAAACTAGTATTATTCTTTTATCCCAAAG
>Ga0256847_1001497_pt1 | contig 11747 bp, 12 predicted proteins | sample TeddybearmetaG_FD_189099 | JGI IMG/M metagenome (GOLD analysis project Ga0256847, IMG submission 189099) | Hydrothermal vent microbial communities from East Pacific Rise, Pacific Ocean - Teddybear | ecosystem: Environmental > Aquatic > Marine > Hydrothermal vents | place: Pacific Ocean: East... | reverse complement strand
TACCTTATGGGTAATAGGAACAGCAGACCGTCCACTCGATGTAGATTAAGTTTCTCGAGCTTTTTCGCGAGTGCCGGACCGACACCCTTTAACGCAATTAGAGGTGAGTCAGATTGCAAGGACTGCGTCTGCCTCGACGTCTACACCCTTGGGAAGTGAGGCAACACCAACCGCAGCACGCGCCGGGAATGGTTGCTCAAAATAGTCTTCCATTACCGCGTTCACCGTTGCGAAGTTGTTCAGATCAGTCAGGAATACGGTGATTTTCACGGCGTCATTGAGGCTAGCACCGGCGGCTTCGGCGACGGCTTTCAGGTTCGAAAAAACTTGTCGCGCTCGGGCTTCAAAATCACCTTCGATCACTTCCATGGTCGCGGGAACGAGCGGAATTTGCCCGGACAAGAACACCAGGTTTCCGGTCTGAATCGCCTGGGAGTAGGTTCCAATGGCTGCTGGCGCAGCGTCGCTGTGAATTGCTGTTTTGCGCATTGTTTTTTCTCAATGTTACTCTGCGGATGGCTATTGGTTACGCGCAGTCGCGCGCAACTCGAATGACGTTTTTCATGTTCCGAACATTGCGCATGATGCGCGCCAGGTGCACCCGATCTTTCACGAGCAACAGGAAGGTGAGAATGGAACAGTCTTCGTGCCGCCCCAGTACCTCCACTTGCTCAATGTTTGAACTGCAATCACCTATGGTCGCAGCCACCTCGGCAAGTACGCCGGGCTTATTGGCTGTGTCGATCTGAATCTGGCAGTGGAAATCACGATCAACATCCTTTTCCCAATTAACGGCAATCCATTTCTCGGGTTGTTTGCGAAAGTTCGACAAGTTGCCGCACTGGTTGCGGTGAATGACAACACCGCGCCCGGCGGTCAGGTAGCCCATCACATCGTCGCCCGGTATCGGGTAGCAGCACTTCCCGTAGCTAATGACCATGCCCTCGGTGCCGGAGATCGTCAGGCTCGCAGGATTTTGGTCATCGTCGCCCTCGCCGCTAGCACCGGCCAATAAGCGCGCCGTCAGCGGCGCAATTCTTTCGCCGAGACCCACTTGCTCGAACAGCTCTGCGTTGTCACTCAAGCCGAGTTCCACAAGTGCCTCGGCCATACGAACCTTTCCGACCTTGCGTAGCGATGAACCAATGTCTTTTAGAGAGCGGTCGAGAAGTCGCTTGCCCAAATCAATCGACTCAGAGGACCGCAGATTTTTCATGTGCTGTCGAATTGCTGTTCTGGCTTTAGCGGTGCGAACAAAGGTCAACCAGTTGGGGTTGGGTTTCGCACCCCGTGCCGTAATGATCTCTACGGTCTGACTGTTTTGCAGTTGAGTGCGTAACGGAACGAGCCTTCGATTTACCTTAGCGGAAACGCATCGATCGCCGATGTCGGTGTGCACCGCATAGGCGAAGTCTACGGTCGTCGCGCCTTTTGGCAGCGGCATGATCGTCCCTTTGGGGGTAAACACATATATTTTGTCTGGGAACAGATCGACCTTGACGCTTTCGAGAAACTCTTCGGATGTTCCGGATTGCTGCAGTTCGTCAAGCTTCGACAGCCATTCGCGTGTTCGCCGTTGTGGGCTCGCGTCCGACTTTTCGTCAGCTTTATAAATCCAGTGGGAAGCAACACCCGACTCAGCAACACGGTCCATCTCACGTGTCCGAATTTGCACTTCCAACGGTAGGCCCTTAGGTCCAAACAGCGTCGTATGGAGTGATTGATATCCATTGATGCGCGGGATCGCTATGAAGTCTTTGAACCGCCCCGGCATGGGTTTGTAAAGACCGTGGACAATTCCCAGCACTTGATAGCAGGAGCCAACGTCGTTGCAAACAATGCGGAATCCATAAACGTCGACGACGTCTGATAACTGGCGTTTCTTCTCCGCCATTTTCTTGTAGATGCTGTAGAGGTGTTTTTCGCGACCGACGATCTCACATTCGATGCCCTCTTCGCTCATCGCTCTGTTAAATTCTTCGGAAATCTTTCGGACGATTTGCCGCTGACTACCCTTACTCTTCTTTAGCGTCGATTCAAGTACGCGGTATCGAAATGGATGCAAGTGCTTAAAGCCCAAGTCTTCCAGTTGTACTTTTAGTCGATTGATACCGAGCCGATTTGCGATCGGAGCGTAGATGTCCAGCGTTTCGCGCGCGATGCGTTTTTTCTTGTCGGCCGGCATCGCCTGCAGGGTTTGCATGTTGTGCAGACGGTCGGCAAGTTTGACGAGAATCACGCGGATGTCTTCGATCATCGCAAGCATCATCTTGCGGAAACTCTCGGCCTGCGCTTCGGCGCGGTTGCGAAACTGAATCTGATCCAGCTTGCTTACACCGTCGACGATCAGTGCAACTTCGCTACCGAAGCGCTCCGAGATATCGTCAAGTGACGCGTCAGTGTCTTCAACCGTGTCGTGCAGGATTGCGGCGATAATCGCCTCGGCATCGAGATGCATCTCAGCGAGTTCCTGAGCAACGGCCACCGGATGGGTAATGTAAGGTTCGCCGGTTTTTCGGGACTGACCGGAATGTGCGTCGGCACCGAACTCATAGGCGGCCGTTATCTGCGCGAGCTGTTCTTCGGGCAAATAGGATTCGAGCGTTTCCACAAGACGCCGCACACCGTGGTCGCGCTTACTCGCGCCCGGCAATTTCGACAATATGGTTGCGGCGTAATCCATGCCCCGATCATAACCTTGGATCGGGGATTGTGTCGCTGTCGTAATACGACCGCGACGACGATTGCAACTAGCCGCCTATCGAGATACCGCGGACCGGCAGAACGTCTTCGACGGCCTCGGCCTGCAACAAATCTTCAATGACCGGCTCTTCGATTTCTTCGAGGATCGACGGTGTAACGAGACCCTCTGCAATTTCACGCAGTGCGATTACTGTGGGCTTGTCATTTTCAAGCTCGACCATTGGGTCGGCGCCGTGGGCAACGCGACGCGCGCGTTTTGCGGCGACCAGCACCATTTCAAATATATTTTCGATGTTATCGAGGCAGTCTTCGACCGTAATTCGGGCCATGTTGCTTGTCCTTTAGGTGTGAGGCGAGCCCCAGAGATCATTGAGGTGCGGGAGTCTACGACAGCAGGAGGCCATTGCGCGAGTGTATATAACCAACTGTTATATGCGGCTTATTCGACGATCCTGGAAACTGCATCGCGCAGATGAGTATTCGTTGTGGCGGATGCGTCACCGTCGCCGATCAAGACCGCCTCAAGCGCACCAATCGCCTCGTCGAGGTCATCATTGATAATGACGTGGTCGAACTCGACCCAATGCGCCATATCTGAGCGGGCATCGCGAAGTCGTCGCTCGATAACCTCGTGCTTGTCGGTACGGCGGTCGCGTAGTCGTCGCTCGAGCTCAGCCATGGAGGGCGGCAGTATGAATATAGTGACGCAATCCGGCATTGATTCGCGCACCTGCTGCGCGCCCTGCCAGTCAATTTCCAGGACAACACTACGATTATCGGCCAGGTGATTTTCGATCTGGCTGCGACTCGTCGCGTAGTAGTTGTCAAAAACCCGGGCGTGTTCGAGCATTTCGCCTTCATCACGCAAACGCATGAAGGTCTCTTCGTCGACGAACAGGTAATCGACTTCGTTCGCTTCATTGATGCGCGGTTCGCGCGTTGTATATGAGATCGAAAAGCGCAGCTCTGGATGCTTCCTTATCACCGCCTGGACCAGCGTTGTTTTGCCAGCACCGGATGGCGCGGCAAATACGAATAGTTTTCCGCTGATTTGATTACTCGACATTCTGGATCTGCTCACGCATCTGTTCTATCAAAACCTTCAGGTCGACAGCGGCCTTGGTAGTTTCAGTGTCGGCCGATTTCGAGCCAAGCGTATTGGCTTCGCGATTGAGTTCCTGCATCAGAAAGTCGAGTCGACGACCCACGGGCTTTTCGTCCGCCATCGCGTCACGAATCTCGATCAAATGACTCTCCAGGCGATCAAGCTCCTCGTCAACATCGATTTTTTGCGCAATGATTGCGAGCTCTAGCTCGAGGCGCGTCGGATCGGCTTCGATATCGAGCTTGTTGATGCGTTCTTTTTGTTTTGCGCGCGTAGCCGTCAGAATATCCGGCATGCGTTTTCGCACGGCCTTAGCAATGGTTTCAATCTCAAGGCACCGCGATTCCAGCATTTCGGCGATTCGCATGCCTTCGCTAAGCCGCATTTCATCAATCGCATTCAATGCGGTGTCCAGTAATGTAGATGCTTCGTCAAACAGCGGCTCCGTTACGATCTCGGCTTGTTTCATCACGCCGGGCCAGCGCAGGATCTCCACTGGATTTACAGCGGCCGTCGCCGGCAGGTGCGCGGAGAGTTCTGATATTCTGTGGCCCAATAAAGTGACGAGATCGGTGTCCAGCAGCATCTCGGATTGCTGATCAACGGCGCGCCGAAAATACAATCCGCACTCAATCTTGCCGCGACTGAGAACGCGACTCGCCAGCTGACGAAAATCCTGTTCTTTCGGTCGCAAGTCCTCAGGCAGTTTGAATTGCACATCGAGGTAACGATGGTTTACGGCACGAATTTCCCAGGTCAGTGTGCCCAGAGCTGTTTCTACGGACTCGCGCGCGAAGCCTGTCATACTGTGTAACATTAGCCGGTGTCTCCTGATGACGTGCAGCAATAGTGCTGCGTAGGTCACATTTTTTATGGGGGCAACATTCTAAGCTGTGGCCGCAAAGTGGTCCAACAAGTTAACCCGACAAATCGCCACGAACTCAAAAATGCAAATCGAATACGCCAAAGTATCTGCCCTAGGTGACCGAAAAGACAATCAGGACCGCGCCGCGGTCGTGGTTTCTGACGGTGCCGCTCTTATGCTGGTTTTTGACGGCATGGGCGGCCATTCAGACGGTGCGCGCGCAGCCGAAACCGGGCTCAAGGTCGTACAAGATCTGTTCATGGCCGCGACACAGCCTATTTTTGATCCGCAGGGATTTCTCTATATGGCGCTTTCACGCGCTCATGATGAGGTGGTCAATATAGGCCAGGATGTCGCCGTTGATTTTCGCCCACGCGCAACTTGCGCGATCTGCCTGATACAAGAGGGCGGCTCTTACTGGGCACATATTGGTGACAGCCGGATCTATCAGGTTCGAGATGGAAGCGTGATGATGCGTTCGCGCGATCACAGCCACGTCGAAGTGCTGATCCAGGAAGGCGCGATCACCGAAGAGGAAGCGCAGGATCATCCGATGCGCAATTTCGTTGAGTGTTGCATCGGCGGTGATGCGCCTGTGCCGGACATGAGCATTACTGGCAAGAAAGTATTGCACTACGGGGACGTGCTGCTGGCATGCTCCGACGGACTCTGGTCGGGCCTCAGTGACAACGAGATGGCGCAGATCGGCGCCCCGGGAAAAAAAAACCTTGTCGACAATCTCAAATCATTGAGTGTCAAAGCGCTCGAAATTAACGCGCCGCACAGTGACAACACAACGGGTACCGCGTTAAGGTGGCTCGGCATCTAGCGGCCTTTCGTCAGCCCGCATCCTTAAAATCAGTATTGGAGAATCACCATGCGCCCAAGTGGTCGCGATCCCGCAACTATGCGCGAAGTTCGCTTCGTGCCCGATTTTACGAAACATGCAGAAGGCAGCGTTCTTGCTTGCTTCGGTGATACCCAGGTGCTTTGTACTGCGAGCATCGAAGAACGGGTGCCCGGTTGGATGCGCGGCAAAGGCAGCGGTTGGGTGACCGGTGAATACGGCATGCTGCCGCGCGCCACCCATACACGTTCGGGACGTGAGGCCTCACGCGGCAAACAAGGCGGGCGAACCGTCGAGATCCAACGGCTCATCGGGCGGTCTTTGCGTGCAATTACCGACATGAAGGCACTCGGCGAACGGTCGATCACACTGGATTGCGATGTCATTCAGGCCGATGGCGGCACTCGTACCACCTCAATCAGTGGCGCCTACGTCGCGCTCGCCATTGCCATGGAGCGCTTGGTCGCCAAGGGTCGGTTGAAGAAAAACCCGCTCCACGGACAAGTCGCCGCCGTGTCGGTGGGCATCTACAGCGGCACGCCAGTACTGGACCTCGATTACGCAGAAGACTCGGAGGCTGAAACCGATATGAACATTGTGATGAACGACGCCGGTCGATTCATCGAAGTGCAAGGTACGGCCGAAGGGCATGCATTCACGGACGACGAGTTCGCCGCGATGCTGGGTTTGGCACGGGCCGGCATCGCCGACATCATCACGGCGCAACGTGAGGCGATCGCAGCGGCAGTGTAGTGATTCAGCTGCCGCAGAAAATAGTCATGGCCAGCGGCAACGCTGGCAAGATTCGCGAAATCGCCAGACTGCTCGATGGACTCGGTATCGACGTTGTCGCGCAGTCCGAGTTTGGCATTGACGAGGCCATCGAGTCCGGCAGCACGTTCGCAGAAAACTCACTGATAAAAGCAAAGCACGCCGCGTCCGCATCCGGGCTACCGGCTATCGCCGACGATTCCGGACTTGCTGTTGATGCACTCGAGGGCGCGCCGGGCGTTTACTCCGCGCGATACTCAGGCGTTAGTGCGACTGACGACAAGAACATCGACAAAATGCTGCGGGAGATGCGCGCCATTGGCGCCGGGTCTCGCGGAGCCGCGTTTCACTGTGTCGCCACGTTCGTTATGCCCGATGAGTCGCCGCCGCTCGTCGCAAAGGGCGAGTGGCGTGGATCGATACTCGAAGCGCGTCAGGGCTCAGGTGGCTTCGGCTATGACCCCATTTTTCTCGATCCCGAAAGCGGCCTGAGTGCCGCTGAACTCAGTGCCACTCAAAAAAATGCTCGCAGCCACAGAGGCAAGGCCTTGCTGGAGTTGGTTGCGCTGCTTGACCAGCGTTTCTCATGAGATCGCCGCCGCTGTCTCTGTATGTTCACCTACGCCAAGGTTGGCGGACATGAGCGTGCTTCCCTTGTCACTGTATGTTCACCTACCTTGGTGCGTGCGTAAATGCCCGTACTGCGATTTCAATTCGCACAGTGCCGGGGACCGAGGGGCACCGAAGGCTCGCTATATCCGGTCGCTACTGACAGATCTCACTAAAGAGGCGACCCATGCTGACGGTCGTACGCTGCAGAGCATTTTTCTTGGCGGCGGCACGCCCAGCCTGTTTTCGCCAGCTGAAATAGCTGAAGTGCTGGAGGCTACGCGAGAAAATTTCGCTATCGCGCCCGACGCCGAGATAACAATGGAGGCCAATCCGGGCACGGTCGAGTGTGGCTCACCCAAAGGCTATAGAGAGGCTGGCGTCACACGACTATCGATCGGCGCGCAGAGTTTCAATGATGCCCAGCTTATGGCGCTTGGCCGCATTCATAGCAGCGCGGACATTGATCGTGCCGTCAAAGAGGCGCAAGACGGCGGATTCGACAACCTCAACATCGATTTGATGCACGGACTTCCGGGCCAAACGGTCGCTCTGGCGTTGGCAGACTTGCGTGCAGCCATCGCTCTAAAGCCGACACACATTTCCTGGTACCAATTGACGCTTGAGCCGAACACCGTATTCTTTGCACGCCCTCCTGCAAACATGCCTGACGATGAATTGGCCTGGGAGATTCAAGTACAGGGTCAGGCCTTGCTCCACGAGCACGGATTTCTGCAATACGAGATCTCGGCATACGCTCGCGAGGGTCGGCGTTGCGCGCATAACCTCAATTATTGGAATTTCGGTGACTATCTGGCCGTTGGCGCCGGTGCTCACGGCAAGTTGACGCGATCAACTGAGATTCTTCGTTACCAAAAGCCCGCCAACCCTTTGCAGTACATGATCCATCAGGAGACTCCCGATACGGCCGCCAAGATGACTCGGTTACCGGCGGCAGACCGGATATTTGAGTTCATGCTCAACGCCTTGCGCCTCAGCGACGGATTTGAGGAGTCTGACTTCGTCGAAAGAACCGGCTTAAGTGCCGATGACCTCATGAACGCCACGCTGAGCAGCCGGGAAAAAGGGCTGATTCAGCGCGACTCGGATGGGTTTTGGAGACCAACCGATCTGGGCAGTCGTTTTTTGAATGACTTACAGTCCGAATTCATCGTTGACGGTCACTAATTTGCTCAGGCTGGTAGCCGGTTTGGCGCGCTTTGAGTGCCGAAATCGCCGTTCTCGATAGTAATGGCTGAGTAGATCGAGTTATTCAATTATGCACAAGACGACAGGTATGCCTGTATTTTCAGTGTAAGAGCAGCCTGATCTCACTTGAACCTTTGCAAAGTGCTCGTAACTCATTGTTTTATAATAGCTATCGAAAATGGACACAAATTAGTCATTCTGGCAACGAGCTAAGAAAAACCGCAGCTTAGAGCATTCACTCAATTTTCATCCACAACCTTATCCACAGCTTCTGTGGATAAAAAATAGGGGCTTGCGAGAATCGCGCCTTCCCTATATCCTACGCGCCCTTTTTGTGAAGTAGCCCGCTCGGGAGAGCCAGAAAATGAAAGCCGACACACATCCCAATTACAACGGCATCAAAGTCACCTGTAGTTGTGGCAACGAGTTCGAGACTCGCTCGACGCTCGGCGAGGATCTCCGTATCGAAGTGTGCTCTTCATGCCACCCGTTTTACACGGGCAAGCAGAAGAAAGTCGATACTGGCGGACGCGTAGACAAGTTCCGCAAAAAGTACGGTATGGGCTAGGATCCGGCGGCCGTCACGGCCATCAGGCGTCCTTATATAACGACTTTCCACGGTCCCGGATCACTGGGGGCTCTGCTATGCTTGACTGGTTTGCTGTAAGGATACGAGGATAGATATGTCACAGGATGCGTACCGACTAACGAGCCCCAGCGGCGTCGAAATGGATTTGCCTGTCAGGACCGGAACCGCGGGCCCTGACGTCATTGACGTTGCACGCTTGTACAAAGAGCAAGGCGTATTCACTTACGACCCAGGCTTCGTTTCGACCGGTAGCTGCGAATCAGACATCACCTTCATTGATGGTGAGAAAGGCGTCCTCATGTACCGGGGCTATCCGGTAGAACAGCTGGCAGCGAACTCCAGCTTTATCGAAGTCTCCTACTTGCTGCTGCATGGTGACCTGCCCTCAGAAGTTCAGCTTGCTGAATTCGACAACACGATCCGCCGGCACACCATGCTCAACGAGGGCATGTTGAGCTTCTTCAAAGGCTTTCGTTATGATGCCCATCCGATGGCCATGTTGTCCGCCATTGTGGGTTCGATGTCGGCGTATTATCACGATGAAATGGATGCCGCGAACCCGGCCCATCGAGATATCTTCGCGCATAGAATTCTCGCCAAACTGCCAACGATCGCGGCTGCCGCTTATAAGCTGAACACGGGTCAACCGTTCATCTACCCGCGAAACGATCTCACCTACACCGAGAATCTGCTGCACATGTTGTTTGCCGTGCCCGCAGAGCCGTATGAAATCGATCCGATAGCGGCCGAAGCACTCGACCTGCTGTTTATCCTGCACGCGGATCACGAACAGAACTGTTCGACATCAACAGTCCGCATGGCGGGCAGCTCGGGCGCGAACCCCTATTCAGCCATTGCGGCCGGAATCTCCGCACTATGGGGACCAGCACACGGCGGCGCCAATGAAGCCGTTCTAAACATGCTGGAAGAAATAGGTGACGTCAGCCAGATCAGCAAATACATCGACAAAGCAAAAGACAAGAGCGACCCGTTCCGCCTCATGGGCTTCGGTCACCGCGTTTACAAAAACTTCGACCCGCGCGCAACGATCATCCGTGACATGGCGTACAAGGTTCTCGCAAGGCTCGACAAGAAAGACACACCGCTATTTGACCTTGCCCAAGAGCTTGAACAAATCGCATTGAAGGACGAGTACTTTATCGAGAAGAACCTCTATCCGAACGTCGATTTCTACTCAGGCATCATCTACCGAGCACTCGGCATCCCGACATCGATGTTCACTGTAATGTTCGCACTAGGCCGCTCAGTCGGCTGGACCGCTCACTGGCGAGAGATGATCGCCGACCCCAAAGGTAAGATCGCAAGACCAAGACAACTCTACACGGGCCCCACAGCGCGCGATTACATCACGATCGCAAAGCGATAGTAAGCAGCCGGACAGTAAGAAGAAGGGACATGCTATTGCGTGTCCCGCCAGGTGGGGATACGTAATTCTGGGCAGTAGAAAGAGCGTGACGTTGCCGGGTCCTCCCAATAGCACGCGCGTCACGTTGCCTCGTCCTTCCAATAGAAAGACTGTCGCGTATCCCTACCGATAGGGGACACGCAATAGCATGTCCCCACTTTCTGCTTACAGGTGTTCTAGTAAGCTCTGTACGGCGTCGGTGTCTGCGCGGGTCATGGGTTTGCCGTCGATTGGGCTGAGTGGTGACTGGCGAATGCCGTCTACGGGAAATACCGTTGCTTGGATCATTTCGTTTTGATGATTGAATTCGAAGCCTGCGAACAATTCGATTTGGCCTTGTCGAGTCTTTAGGCGGCGCTCGTATGAGCGGAAGTGAATTCCTCGGTCGCCGATTTCCATGGCGATCATTTCTGGGCTGTCTGTAAACACGTGCAAATTGACTGCCGAGTTTTCGTCTGCCGTTCCTGCCAGAACCGGACCCACTAAGCGCGCTGAAAATTCGTCGAGTAATTCCATTGCTGACAGGGCGGCTGTGCGCATCAGTCGCAAAAGGTCGGCGTGTTCTTCGCCGTTGAATATTTGCTGGTGGTCGGCGACGGCGGCTTCTATTTCGGCATTGCCCGGCAGCGCGCCGCGGTTGTTCATACCGAGTCGTTCAGCGGCTTTTTGTTTGGCAACCCGGTAGTCGCGGACACCTTGTGTAACGATGATGCGTGCGGCTTCCTGGGCGACGATTAGTCGCTCACGCTCGGCTTCGTTGCTGCGCTTTCTGCTCATCGTCTCGGCCCAGGTTAGAACAGTGACTCGTCGCTCTCTTCTTCGCCTTCTTCTTCAGGGTCGGGATCAACGCCTGCTGCATCGTTGAAAGGATCGGTAACCTCTTCGAGGCGTTCGCAGTCCGGCACATGACCTTCCCGAAACACTTCAAACATTACATTTGGCCGCCCGACTCGAGCAGGACAACCGGTTTCGCGATCGATGCGCACCGAGACGATGCCGTCCGGCATTTTCATTTGATGTTCTGGGGCACCTTTGAGCGCGATGCGTATGAACTCGATCCATATCGGCAAAGCAGTACGCGAGCCTTCTTCTCGCGGGCCCAGTGGCAGGTCGTCGTCGTAACCAACCCAAACGACGGCGGCGATGTCGGCATTGAAGCCACCAAACCACGCGTCGCGCCGGTCATTCGATGTTCCGGTCTTACCCGACAGGTCGGAGCGGCCCAGCTCTCGACGTGCTCTTACGCCGGTACCGCGGCGCACGACGTCACGCATCATGTCTTGAATGAGAAACGCGTTCTGCGGCGTGATCGCCTGCGGCGCCAAATTGATGTTCTCGAAAAGCTCGGGTGCGAGCGACGCGTCCGGCCTGTACGACTCGACCACATCGGCCATTTGTTCCAACACGATCTCGGGATCGACGGGTTCGTCGTCGACCCGCGAGTCGAATTCATAAACCGCCTGCGGCTCTTCGGCTACGCACTCATCGCAGACGACCGCGGGGTCAGCCCGGTAAAGCGGCTCTCCAGCGGGACCGAAAATAGAGTCGATGACATACGGCTTAACGGCGTGTCCACCGTTAGCAAGCATTGCGTATCCCTGCGCCATATCGAGCGGCGATGCT
>Ga0256847_1001496_pt1 | contig 11756 bp, 11 predicted proteins | sample TeddybearmetaG_FD_189099 | JGI IMG/M metagenome (GOLD analysis project Ga0256847, IMG submission 189099) | Hydrothermal vent microbial communities from East Pacific Rise, Pacific Ocean - Teddybear | ecosystem: Environmental > Aquatic > Marine > Hydrothermal vents | place: Pacific Ocean: East... | reverse complement strand
ATCACGTGATGATATTACTAAGAAACATAATCCAATACTCGTTTGAGACATATGGCAAACAAGTATTTGTGGCTAAGTTTTTAAATAGCGATGTTGAACCTGAATGAATCTATTTTGGCAAAAATTCGTCGATCAGTTAATCGCTACTGCATTGCTTGAATGGGTGGCGGTTATTTTAGCAATTGCCTACCTTTTGTTGGTGATTAGAGAAAGCCTTTGGTGTTGGCCAGCAGCATTTGTTAGTACTGCCATTTACGTCTATTTGTTTTTTGATGTGAATCTTTATATGGAATCATTTTTAAACGCCTATTACCTAATAATGGCTGTTTACGGATGGTACCAGTGGCAAGGTTCAAACAAAAAGAACACAGCTAAATCAATGGTGACAAAAATTAATTGCTGGAGTATTAAACGGCATGTCACGCTTATTGCAATCACTGCTGTAATCGTTTTGATTTCATCTTGGGTATTGAAACAATATACCGATCAAGACTTTGCCTTGCTAGATTCATTTACCACTTGGTTCGCCATACTAGCCACCTACATGGTTACTCAAAAAGTTATTGAAAACTGGCTCTATTGGATAGTTATTGATCTTGTGTCTATCTACTTGTTTACCTTAAAAGGCTTTTCTTTAACCGCGATGCTGTTTTTATGCTATGTCGTATTGGCCGTGATTGGTTGGCATAGCTGGAAAAAACGCCTGATGAATAATCTGCTTTCTCAAAGTACGCAACAGATTAAAATCACATGACCCAAACTCCTGATTGGTGGCCGCACAATGTAGAGTCCTGGCTTGAGGTAGTGGAAAATTTTTCTCATGCGGATATTTCCAATCCCTCCAACTGGCAACGACTACCACAAGGTCTGTCAAACTATAACTATAAGTTAAGTTTGTCCCCTGACTCCTTTTTTGTACAGTCGGTTAATCCAAAAAATATTTCACTGTTGCCTAATCCCGAGCGGCGTGTTTCTCAACTTGAATTGTCTCAGTTTGCGGAGATTAAACCTTGGTTAGTCGATTGCTATGTTGATAATGTTCATCTAAAGATTTCTAAATGGTTTGATTCGGTTGATGACTCAGCGATAGATCTGGACGATAATTTTGTCATTTCTGATCTCGCTGCTTTTTTGGCCAACTTGCACAGTATCGATGAAACTTTGATCCAAAATAAGAATTTCCCCACGCTTGATATCAAAACCCATCTCACTAGCTATTATGAAAAAGCGGTTTTTCTTAACCCTTATAAAAAGAGGCATTTTCAAGCTATTTTGGAATCCGGGGTGAAACTAGCGGACGATTTTAATCCACACAAACTCTGTCATAACGATTTAGGCCGCCCCAATTTACTTTGGAATGAAAGAGAAAAACAACTCAAAGTTATAGATTGGGAATATTGTTGTATTAGTGACCCATATGGAGATTTCGCAAGTTTAGTGCTGAATTGCCAACTTAACGCCGCGCAACAATCAAAGTTGCTGGAGATCTACAATGACAAAATGCATGCCACCATTTCTAGATCGAAACTTGAGAAGATGATATTGCTTTGTCAGAAAGTTAACGTCTTGTGGCTTGCCCTTCACGAAAATCCAAACGCCGACACCGCCCATCAATTATCGTATTGAAGACAGCATAGCTATTGAAAGTAATCTTAACGTGGAGCGACGCTAAAATACTGATGTTGGAGGGTTGCTCTTAACCCGAACAGAGGTTAACTCGAGTTTTCATCTTAAATATGCTGCTGCGCCTCACTTTTCCCCATAGAATCCTCGCTCTAGCCGTTATTCTGCTCCAAAACTCGCATTTTTTCGAATTTGTTCTACGCTTAGTCTACGACCTTGTTATTTAGTAACCAAATTGGAGTTGTAGATGAAAAACGTAATCATGAATAGCCGAGCGTCTGGCTTTACTTTGATGGAAATGATTGGCGTAATGGCTGTTATTGCGATCTTAGCCGCGGTGGCAACACCTAAAATATTTGACGCAATCGAAGACGCACAGGTTTCGGCTTATGTTGGTGAAGCCAACCAGCTAAAAACTGCAGTAGCGAGGTATTTCAAAGACACCGGAAAGTGGCCTCGTCACATCCCTAGCAACGCAGACAGCCGATACCATAATTTAATGGTCAACGATGCGGACGGTAATGGAGCGCCAATACTCGGTTGGGATGGTCCTTATCTTGATAAGGAATTAACCAATCAAATTACCAAGGGTGGATATCAGGACGTTATTTATACTAATAGCACGAATTATAACTGCGATATTGACGGTGACGGCAATAGAGATGGTTTCTTTTTGGTTTATAGAGCCGATAGTATCAGTGATGACATGGCCAAGAAAATAAGCAATATTATCGATGGTGACGGCACAGTAACCACTGGAAACAAGAGTTGGAAAGCGGCTGGTAAGGTGAAGCGTTACGGAGCTAATAGCGATCACGCTTCTATTTTATTGTATTGTCTAAACTAAAAGATTTAGAGCGACTACTCAATTCTAATACAGAGGGTTCACGATGTTTCCCGCGAGTGATCAAATAACTAATTATTGGTCATTCGGACTGATTAGCGGGGCTTTATATGGATAATAAAAAGCCCAAGTCAAAACCTATCGGCCAGCGGTTACTAGAAGCTGGTCTTATCAATGAGCTACAGCTCGATTTAGGTTTAAGAGAACAAAAACGCCAAGGTAAAATGCTGGGAGAAGTGCTGGTTGACCTTGGATTTGTAAATCCCGAGGTTTTAACCGGTACGCTAGCGGCCGAGAACAAAACAGAAGTTGTTGATGCACTTAGCATAACCATTGATCCTGACGTTCTTGCACTCATATCCTACGAAGAATCAAAAAAATATAAGGTTATACCGCTCGATCTATCCGATCAGATCCTCACAGTCGCATTTGCCGATGCCTTTAACGTGGTTGCTATTGATGCCATCGAGCGTCAAACTAAAAAGACCGTTAAAGTAGTCACAGCGCCCGAAAACAATATCCTTGAGGCGATTGAACATAATTACGCTCACGGCCAATCGATAAGTCAAACGGTCGATTTATTATTAGAACATGGCATTACCGCTTCTGATGAAGAGTTAGAGAATATTTCTCCGATGGTTCGGTTGGTTGACCAAATCATCGGTTACGGGATCAAGCGAAACGCCGCCGATATTCATATTGAACCGGCTGAAAAAGTGATAAGAGTGCGTTTTAGAGTGGATGGAGTATTAAAAACCGAGTTATTGATCCCTAGCGCGCTACGACCCGCACTTACCGCTCGCCTCAAATTAATTGCCGGTATGAATATTTCTGAAAAGCGTGCGCCACAGGACGGACGCATTCACTTCAAGCACGGTAGTAAAGAAATTGATCTAAGGATTTCAACTTTGCCCACCAGTCATGGTGAAAGCGTTGTGATGCGAATTTTAGATTCAGGTAACGTTAAACTTTCAATTGATTGGCTAGGTTTTTCAGCAAATGATAAAACCAGTTTTATCAATCTAATGAAACAACCCTATGGAATGGTTTTGATCACCGGCCCGACTGGAAGTGGTAAAACAACAACCTTGTATACCGCATTGGGTTTAATCGACAAAGAATCACGCAGTGTATTTACGTTAGAAGATCCTATCGAATATAGCTTGCCCATGATAAGGCAAACGCCAATAAAACCCGATGTAGGAATGGATTTTGCTGCTGGATTAAAGGCGTTATTGAGGCAAGATCCTGACGTCATTCTAATCGGTGAAATTAGAGATCTAGAAACGGCTCAGCTTGCAATCAGAGCGGCTCTCACCGGGCATCTGGTGCTTACTACTTTACACACTAATACCGCGGCTGGCGTTATACCTCGTTTGATTGATATGGGAATTGAAAAATATTTACTTCCTTCGGCGCTAAGTGCGGCTATTGGCCAAAGGCTGGTTCGAAAACTTTGTTCTGACTGTAAACAAGCTTGTGACAACTCTCAACAGCTAATCGAAGAATACAATCTAGAAGATTCTATCGAAGCGACTGTGAAACTATATGAGGCAAAGGGCTGCGAAAAATGCAGTCATACCGGATTTAAAGGGCGGCTTGCCATTTATGAAGTCATGCCTATCGATGAAGAAATGCACCACCCCATTATCCGAGGAGACACGGCTGACGAAATGGAATCTATTGCTCGAAAAAATGGCATGACCACCATGCTAGAAGATGGTCTTAGTAAAGCCGTGCAAGGTTTGACCACAGTAGAAGAAGTATTAAGGTTGGTACGTTAAAACGTGATCGATTTTAGCTATCAAGCAGTAGACACCAAGGGCGTACCGATCAGCGGTGTGATGGCCGCTGGATCGGAGAGTGAACTTGATGAAAAGCTACACGCTTTGGGTTATTGGTTAGTCGAAGCGGTTGAGCGAAAACCAAAAACGAATCAGTTAGGACAAAAAAAAGTAGCAAGAAAAGAACTAATCGATTTTTTCAATGGATTGCATTCACTGCTTGCTGCAGGCATACCGGTTTCGACATCGATCGCGGCAATCGCTGATGAAACGCCAGATGAATATTTTTCACAAATTATGCGAGATTTACAACTTAATATCGAAGCTGGAAATACGCTAGATGATGCTATGTCAAAACATCCGAAAGTGTTTTCTAAGCAGATAACCAATTTGATCAAAGCCGGTGAGTATAGCGGAAACCTTGGTACATCTTGCTACGACATTAGCATCCATTTGGAATGGTTAGATGGGATCTTAGCGGACATAAAACAGGCAAGTATTTATCCAATAATGATTGTTAGCGCAGTGCTCGGACTTGTCTTTTTAATGTTTACCTTTGTTGTGCCAAGATTTAGTAAAATTTTCGATAGCTTAAATTTGGAATTGCCTTTACTAACTCAAGTTGTCGTTGACATAGGAAAATTTACCACCGACTACTGGTTGCCGATCTTACTTTTTCCTTTCGTACTCATATTCTTTTTAAAACATGGTCCGAAGTTCATTCCAGGTATGGGATTATTTTTAGATACACTGAAACTGAATTTGCCCGTTTTTGGTGGACTCAACCGAATGATCGTGCAATCGCGGTTTTGTCATAATTTAGGACTGTTAATTAAAGCGGGGGTTCCCATTTTGGAAGCGCTCAAACTTAGCAAAGGTTTGGTTGGAAACCTATTGATGGAAAAAGCAGCGCAAGATGCGGAATTAGCAGTAAATGAAGGGCGAAAAATGACAGAGGCATTAAGGGCGCACAACATCATTTCACCCATTGTTCTTCGCATGATGGTGGTTGGTGAAGAAACCGGACGTTTAGACAGCGCGCTTGAATACGCCTCGGCGCGATTCGACAAAGAAGTTCCCCGACAAATTAAGCGCGTGTTTAGCGTTCTAGAGCCTATGATCATGATAACCCTCATCATTATTGTCGGCTTGATCGGTGGAGCGGTTTTTTTACCTATGTTTAGTTTGATGTCAGGCATTGGAGCATGAGTATGCACTTTAGAACGACTAACATGATACAAAAACATGACAACCGTCAGAGTGGTTTTTCGCTGATGGAATTAATTGCGGTGATGGCCATCATCGCTATTCTAGCTGGCACACTCGCACCGAATGTATTTGATGCAATAAGGCGTGCGCGCGCAGATGCAGAAATTGAAAATCTCGCAAGCATAGCAAAAAGCATTGAGCTTTCGGTATTACAAAATAAAACTATCCCAACAGCAACTACTAGCGCATGGGTTCTAGCTGTAGAGAACAGTAGCGATTTCAATGCTCAAGACATAGAATTTAACCGATTAAACTTTCGTCGACGACTTATTTTCGACCCACGTTTTTTCTCTACTACTGATAGTACTTTCCCTGGTTTAAATCAAAACCAAGGGCTAGCAAATTTACCCAATTCTGCAAGAGCGTTGTTAGTTTCTGATATGACGACAAACGTGGCAAATATACCAAACACAGCTGCTGAATTTAACGCGGTTTGGGATCAAACTGCTGGCGCGGATTTAATTGAAAGTAGCGATCTAAAAATACAAAGGATTAATTTTAGCAACAAATTCCATAGAGTTATTCTAAGTAATCAGCATGCTAATCAACCTTTTTATCAGTTAGAAAATGGCACCACTACCGCGATCCCTGCTGCGGTTGGCGGATCAGATGGAAGCATCACACGTTTTGTATTGCAAGATACAAAAATTTCACTTTATGCAGAACCTTTTCCTGTTGGAGGTAAGCAGCTGGTTCATATTGTTAAGTCCGATTGGTCAATGCGTTATCAAACCGATGGAGCAAATTGGAGCTGGGAAGAATAGTGAAGAAATTTCAATTCTCAATTTCTTGGATATACGGCGAATTTCGCATTGCCCGCATGCAGCAGGGATTTACGCTGGAACGCTGGACAGCGCCATTTCCGGTACATGATTTACAGAGCCTTAATCAGGCATTGCTTGGCGCGAGTGAGCACATGGATTTATCTCGTGGTGGTGATTTAACCATCACCTACGAAGATGATTTACATACTCACAGCTTTTTTGATGTGCCAAATATGAGCAAAAAAGATCTCGAGAAATCATTACTACGTAAAGTGGAACAAAATAAACCTTTTAAGGAAAAAGCGGCATGGTGTTACCACGAAGCGAAACACAATGAGGATGAAGAAGGCATCTTACTTCACATTATGCCGCAACACATCGTCGATGCTATCGTTCGATTATGTCAAGAATTCTATCTTACTCCGAGGCAATTGGTTCCGTTAACAGAAGTAGTCTCTTCTGTTACCCAAACTTATAAAGCTGACGATAAAGATATATTGGTGATAGCCGCGCTATTTAACGAGCGTACTGAAATTCTAGTAACGGTTGGCGATGGCGAAGTGCTTTTTGTTCGCGAGTTACCTTACTCAGGTTTTGAGGAAGATCCGCAACGTTTAATTACAGATATTAATCGAACCATTAGATATGCAAAACAAAAGTACAGAAAAGCGGTTAACGATATCTGGTTAATTGGAGAAAATACTGAGCAAATAATCGAAGTCATCGATCCTCAAATAGAAGGCAATTTACACTTTGATGCTAACGGTTTAGACCCTTTCTATTGGGTGGGCGAAGTGGCCAAATTAAAAGGGCAATTATCGGCTAATTTTATTCCACTGTTGGCGCAAAAACAAATCAATCGTACGCTTTTTTATCGGGCGGCGTTAGTTGCTCTACCGATTATCGCACTTGCTGCTGTGGCAACTGTGACTACCGTAGAATATGCATTGGCAAAACAATCTGCAGAGACCGAGCATATTTTTGTTGAAATTGACCAGTTAACTAACGAAATTAACAGGATCGAAAATCTTATATTTAGAGGTGAGCAAAGCCAACAAAAATTAGAGCTGTTACAGGGTAGCGCCCATAATCTGCCCGCTTTGTTTGTCAACCACCTGGGAGATATTGTTCCTGCTGGAATTACTTTAACCTCTGTAGGCGTTCGAAATATCGATAATGAATGGCGGATTGAAATGCAAGGTAAGAGTGATTTTGGCCTGAATCAAACGGCTAAGGTATTGCGGGAGTTCGAGAATAAATTAACTCAGTCCCCTTGGAATATCAGTATTACTAAAAGTTGGAAATCGAGCTGGTACGGACAATTGCAAGCCGGAGCGGCTTCAACTAATGGGCAGCTAGCTTTTGAACTAGAGGGCTGGATGAAGTGAGCGAAGAATTCGAAATCGAACGCCGCGAACTAGAACGTCCTGAAAAACGTGTGGCAAAAGGAATGCTATTTATTAGACTTAAATTAGACCGGCTAGGAAAACTAGTATTTGAGTCAGTCAAAGGCATTATAGGTTACGCTTTCTTGTTGGCGATATTTGCGGGGCTCATTTATTGGAGTATTTATCTCAGGCAACCGGAAATAACCTCCAACCTGGCGCTTATTGCGGAAAAAAGCCAACTTGAAGCTAAATTATATGAGCAAAAAAGTAATTGGTCTGAAGAAGCGCTCAATGAAATTGATCGAAATATTGTTCAGGCCGAAGCTAAAACCTTTGAGAGTTTTTCCGCACTAGCAGATTGGTTAAACGATAAAAATGAGTATGCCAAAGCACTTAACTTGAAAATGACATACTCATTAAAAGAGGTTTCAAAAACAGACATCCCGGGCACTTTTTCATTACCTATTGAAATTCGGATCGCAACTATTGCTAATATGCAGCAAAAGTCTTATATCAAAGCGATGGAGTTTACGCGTAGAATTATTAATGAACATCAACATTTAGAAATTCGTGGCGCCGAAATTTCTGGTGACGGAAAATCATTATCTCGGTTTAATCTAGATATTAATTTGTGGATAAAAGATCCATCATTGATGTTAAGTTGGCAGAAAATTTCACAACAAAAACAAAGTGTGGAGGGTGTAGATGTCCCGCTTGTTCAATAATAAATGGTCAATAATAGCGCTCGCGCTTTTCGCAATCTATTTTGTTATAACCAACGCTATTTTGCCCTATATTGGCAAGAATGATGTCTATGCTGACACCATTGATACGCCAGGAATGTTGGAGTTTGACATTGATCCCGCTGCATTAGGCTCACATTCGTCAGGAAAGGTCGAAATAAACAAAGTTTTTTGGAGCGATGTCCCTGCTAGAGATCCTTTTTCTCCAAAAACGTCTATCCTTAAAGATGAAATAAAGAATCTTAGAGCGCTAAATCAAACGGCTGCTCTGGTCAAAGGTTTTAAAAGAGAAGTGGTAATAGACAAGCCAAAAATCACTGGATTTGTTTTTGGCTCTCACGCCAAGCTGGTTGTGTTAGATGGTGTAATACTTTCGGTAGGCGAACAAATCAAGGGCTTTAAGATCATAAAAATAGAACCTGACAAAGTGAAATTACGTCAATTAAAAAGTAATAAAATAGTCACCCTCTTTTTGGAGTAACAAATGCTTTGGAGTAACAAATGATCCTCAAGCTGACAGTATACAGTTTATGCCTAACTTTGTTTGCTTGCAGTAGTTTGCCGGGCAGTAAACAAAGTGCGAGCTTTCCTCGCTTTCACGATAAACCGATAGAAAAGCTAGCACTCGACTTGGCACCTCTGCCCGTGTCTGAGCGAATTGCTTATCCTGCTGAACAATCGCGACTACCTGAAAAAACCAAGGAAAAGTTATACAGTTTTATCGCTAAAGATATGTCGTTAGAAAAGGCAGTAGCGTTATTTAGCAAAGCCTACCAGTTAAACATTCTCACTGATAAAGATGTCAACGGAAAAATCAATATAGAATTTCATGATTTGCCGTTTGAACAAGCGATGCAAGCCCTGCTCGGCTCCCTAGGTTACTATTGGAAAGTTGAAAACAACCTAATCAGAATTCGCTCTTGGGAAACGCGTACTTTTAGCATAGATTATATTCGACTAAACCGAATTGGCAGGGCGACGAGCGAAGCGCAGGTTAGCTCTGGTAGTTCGTCTTCTGGTGGTTCTTCTGGCGGTTCTGACAGCGGCGGCGGAGGTTCTAACAGCCAAGCAGGAAAAATTACCATTGAACAAGAAAACCGCGTCGAATTTTGGGGCGAACTTGAAAAGCAATTAGAAGTCTTGGTTTCGAAAGAAGGTAGACTGGTCATTAATAATATCGCCGGAACGGTGCAAGTTACTGATCGACATCCACGTGTTGAAGAAATGGCTCAATACATTGCAGATATCAAGGAGTCGGTTCATCGGCAAGTCAATATTCAAGTTAAAATCTTAGAGGTCACTTTAAACGATGACTTTAGCTTAGGCATAGATTGGTCTCGATTAGTCAGTCCGGGACAAACCGGAACGCTGGCAGATTTCAATATCAGTAACATTATCACGGCGCCCATTGGCGTTGGTAGCGCTTTAAGCCCCTCTCTATCACTTAGCACCCTGCAGTTAGGTGCAAATGGTGAAAATAAACTAACCGCGGTTCTTGACGCTTTGAGAGAGCAAGGTGAATTACAAATTGTTTCTCAGCCCTATATAAGAACAATGAATAATCAATCAGCGTTGATCAAGGTGGGTACCGATAGGACTTTCTTCAGACGGGAACAAAATACCGACAATACCACCGCGGGTTCGAATACCACCACCACCGATGTTCCTCAAGTTGTTACCGAAGGAATTGTGCTTTCAATCACACCGCAAATATCAAAAGACGGCTGGATCATGATGGATATATCACCGGTTGTTACTCGCGTTTCTAGTGTAAGTGAAGTCCGCGACGCGCAAGGGCGGGTGGTGTCATCCGCACCTAATTTAGATATTAGACAAACCTCTTCTCTCATAAGAGCTTTTAATGGCGAGACAGTTATTATCGGCGGTTTAATACAAACGCAAGAGTCAAATACCAACAGAGGGATCCCTGGCCTTCAAGATATTGTCGGCATAGGAAAATTATTCGAGGGTAATTATAATAGCACCGTCAAAAAAGAATTGATCATATTTCTTACCCCAGAATTAATTAAATCTACCCATTCGATAACCGAATAAGAGACAACGATAATGAAGAAACTAACTTTCGCCTTATGCCTGATATTTATCGCTACTGGTTTGATTGCAAAAAACAAGATTACCAGCGGACAATTAGAATTAGACGTTGTATTACAGCTCGAAAAAACGGGCAATCTTTCTTCTGCAGAAGCTAAGCTAGGCCAGCTTTTTGCAAGAGCCCCTGAGAATTCATCAATTCGTTTAGCCTATGGCAGAGTATTGACTAAGTTGGCAAAAAACAGTGACGCCATTGAAGTACTGAGCCCGCTGACTTCACCGTCGCAGCAAGATTGGCGAGCTTGGTTTTGGGCGGGAACCGCCATGTTATTGAACAATGATTTAGAAAATGCCGGTGCTTTTTTGGATGAAGCCTTGGCTCGCGAGGGCGAAGAGGTAGCAATATGGGTTCAAAGAGCGATTGTAGAGCAACAAAAAGAGAACTCTCAAGCCGCAGTCTATATGCTACAAATTGCCGATAACTTACAACCTAATAATCCTGATGTAATGCTAAACTTTGCTTATGCTAACGAAGCAATAGGTGAGATTAGTAAGTCAATTATTGCCTACAAACACTTCTTGAAATCATCAACTTCAGATCGACGTTACGGCAAACTACGCAGTTTAGTTTTAATGCGGTTAGCCGAAATAGAAAACGCCCGAACAAAACAGGCAACGGATAAACTAAACGCGGTATCCAGTGTCGATAATATCTAAACCCTAAACCTAGTCTAGTATTTACTGTTGCGGAGCATTTAGCCCAACACCAACAACCTGACCATCCGGTTGTTCTCCCTGAACAATAATAATCTCAACTCGACGATTGGTTGCTCGACCCTCTCTGGTAGCATTATCGGCTATTGGTTTTGTGTCCGCATAGCCATTGATAACGAAACGCTCTTTCTTGAGCACACCGCTTTTTAATAACTCTCGAGTCACTGAAGCGGCTCTTCCGCCAGACAGCTCCCAGTTGGAACGGAAATATTCGTCGTTAATGGGTAGGCTATCGGTATGGCCGGCAACTCTAATTTCACCTTCTGACTCTGCGAGAATACCTTCAATTTTGGAGACAACCGGCAAAAACTGAGCCTCAATTAAGTCAGATGCCGAAGCAAAAGAACCTTTCTCACGAATTCGAATAACCACGTAGGCACCCTTGGCGAGTAATTCTACCTGCCCTTCGGAAATCTCTACGGCCATTTTACCAGCAATATCCTGAACCAGTACTTCCGCTGCTTGTTGTGCCTCTTTAGCTGCTTGAGCTATGTCGGCAGCCTCTTGCAAAATCT
>Ga0256847_1001495_pt1 | contig 11775 bp, 8 predicted proteins | sample TeddybearmetaG_FD_189099 | JGI IMG/M metagenome (GOLD analysis project Ga0256847, IMG submission 189099) | Hydrothermal vent microbial communities from East Pacific Rise, Pacific Ocean - Teddybear | ecosystem: Environmental > Aquatic > Marine > Hydrothermal vents | place: Pacific Ocean: East... | reverse complement strand
AGTTTCTCAGGGTGGCGTGTGCAGACGGCATATAAGCTAAATTGATCGACGGGTAATAGATCATCCATGGCAGGACTGATTTGCTTTCGATAATTAACAAAATGACCGATTAACTCATCCAATGCCCATGCATCCATGGGTTCCCTCAATGATTTGTAACTGAGTAGATTATGCGTTGATAGATTATCAAATCCATCTGGCAGTGATTCTGGCGGGGGATCGGATGAGATTTGTTCGATGATGATGGCGTCTAGGAATTGTTGTTTTAGGGATAAATCCTTCTCTAATTCAACTTTGTAGTTGGTGTTCCAAAAAAAGTCCGTGAGGGTACAACCGAATGCGCGGTGCCATGGAATCATAGTGAGAACCAAGGGTGAAAAAATGCAATCTATCTTTTTTTCGAGCGTTTGGCAAATTCAGCGCCGTTTTTTCGAGCGGCACGGGTGGAAAAATGCGTCTAGTCGATAGCAAAGGGGATGAAGCCATATGGGGCGATAGAATAAAAATTACTTAAGGTCTAGCGGTGTGTATTCACCCTTTTCATTTAACACCGTACCCCACACACGGTTTGAGGCTTGGTGTTTGGATGGCCCAAAACTCAAGACGGAACCAATGCCGAGATCCAGGTCTTTAATTGATTCTAATGCGGAGATTAAATTCTCCGTGGTTATATCGCCCTGTATGACTTTAAAACCTTGGATCAATGTTTTCGCCGCAATATAACCTTCCAATGACACGAAACCGGGTTTTTCCTGTGGGTAATAGTGTTTTAAATCATCCAGGTACTCCAATACACCGGTGGATTGAGACAGATAAAAAGGCACCACTTGGGTTACGATAACGCCTTTTGCATACGCGCTACCCAGCTCTAATAAGGCTTCAGACAAGGCCCGGCTCCCGACGAACGAGACGCTGGCAAATTCCGGGTGATGGCCGCCATCCACAACGCCTTGAATAAATTTGGCGCAGGCTTTGTACGTGCCGACCATGACAATGGCTTTAATCCGATCTTGATTGTGCAACACTTCATCCACCGCCGCTTGAACATCCAGTGTGTTGCGTGCATACCGTACGTGCACCATGTGTTCAGGATTCACGTTGAGTTGTCGCAGTTGCTTTTGCACGCCGAGGTGGCCGGCATCACCGTAACTGTCAGATTGGGAGAAAACGGCAATTTCCTCGGCATTAATCCGCTTCACATTGGCAAAATAGTGCACCATGGCGGCGGTTTCCTCGGCATAACTGGCCCGATAATTAATCACATAACGTGCCGGTGGGTCTTGGCGCAGTAAACCGGCCCCGGTGAAGGCCCCGTAAAACAAGGTTTTCTTTTTTAACACATATGGCATTGCCGCTTTGGCGGTGGGGGTGCCCGTGTTGCCAATAATGGCAAAGACTTTGCGCTTTTCCAGTAGCTCATGCATGTTGGCGAGGGCTTTATCTGGCTCGTAACCATCATCTAACGCGATTAATTGCAGGTGTTTGTTGCGTATGCCACCTTGCGCATTGACTGCGCGAAAATAGGTCTCAATGCCCACGCGCATTTCTCGGCCCAGCGCAGAGGAGGGGCCAGAGAACGCACCGCTCATGCCAAATAACACGCGATCTTCGGTGATGCCTGAGGCCAGTGGGGCACTTTGAAAGCCAGGTAGTGCGCTTTTAAACAATATGCCCAAGCTCACAACGCTGACCAGTAGAACAAAAATCACCGCCGGTATCCAACGGTTACGCCGCTGCGTGGGCGGAGGCGTGGCACTGGTTGGGCCGATGTGGGTGACCAATTGCTCAGGGTGTTGTACGGTTTGAAATGCAGTATTGCCCGAGCGGTCTGGTGGGGTGTTGGGATTCAAGGCTTGATAGAACGCTTGCATCATATCATCGGTGGTTTTAAAGCGGTCTTCCGCTTTAATTTGCATGGCCTGATAGATGACCGGCATTAACTGTTTCACATTGGCTTCTGCAAAACGGCTGGGGTCAATTAACGGTGGGGGCTCATACGTTTGTTTTAACAAAACCGCGTGGCTGGTATCACCGCAAAAAGGCCGGTGCCCAGAGGCCATAAAGTACAATAAAGCGCCCAATGCATAAATATCGGATTGTGTGGTGGGGGTTGTGGCGGCGGTAATTTGCTCTGGCGACATATACCCCGGTGTGCCCATGACGATGCCGGTTTGTGTTTTCACATCATCTTCTTCATTCAGATTTTTACTGATGCCAAAATCAAGCACTTTGATGATACGTTTAGAGCCACTTACCTCGGCCAAAAAAATGTTGCTGGGTTTTAAATCACGGTGTACCAACGGGCATTGATGCGCGGCACCGACACCGGCACAAATTTGCTGAAATAAGGTGCTAATTTCAGGCAGTGTGAGGCCTTGATGTTGTGGCACATGTTGGTCCAAACTATGCCCGGCGAGGTATTCCATGACCATGAAAATCAGGCCATCTTCGGTATTCCCAAAGTCAATAATGCTGACCACATTTGGGTGGTTGAGTTGGCTCAATAAGCGCGCTTCCCGAAAAAAGCGCTTCACAAATTCTGGGGTGGCCTGCACGCTTGGCAACATGACTTTGATGGCCACATGCCGCCCTAACTGGAGTTGTACGGCACGATAGACCGTTGCCATACCACCCTCGCCGATAAATGCTTCAATGCGATACTGATCTTTTAAAACGCGCCCCAATAACGGGTCTTGGGCGGGTTTGATCACCAGTACGGACTGGTCTTGCGGACAGTGTTGCACATGGTCAGGATATTCTTGTTCGCAAATCGGACAATATTTCATGAATTTCAATTCACCAAATGATAATAGACATCAAGATAAGCGTAGCTCAATCTGTGATAAAGGCAGAAATTCACTACACTTAACCCCCATGAGATTATTTTCCCGAAGACGATCTGAGCCGGTCACTGAAACCGCCAATGCCATTGCGTTTAAGCAGTTGTTGTTTGATGAAACATTGAAGAGCGGCAGCTTGCGTTCGTTATTGGTGTTTTTGGGCTTGCTGATGATTCTGTTATCCGTCACCCTGTCGCGCTTTTTTGAGAGCCCAGAGAATGAATTGAATGCGGTGGTTTGGGGGCGTGAAATCCGTGTTTGGGTGCAGTATTTATTGGTCGGTGTGTTGCTGTATGAGCTGTTAATTTGGTGGATTTTGAAATATCAATCTCTGACCCAGGCGGTCATGCCTTTGTTATATCTGTTGGCCTTTTTTGAGATGAGCACGGTGACCTCCTTGTTGTGGTTTATCGCTCAGGTTAAAACCCCAGATTACACATTGGCCACCCCACCGATGTTATTTTACAGCGTGATTACCATTTCGTTTGCATTGTTTTTGAATATTTGGTTGTGCTTGTTTGCCGGCATTATTGCCGCGATTCAATATCTGGATTTTGCGGTGTATTTATCCAGCTTATCCATGTCAGGTGGCAGTGGGGAGATTCACTTTCATGATTTAGTGAAAAGTATGATTTTGTTTTTTACCGGGGTCACCGGGGCGTTTATTGCGGGGGATATTCAACGCCGAATCGCCAATTCTTTTCATCATATTAATGCCTTGAGTGAAGAAAAAGCCCGCTCACAAAGTATTTTAACCAACAACATCAAGCAGCAAGCCGAACAATTGGAACGTAAGGTGGCGGAGCGCACGCATGAGTTGAAACAGGCGAATGAAACCAAAGATAAATTTTTCTCGATCATTGCGCATGATTTACGCGGGCCGGTGGGTGGGATTGCCGTCATTTTTAATGAAATGGTGTTAACGCCCGAGGATTTGGATGAAGGGCTGTTGGCCTCAATCCGCAAGACCAGTCAAAGTACCTATGATTTGTTGGAAAATTTATTGGTGTGGGCGAGGGCGCAACGTAACCAAATTGATTGGTCGCCACAGCAAGTGTGCCTTGCTGACGCGTTAAATCGCAGTGCGGATTTGCTGCACAATGCGTTGGTGCAAAAAAATATTGCATTACAGTTGGATGTGGATGAACAGCTGTATGTTTATGCAGATCGCGCCATGTTGCTCACCATCATACGTAACTTACTGAACAATGCGATTAAATTTACCGGGCGTGGCGGGCGCATTGTGGTGGGCGTGGAAACGCAGGCTATGTGGGTGAAAATAGGGGTGCAAGATACTGGGGTTGGGATGTCTGAGCAGACTCTGAATAAGCTGTTTCGTCTGGGGGAGTCAGCCAGCACCCGTGGCACAGAAAAAGAGGAAGGCTCGGGTTTGGGGTTGCTGTTATGCAAAGATTTTGTGGAGAAAAATCACGGCAAGATTGGGGTTGATAGCCGCATGGGGCAGGGCAGTTGTTTTTGGTTTACCTTACCGTTGGGCACCCAACCGGAACCGGGGCAAAATGCCCGTGGTTTAGATCAAGCCTTAATGGGGCTGAAAGTGCTGTTGGCCGAAGATAACGTGTTACATGAACAAACCAGCGTTAAAATTTTAACCGACTACAAGATGGACATTTGTGTGGTTCGAACGGGGCAAGAGGCCATGGATGCGGCGGCCGCACAGCACTTTGATTTGATTTTTATGGATATTGACCTGCCGGATGTGGATGGCATTACTGTACTCCAATGGATGCACAATCGATTGACGCCAATGCCCACAGTGATTGCGTTATCCTCATACGATAAAACGGAAATAGAGGCAAGAACCGACGGGGTTGTGTTTGATGGGTATTTGAATAAACCCATGTGCCGGGAAGATTTGCGCGAGGTCTTGAGTTAAGGCCTGGGTTGTCGCATCAGGTTTTCTAAGCGTTCTGTCTCTGCTAGCCATTGATAGGTGGTGGCCTTGTCGATTCGCCTCGGTCGGTTCAAGCGGATGTCGGTACACTGAAATTGAGTCACCGGTTTGTGCGGAAAAATGGCCACTCGGTCAGCCAGGTAAGCCACTTCATCCAACGCATGCGAGACCAATAATATGGTCAAGGGGTGTGCGTGCCATAAGGCCAATAAGTCATCATGTAATTGTTGGCGGATGATTAAATCGAGCGCCGAAAAGGGTTCATCCATGAGTAAAATAGCCGGTTTAACCAACAAGGCCCGCGCCAGGTTAACCCGCTGTTTCATGCCTTCAGAGAGTTGATGGGGGAAAGCATGTAAATGCGCAGATAACTGCATGCGGCTTAATAAAGCGATGGCATCCTCTCTCACCGCATGTGTGATGGGGGCGCGGCAAGCATAACCAAATAAAGTATTGTCCAACACCGTGCGCCAGGGTAATAACTGCGGTTTTTGAAACACCATGGCCATGCGTGCCGTGCTCACGACTTTGCCGGTGCTGGGTGGGCGTAAACCGATGAGTGTTTGCAGTAACGTGGTTTTACCGCAGCCACTGGGGCCGATGATGGCGAAAATTTCGCCAGTATTGATGTGTAAATCCAAGGCCTTGAACACGGGGCAGGAACCGCCTTGTTGGGTGTGGTAGGTCACGCCCAATTGTTGTGTGTGTAAAATCACGCTCATTGGCTGAGTGCAACAGGGTCGGCTTGGGTGTGTTGTAAGCGCTGTTCTACGCGGTGAATCAGCGTTGTGCCGGTTAAGGTGACGGCCGCGACTAACCCCAAACACACAAAAAAAGCATCCACTTGAAAATTCGCCATGAGCAGCACCATGCGGTAACCAACGCCTTGGCTGGAGGCAAAAAATTCAGCGATTAAAACACCCACCATCGCATAGTTGGTGCCGACGCGCAGGCCAGATAAGGTGAATGGCAGCACCCCAGGGAATAGAATGTGGCGCACGATAAAGCTGGGTTTGGCACCAAATGATCGCGCCAAGCGTAAAAAATCCTGCTCGATTTGGCGCACACCCGTATACGTTGCCGTCATAATGGGGAAGGCGGCCATGAGGGTGCCGAGTAAGGTATTGGCCGATACACCAATCCCCACCCATAAGATAATTAAGGGCATGAGGACGATTTTCGGCAGGGAATTGAGCACCACAATAAAGGGGTTCAAAATGTGATAACAGAGCGGGCTATACCCAATAATAAAGCCAATACTGGTGCCCAAAGCGGTTGCCAGCAACAAACTGAGTAGGTAAACGCCCAAGGTAAATGCCATATCTTGATGAAAAGCGGGGTTCTGTAGTAAGACATAACCTGCGCTGAAGATTTTACTCGGCGCACTGAGTAAGACCGGGTTGATCCAGTGCAACTGATATGCCCCTTCCCAGACCCCAACAAAAAGTAAGATGACCGCGGTAGAAAGCCGTTTCTGCCCGCGTGCGCTTATGCTCGGCATGGCCCTTCATGTTGTAATTGTTTGAGTAAGGTTAAGTCAATGAAATGCGTGCTGCGGGTTGTGCCCAGAAACTGTTGGACGCGATCAAATCCGGCATACACGGGTTCTGGTGGCCATGAAATCAAATGGGGGCCGGTGCTGTGGTAGCGCTCGATGGCTTGGTTTTGGTTTGCCTGCGGCATATAACGGGCCATAATGTGTAAACTCTCGGTCTGGTGGGCGGGGTCTCGGTAAAACCGAATGCCGTCACATAAAGCACTTAAAAACGCTTTGATTCTGCCTGGGGTGCGTTGCAAAGCCGACTGTTGTACAGCAACCACCAGATACGGAAAAGGCACATCCCAAGCCGGTAAATCGGCGATGACGTGGACGCCGAGTGTGTGCAGTTGTGAGGGGGGTAACTGGCTGGTGGTGCCTTGAATGTCGTTGCGCGAGAGTGCCGCCATGCGGTTAAACGCTTTGCCCAAACTGAGCACGCCAACATCTTCGGCATACTGCAAATTGAGCTTATCCAAAGCATAATGCACGGCCATGTCTTGTGGCCCGCCCAAAAAGGGCAAACCAATGGTTTTGCCTTTCAGATCCGCCGGGGTTTTAATCTCATCGCGCACCACCAAACGGTGATAAAAACGGTTCACCAAGGCCGCGATGATGACCAAATCCGCACCTGCACGATTGGCTTTGATGACCGCATCCCCGCCACCCAAACCGACCTCAATGCGCCCAGCGATTAACGCACGCATGGTCGCCGCAGAGCCGCCCATGACATTGATTTCACTGTGTAAACCGTGTGCTTGAAAAAAGCCTTTATCCTGCGTGATCCACGCCACACTGTGAACATAAGACGGAATGGCGATCCCCAGCGTGAAGGTCTCATCGTTATTTTGAGCACAAGCCAGCAAAAATAACGAAGACAGCAACAGCATAAGGCGACAGGGGCGCATTGGCTTTATGCCATGGCGTGTTGTTTTTGTGCCGTTGGTGTACTGCTCTGTGTCGCGGTATTCGGCATAATGGTGGTCTCTGGGGCCACATTACCTTGTTGAATGCGTTGGATTAAATCCTGCCCAAACACTGGCGCAAACTCGGTATAAACATCTTGTGCGATGTGTTTTAGCCGCAGCATTTCTTCATGGGGTAAATGCACCACGTGGCCCCCATTGGCTTGGTGTTGGGCGCTGGCGGCATCCGCATCGGCAATGGATTTGGCGCGTTCCATCCGCGCCATGCGTAAGGCGGCGCTACGAACGATGGTTTGTAAATGTGCGGGTAAGCGGGCATAAAAGCCTTGGTTGATCATCACGGCGGTTAAAAATAAGCTGTGTTGCGTCTCATGCACAATCGGTTGTGCGAGCTCATGGTGCATATCCCAATAGCGTGGCCAAGTAGACTCTGCGGCATTAATCACCTGTGCTTCAGTCATGTTCGGGATGGCTTGTAGTGGGGCGGGGTGGGGCGTGGCACCCAAGCGTTGAAACAGGCTTTTAACCACGGGATTATCCGATGTGCGCACTTGTAAACCGCGAAAATCTTCTAAGCGTTGAATGATTTTGTCTGTGGTCGAGAGTATGCGGTAACCCCCGCTATAGGTAAAAGCCAAGCCTTTAACCTGATGCGCAGACAGCCCGGATAATAACTCCATACCGATGGGGCCATCCAACACACGGGCCGCGTGTTCATGTGACTCAAACAAAAAAGGCAAATCCAAAACCCACAGCCGTTCAACCCATTTGCCGAGTACGGTGACATACGTTTGGCTCATCTCCAACGCCCCATCCACGACTTTTTGAACGACCTCATGGGCGGGTACGCGCCGACCGTGACCGTATTCAGTGGGGGTGTAGACGTTGACCCGCAGTTGGCCATCTGATTCATTTTCAACCAATTCAGAAAAACGCCGTGCAGAAGCCTCAAATAAGGCGATGGGGTCGTGGGTTAAAACCCAACGGATGGTATACGATTTGGCGGTGTTCATGGTGTCTCCCATGTTGGTTGGTACGGATATGCTTTAAGTGTACGAGCTTTTGGGTGGATCTGCCACCACAGTATCCATGCGCAAGTGAGGCAGATGGCATTAACGTTTGGGTTGATGCTTTACGCCTTCCCGTTTACGGTTTACAGTATAAAGTACCTGAGTGGGCGCGACCCACTCGATCAATTGATAAAGCCGTAATGCCATGAGCCATAAAAGAAAAATAATCTCGGCACCGCATGATCACGCCGCTTTCGATGCCTTGCTGGAAACACGTTGTCACGACCCGTTTGGGGTCTTGGGGCCGCACACCAACGGTGAGCAGACCACAGTTCGAGCCTACATGCCGCAAGCGACGCGTGTTTTTATCGAATCATTTGGCATTGAGTTACAACGTTATCGAGATACCGCGATATTCGAATGGTCTGGTAAGCGGCCGGTACTGCCCGCGCGTTATCAGTTGACGTGGGTGGATGAGCAAGCGCAAGCACACACCGAATATGACCCGTATTGTTTTCCTGCACAATTAGAATCGTTTGATATTCATTTATTCCATGAAGGTAAACATCGGCATGCGTATCGCTTTTTAGGCGCGCATGCCGTCACCGTGGAAGGTGTTGCGGGCGTGTTATTTGCCACTTGGGCACCCGGTGCGGAGCGGGTCAGTGTGGTGGGTGACTTTAACCAATGGGATGGCCGTCGGCATATGATGCGGGTCATTGGCGGCAGTGGTATTTGGGAATTATTTTTGCCGGGTTTACGCGTTGGCGCTTTATATAAATTCGAAATCCGTAATCGTCAAAGTGGGCATGTGTTACTCAAGACCGACCCTTACGCCGGTGCCTATGAAATGCGGCCAGATACAGCCAGTATCGTCACGCAATCGGATTATCAATGGCAGGATGAAGCCTGGTTAGCGCACCGTGCAGAACGTGCGTGGTTGCATCAACCCATGAGTATCTATGAAGTCCATCTGGGCTCTTGGCAGGCCGCAGAAACGGCAGACTTTCTGAATTACCGCACGCTCGCGCATCGTTTGGTGGATTACGTCAAGACCATGGGGTTTACCCACTTAGAGCTGCTGCCCATTGCAGAGCATCCATTTGATGGCTCTTGGGGTTATCAAAGCACCGGTTATTTCGCCCCCACATCGCGTTATGGTCAGCCGGATGATTTTCGATATTTTGTGGACTATTGTCACCAGCATGACATTGGCGTCATCCTCGATTGGGTGCCAGCACATTTCCCACGGGATGCTTTTGGATTGGCCCATTATGATGGGACGGCGTTGTACGAACACGAAAACCCGAAAAAAGGGGAGCACCGTGATTGGGGCACCTTAATCTTTAATTATGGTCGTAATGAAGTAAAAAACTTCTTGCTCACATCGGCAGTTTATTGGGTGCAGGCATTCCACCTGGATGGCTTACGGGTTGATGCTGTGGCCTCCATGTTATATTTGGATTACTCCAGAGATGCTGGTGATTGGGAGCCGAATATCCATGGTGGGCGTGAAAATCTGGAAGCGATTGAATTCATTAAAGCGTTAAACACCCTGACGCAAGAGCAAGCACCCGGCAGCATGATCATCGCCGAAGAGTCCACCGCATGGCCGCAAGTGACGCGCCCGACCTGGGTAGGCGGCTTGGGCTTTAATATGAAATGGAATATGGGGTGGATGAATGACACCCTGGATTACATGCACAAAGACCCCATTTTTCGGCATTTTCACCATGAGCAATTAACCTTTGGCATTATGTATGCCTTCACAGAAAACTTCGTATTGCCCTTTTCACATGATGAAGTGGTGCACGGCAAAGGCTCGATGTTGTCTAAAATGCCGGGTACGGGTTGGCAGAAATTTGCCAATTTGAGGTTACTATACACCTACCAATTTACCTACCCAGGCAAAAAACTGCTGTTTATGGGCTGTGAATTTGCACAAGGTTTGGAATGGGATGAAAATAGCGCCTTACAATGGGATTTATTAGAACACGAATGGCATAAAGGCATGCAAATGCTGGTAAAAGATTTAAACCACTTATACGTCGAAAACCCGGCATTGCATCATGCGGACTTTGAACCTGAAGGGTTTGAATGGATTGACTGCCACGACTCCCCACAATCGATCCTCAGCTACATGCGTCAGTGGGATGGGCGTTTTTATCTTGTGGTGCTGAATTTTACCCCTGAAATACGTGAGCACTATCGGATTGGTGTGCCACAAGCGGGCCATTATCATGAAATATTGAACTCCGATTCAGAATATTATGGCGGCTCCAATACGCACAATGGCTCGGGGGTGATGGCCTCTAACCAACCTTGGATGGGGCGGCCTTATTCGATTGAAGTGACACTACCACCCCTGGCGGGTTTGGTATTAGCACTTTGAATATCATGGAGTGTTGATATTGTTTTAGGCCGTTGCCAACACGGCCTGCCTTCCGTCATAATAAGCGCGGCTTTTCCCGCCATCACGACATAACAAACAACGGAAAATTAACTATGTGGTTTAAAAATCTCATCTTTTATCGCTTTATCCAACCTTTCACCTTGTCTGAAGACGCATTACAAGAAAAACTCAACGATAAACGTTTCCAACTGTGCGGTCCGTTGGATCAATCCACGTTTGGGTGGTCGGCCCCGTTAGGCGCCAAACACGAACAACAACTGACGTTTACCGCAGGCAACTGCATCATGTTATGCGCACGACGGGAAGAAAAAGTCCTACCGGCCAGTGTGATCAAAGAATTTGTGAACGATAAAGTGGTCGAGATTGAAGACCAGCAAATGCGTAAGGTTGGGCGTAAAGAAAAAGACGACATCCGGGACGAAATCCTGCACGACTTGCTGCCTCGGGCATTCACGCGCTCGGTATACACCTACGCTTACATCGACACAAAAACCGGTTTTTTGGTGGTGGATGCCTCTAGCCATAAGCGCGCTGAAGACCTCACCAGCTTACTCCGAAAATGCCTAGGCTCCTTGCCGATTGAACCCCCAACGGTGACACAAAGCCCGACCAGCGTGATGACCAGTTGGTTGAAAAATGATGATATTCCAAGCGACTTAGTGATTGAAGACGAATGTGAATTGAAAAGCCCGGATGACAGTGGCGCGGTGATTCGGTGTAAAAGCCAGGACATGGGCTCAGAGGAAATTCAAGGCCACTTAACAGCCAACAAACAAGTCACGAAACTGTCGGTCACGTGGGATGAGCGTTTGTCCTTTAATATTAATGACGATTTAACCTTAAAACGCGTGCGCCTGACCGACGTGGTGCAAGACAAAATCAGTGAATGCAACGCAGAATCCATGGAAGAGCAATTTGATGTGGATTTCACCGTCATGTGTTTAGAATTCTCTCATTTATTACCCCGCGTGCTGGCATTTTTTGGCGGCGAACAGATGGCGCAGCAAGCCGCTGTTGCCTAACCTCAACGCAGCCGGATTTGTTTGCCACCACTAGGCCAGGAGTGACCGTATGAAGCAGTTATATGTGCTCAGTACTGGCAGCCCCTGTGGTGGCCCAATCCAACTCGATGCT
>Ga0256847_1001494_pt1 | contig 11793 bp, 11 predicted proteins | sample TeddybearmetaG_FD_189099 | JGI IMG/M metagenome (GOLD analysis project Ga0256847, IMG submission 189099) | Hydrothermal vent microbial communities from East Pacific Rise, Pacific Ocean - Teddybear | ecosystem: Environmental > Aquatic > Marine > Hydrothermal vents | place: Pacific Ocean: East... | reverse complement strand
TCAAAAGTCCTAAAAAAATCATGACCAAAGCGACTAGGGTCTGTTTTGGCACGTTTGGAATTCTGAAAGGCTTTAATTATTTGTTCATGGTATCGCTTATTATCACCATATTTTTGCGCAAGCCAGCTGTTAAATGATATATATATAATGCCTTACGTTTACTACTATTAAATTTTTTAATTTTTAAATAACCTTTATCAATTAAAGCTTTTAAACAATAATTGGCTTTACCTAAACTGATTTCTAGCTCAGAGGCAATGTCTCTTTGGTTTAGGTTTGAACGTTGTTCTAGTAGGCGTAATAAGTCGAAATGTGTTGGGTTTAGTTTCATGTTTGGTATTGTATCAGAATATTTGTTCAGGTATTATACTTTTTTGTCTGAATCAGGATTCTCAGAATTCTAGGATTTACAGGATTTAAAAAATCTTGTAAATGTCATTCTGAAAATCCTAAAATCTTGTAAATTCTGATTCAGACAATTAATTAGACTTTTTGTCTGAATCAGGATTCTCAGAATTATAGGATTTACAGGATTTAAAAAATCTTGTAAATTTCATTCTGAAAATCCTAAAATCCTGTAAATTCTGATTCAGACAATTAATTTATAATATTTCATCAAATATCCAATTAATATTGATACCGGATCAATGATAAAAACACCGTTGTCTAATTTTCAAAATTGCTCCGGTAGTTACGATTCCATAACAAGTTGTTGCTCCAATTATAAGTTACGAAGTAACGAAGTAATTTGAAGTTGTTCCGTTTCTGTAAAATAAGGGTGCATAGGCAAGCTAATAACTCTTTGAGCCACTTGCTCTGCCACCACTGTCAGGGGCAACCATAAAGGATTGCCCCTACGTGCAAATGCTGGTTGTTTATTCAAAGGAATCGGATAATGAACTGCCGTTGGAACACCTTGTTCTTTTAATTTTTGTTGTAACTCATCACGATTATCAACTTGTATCGTATATTGGGCATAGACGCTGGTATTATGTGGTTCTATATAGGGGGTTGTGACAATATCTTTTAATGCTTGGGTATAGCTTTGTCCAATACGATGACGCGCTGCTACTTCTTGTGGAAATATTTCTAGTTTTGCTAATAATATAGCGGCTTGTAAAGTATCCATGCGTCCATTTATTCCAATACGAGCATGGTGATAGCGTTTTTCTTGTCCATGTACTCGAATTTCGCGCATGATTTTAGCTAAATTATCGTCATTTGTGAAACATGCTCCTCCATCCCCATAGCCGCCTAATGGTTTAGATGGGAAAAAACTAGTACAAGCAATTGTGCTTAAACTACAAGATTTTTGTCCTTTATAAGTGGCTCCAAAACTTTGAGCAGCATCTTCAATCACCGGCAGATTATATTGATTAATAGCGTCAAAATCGGCACATTGTCCATAGAGTGAAACGGGAATAATGGCTTTAGTTTTTGCTGTAATAGCGGCTTCAATTTGTTTTGGATCAATATTATAAGTACGTGGGTCAATATCTACAAAAACTGGTGTTGCTCCCAATAACATGATAGTTTCAGCAGTGGCAATGAAGCTGAAGGGTGTAGTAATAATTTCATCACCTGGTTTTATACCTAATGCCATCATGGCTATAAGTAAAGCATCGGTGCCGCTGGAAACACTGATGCAGTGTTTGACACCAACATAGTTGGCTAATTTTTGTTCCAATTCGGCAATTTCTGGTCCCATGATGTATTTGCCGTGATGGAGAACTTGGTGAATATTTTTTTCTAGCTGGGGACGATGCTGATCTTGTTGGATTTTGAGATCAATAAAATTAATTATTGACTTGCTTTCTGTTAATGAAAGATATTCAGCTACGCTGATGGAATAGTCTCCGCGTTTGGTCATTTTTTTATCACGATAAACCAGACGTGCATCTGTGCCTAAACGTTGTACGGCTTTATAAAGTTGAGCATCTTCTGGATCAGAATCTGCAAAAACATTACCTTCTGATGATAGAGCTGCTAACCATTGTTTGTCTTTAACAAAAGTTTCTAATAAGCTTCGTGCGGTTAATAAACAATGACCAAAACTTTGATCTTCATCTTGTCGGTGAAGTTCAGCAGCTGTGACATATTCAAGTGTTTGCAGACTAGCAACATAAATCCAGACACGATGTCCTTGTTCTTTAGCTTTGGCGATAACTTCAAGACTGGGCAAAAAATATGGCATCCGTTCAGTACATATATCTACCACAATATTCACATCAAGAAGAATATCTTTCATAAACCATATTTCCTACTTTTTTTCAATCCTTCAAGCAAAAGTTCTTCATCTCTTAGTCTATGATTAACTTTATTTATTTTAGTTCCCCGAATCTTTCTCATTGAAATAATCATTTGTTTAATTGATTGATTTTGAATCTGATCAAGAGGATCAAAGATTTCTTCATCTGGCACTACTATAATGACATTAACAGCTGCTATTTCCATTATTTTTTACCTAATAAGTAGATTTACATACATTATAGACTTTCAGACCTGACAGGTTTTAAAAACCTGTCAGGTCTTAAACCCGATTAATCTTCCAACATTTCTACCCGAATACGGGTAACTTGCCCTTTTATAGCATCTAATTTTTCAATTGTTTCAATTGCTTTATTTAGATTTTTCTCTACTACTTTATAGGTAAGTATTACTATTGTTACTTCTTCTGTTCCAGCAATTGGTTCTTTCTGAATAATTGCTTCAATATTTATACTTTGTTCACTTAGGATTGAAGTAATATATGCTAATACTCCTAATGTATCATTAGCGGAAATCCTTAAATAATAACAAGATTCTATTTCCTCTATTGGTACTATTGGTAAATCAGCTAAGGCTTGAAAAGCTAAATGAGGTACGCGATTACCCGGATCAGTTGTTAGTGTGCGTGTTACATCTACTAAGTCTGCTATTATCGCTGAACCTGTTGCTAATGCTCCTGCTCCTGCTCCATAGTATAGTGATTCTCCTAAAGCGTCTGAATCTACTAATACTGCGTTCATTACTCCTTCAACATTGGCAATTAAACGTTTATTTGGTACAAAAGTTGGATGTACACGTAGTTCAATGCCTTTGTCTGTACGCTTAGTAATGCCTAAATGTTTAATTTTATAGCCTAATTCTTCAGCAAATTTGACATCGTCATTACTAATCTTAGTAATTCCTTCCATATAAACTTTATCAAATTGTAAAGGAATACCAAAAGCAATAGAAGCTAAAATGGTTAATTTGTGAGCAGCATCAACACCTTCTATATCAAAAGTAGGATCTTTCTCAGCATAACCTAAAGCTTGAGCTTCAGCTAATACTTCGGCAAAATCACTGCCTTTTTCACGCATTTCAGTTAAAATAAAATTACTAGTACCATTAATAATACCAGCAATATATGCGATTTCATTAGCGGCTAAACCTTCGCGCAAGGCTTTAATGATTGGAATACCACCAGCAACTGCGGCTTCAAATGCAACCATAACTCCTTTTGCTTGTGCAGCGGCAAAAATTTCATTACCATGTTTTGCAATCAAAGCTTTATTTGCTGTTACTACATGTTTGCCATTTTGAATAGCTTTGAGTATTATTTCCAGCGCGATGGTAGTGCCGCCTATTAATTCAACTATAATATCTATATCAGGCTGATTGATGACTTCAATCAATTGATCTGTTAAGACAATATTATCAGTATCATAAGGATAAGCCTTATTTATCTCTTTCGCGCAAGCATGAGTAACTACAATACCTCGCCCTGCACGGCGAGCAATTTCATCAGCATTTTTCTGTAATATGCTAACAGTTCCACCACCGACTGTACCTAATCCAAGTATTCCTACCTTCACTGGATTTAACATTGTTATTTATTCTCCTATTTGTAATAATTTATCTTTCTTAAACATTTCTTTTATGTTACGTAATGCTTGACGAGTGCGATGAGGGTTTTCAATCAAAGCAAAACGCACATGATCATCACCATAACTACCAAAACCAATACCGGGTGATACTGCAATTTTAGCGTCATTTATTAGTTTTTTAGCAAATTCTAAAGAACCCATTGATTTATATTGGTCTGGAATTTCTGCCCATACAAACATTGTTGCTTTCGGCTTTTCTACTTGCCATCCGATAGCATTTAAGCCTTCGCATAATACATTACGACGCTGATAATACATATCTTGTATGTCTTGTACGCAATCTTGACTGTCTTCAAGTGCGCTAACACTTGCTACTTGAATCGGGGTAAATGTACCATAGTCAAGGTATGATTTAAGGCGAGTTAAAGCTCCAATCAGAGTAGGATTACCACACATAAACCCTACTCGCCAACCGGGCATATTATAACTTTTAGATAAGGAAAAAGATTCAACCGCAATATCCTTGGCACCGGGTATTTGCAAGATTGAAGGTGCTACATAACCATCAAACACAATATCTGCATAAGCTAAATCATGTATGACCCATACTTTATACTTCTTAGCAATATCAACTACTTGTGCAAAGAAGTCTAAATCAACACATTGTGTGGTTGGGTTGCCGGGAAAATTTAACAATAACATTTTTGGGCGATGCTTAGCAGTAGTAATTTTTTTAACTAATTCAGAGAAAAAATCAACGCCGGGCATTAAGGGTATATGTTCTATATCAGCACCTGCGATTATAAAACCATAAGGATGAATAGGATAAGCTGGATTTGGTACTAAAATCGTATCGCCTTTTTCAACGGTAGCTAAAGCTAAATGAGCTAAGCCTTCTTTAGAACCAATGGTAACAATTGCTTCAGTTTCAGGATTTAAGGATACATTGTAACGTTGTTGATACCAATTAGTTATGGCTTGACGTAAACGCGGTATGCCTTTTGAGGCTGAGTAACGATGCGTATCTTTACGCTGCGCTGTTTCTACTAATTTGTCTATGATATGTTGAGGGGTTGGTTGATCAGGATTACCCATACCAAAGTCAATAATATCCTCACCTAGAGAACGTGCTTTTAATTTTAAATCACTTACTATATTAAATATATAAGGAGGTAAAAGTTTTATGCGAGGGAAGTCATCTTTCAAAGTAAAAATCCTTATAAAAACTAAATGATAAGATCATATGGAAAAAGGCAAATTATACGCCAAATAATAATTAAATTATCAAACCAACAACAGCGGCGGTAAAACAAGTAGCTAATACTCCTGCAAATATTGACTTCATTCCTAATGATATTATTTCGCTTCTTTTTTCTGGTGCCATTGTTGTCATTCCTCCTACCATAATACCAAGACTGCCTATATTGGCAAATCCACACATTGCATATATCATTATTATTTTACTTTTTTCTTGTAGCGCGTCTTTTGGTAGATTTAATAAATCTATATATGCTATTAGTTCATTTAATATAATTTTGGTACCCATTAATCCTCCTGCTGTCATAGTTTCTGAAACAGGAATTCCTATTAAGAAGGTGAGTGGTGCCATTATTACGCCTAAAATGCTTTGTAAACTTAGTGGTTGTATGATTTGATTGATTAAGTTGACTAGGGCTATTAAGACTATGAGCATTGCTATAATATTTACTAGCAGTTTTACGCCATCGCTGGTACCTTTGATAATTGCATCCATTGGGCTATCTGCTATTTTTGGAAAGCTAATTTTCTTTTCTTGTTTGTCGCTGTTATGAGGGATGATTATCATAGATATGATTAAGGCTGATATTACGTTTAATACTGATGCTGTTAATATATGCCCCATAGCATCTGGTATTTTGGAGCCTATAATGGTTGCGTATAAAACCATTACTGATCCAGCAATTGTTGACATGCCTGCTACCATGACGCTAAATAATTCTCCACGTGTCATATCTTTTATATATGGTTTGATTAATAGTGGTGCTTCTACCATTCCAACAAAGGCATTGGCGGCGGCACTAACTCCAGCGGCTCCTCTGATTTTTAGGGTTTTTTGAAGTAAGAAGGAAAATATTTTTACAATGAAGGGCAATATACGATAATAATAAAGTAGATATGATATGACGCTCATTATTAAAACTATGGGCAGTGCTTTAAAAGCTAGGATAAACATTGAGTTTTCATTTTTGATTTCAAATGGAGCAGCACCGCCTCCAAGATAGCCAAATACAAAACTAGTACCAGCAGTGGTTGCGGTTTCTAATACTAATACTAATTTATTGAGCATCATGAAAATATCTTTAAATATGGGTAGATTTAAAAACATGATTGTTAGTATTAAATGAATAACAATTGCGATTAAAATAGTTTTAAATACAATTGCTTTTTTTGCCTCACTGAAGATATAGGCAATCAGTAAAATAGATAGAATTCCAAATATACTTTGTAGTATCATCATGTTAATATTCCTTAGAAGTTAATAATAATGTATTATTATATAGAGGCAGATAAAGTAATGCTAGACGCAGCAACTGCAAAAGGTTATGAAACTGATTTTTACCTTTGGCTCATGACAAATGCTGAACTCTTGCGACAACGGCATTTAAACAAAATTGACACTGATAATATAATTGATGAGCTAGAAAGTATGGCAAAACGTGATAAACGGGAGTTATTGAGTCGTTTAAAAGTGTTACTTATGCACTTGTTAAAGTGGCAATTTCAAGTGGAAATACGTAGTAAAAGTTGGAAAATGACGATTAATGAACAACGTGAACAAGTACATTTAATTTTAGTTGATAGTCCTAGTTTAAAGCATCAACTAACAGAAAAACTTGATGATGCTTACCGTTTGGCACTTAGAGCAGCCATAGCAGAAACGGGTTTACCAAAAAATGTTTTTCCAAGCAACAACCCATATTCTTTGGAACAAATATTAGATGATGATTTTTATCCTTAACTTAACATCAAACCAACAACAGCGGCTGTAAAAGAAGTAGCTAATACTCCTGCAAATAATGATTTCATTCCTAATGATATTATTTCGCTTCTTTTTTCTGGTGCTATTGTTGTCATTCCTCCTACCATAATACCAAGGCTGCCTATATTTGCAAATCCACACATTGCATATATCATTATTAGTTGACTTTTTTCTTGTAGCGCATCTGCTGGTAGATTTAATAAATCTATATATGCGATTAGTGAATTTAATATCACTTTGGTTCCCATTAATGATCCGGCTGCCATAATTTCTGAAATAGGAATTCCCATTAGGAAGGCTAGTGGTGCCATTATTACGCCTAAAATGCTTTGTAAACTTAGTGGCTGTATTATTTGATTTATTAGATTGACTAGGGCTATAAAGACTATAAGTATGGCGATAATATTTACTAGCAGTTTTATGCCATCGCTGGTACCTTTGACAATTGCATCCATTGGGCTATCTGCCATTTTTGGAAAACTAATTTTATTTTGGTGTTTGTCGCTGTTATGAGGGATCATTATCATCGATATGATTAAGGATGATATTACGTTTAATACTGATGCTGTTAATATATGCCCCATTGCATTTGGTATTGTGTTGCCTATAATTGCTGCGTACAAAAGCATTACTGTTCCAGCAATTGTTGACATGCCTGCAACCATGACGCTAAATAATTCTCCGCGTGTCATGTCTTTTATATATGGTTTAATTAATAGTGATGCTTCTAGCATTCCAACAAAGGCATTAGCGGCTACACTAATTCCGGTAGCTCCTCTGATTTTTATAATTTTTTCTATGAAAAAGGAAAAAATTTTGACAATCAAGGGTAATATACGATAATAATAAAGTAGATATGATATGACACTCATTATTAAGACTATCGGTAATGCTTTAAAAGTTAGGATAAACATTGAATTTTCATTTGTAATTTCAAATGGAGCAGCACCGCCTCCTAGATAGCCAAATACAAAGCTAGTACCAGCAGTTGTTGCTGTATCTAATACTAATACTAATTTATTAAGCATCATGAACATATCTTTAAATATGGGTAGATTTAAAAACATGATAGCTAGTATTAAATGAATCGCAATTGCGATTAAAACAGATTTAAATACAATTGTTTTTTTTGCTTCACTGAAGAGATAGGCAATCAGTAGAATAGATAGGATTCCAAATATACTTTGTAGTATTATCATATTAGAAGTTACAGGGAAAAACGATAAAGTTCATAAAAATCATTCTTGTATAAAGATTCGACTGTTTGATATTGTTGTTTGGTGGCTATTTGATTAAATATTGCAAAAGTTTCTGGATAATCATTGTTATAGATATGGTCTTTAATTAGACTTAATTCTTCTGATGTCATAGCTTTCCAATTATTCAAACAATATTTCCACCAACGATCAAGGTAATCGCTTTTAGTTTCATCTTCACGACGCACTGGATCATATATTAGTAAAGAGCCACCGGGTTTTAAGGCTATTGCTGCTTGTGCAAAAAAATTGTCTTTTTCTGTCAAAGTTAGATGATGTATGGAATAACCTGCGATGATAATATCAAATTTAGCTTGTTGAGTAGCTATAAAGTCTATTAAATTTGTTTGAATAAATTGTTTATCACAATTGATAGTAGCAAGATTTTGTTGTGCTTCTTGTAAGGCAATCTCAGAAAGATCGATTCCATAGTAATTTGTGATGTGGCTATTTTTTAAGATTCGCGCCATATGATAAGCATCTCCACATCCTAAATCTAATAGATTTTGATGTTTATGTTCATTTATAAAATATTCTAATCTTTGAAATATTTCTCTATGAAACATGTAATTATGTTTAATTACTTTTTTATAAATATTCCATTGATTGAAAAAATCTTTTATTTGCTTTGACATTTTTTAGCTATTGGTTAATTTTTTCATTGTAAGTGAATAAAATCTATGATGTCTCATTATACAACAAACTTGTTTTTTTTATTTACGGACAACTCTAATTAATATTAAGGTTAAAAATACTAATCCTCCTCGAAATTGAAAACATATTCGTAAAGTCTCATCTGGTTATGATTTGTTATTTGAGGGTTTTAATAATACTGGTGATGAAGTAACTAATTTTGCTGATTCTAAAGCTTGGCAACAAATAATCAATAAACATAGCTTGCTAAAAGGATTAGCAAATCGCTTTGATATGCGACTAAAACCAATTAAAATAAAGCTAAAATAAGGTGATAGAATACATAAACAAGGTAAAATTTTACATTTCAGTATTGAACCGGGTGATTATCGAGAAGGATTAAAGGCACTTACTAAGGAATTTTATTAATGTATGCGTTCATAAGCAATATCAGACCATGTTCTGTTAGAGCAAAAGCTACTGAACGATTTAAACGGGGTATTAGGGAGTCTTTCCAGTCTTATTATCCTTCAACATAATTGCTTAGTCATGATTTATATGGTATTGTTTATTATTTTCATAAACAACATAATCAATTGGATGCCGATAATTTAAGTAAACCTATATGGGATGTTTTAGAAGGAATACTATACGAAGATGATTCAGTTATTAAATATCGATCCGCTAGGATATTTGATTTACGTACTAGTGATTTATAAATTTTAGATATTTATCTTATACCAGAGCATGTTGCTTATGATTTTTTGAAACTACTTGATGATTCTGATCATATTATCTATATGGAAGTTGGCAACTTAGATTATAGTATGTTCAAATTTGGATATGAAAATTTAGGAAATTTTTTGAGTTCAAATCTGGGAAATGGGATAGTGCAAAAGTCAATCAAGCATTGAAGTGGAGAAATTATTTGGTGAATAATCAAGCTGGTAAGTTTAAATTAGTTTTAGTGAATACTCCTGAAGAAAAACAGGTTCAAATTGATGGAATAGTATAATTACCTCGAACCAGCGGCTTACGATATTAGCAAAATGTTTTAATGAAATTGACATGATTTGCTTGCTCCTCTGATTAATAAAATTAATTTTAGCGTAATTTCTACAGCCTTAAAGTGGTATGATAAGCCTATCTAAAAATAAGCATATAAAAGAGCTTATAGCTTATGGAAGGTACAGCACTTTTAAGTAAAAATCGCAGGATAACATATATGAAAACTTTAATTATATTCAGCTTATTATTGACTGTTTCTAGTGCCGCTTATTCTTATGGTGGTTATTATGGCCCTCGAATACATTTTATGCCTAAGCCTGATCAATATAAAAATTATTCTGAATATCGAGATGCGTTGGAAATTTGGAAAAGTGTGGCTATGAAACGGCAGTATGATCCATATCGTCATTATTATGGTGGTGCTATGACTTCGATGCCTAAACCTGATCAATATCGAAATTATACGCAATATCGAGATGCCTTGGAAATTTGGAAAAGGGTGACTATGAAACAGCAAAATCAGGTTGTTGTTGAGCCTATGCCTATGCCTGATCAATATCGAAATCATACGCAATATAGAGATGCTTTAAGCTTGTGGCAACAAGTTTATGGGCGATAGATATGCATTGTAGTATTGTCATATTCATATTATAATTGAAGTGTTTTTTATAAAATCGCAGGATAACATATATGAAAACTTTAATTATATTCAGCTTATTATTGACTGTTTCTAGTGCCGCTTATTCTTATGGCTATTATGGTGGTGATATGAATTCAATGCCTAAACCTTATCAATATCGAAATTATGATCAATATCAACAGGCGTTGCAAATTTGGCAGAATGTGGCTGTGAAACGCCAAAATAAGGTTTTTGTTGAACCTATGCCTATGCCTGATCAATATCTAAATTATGATCAATATCAACAGGCTTTGAGATTGTGGCAGCAGGTTTATGGACGATAATTTAGTTAGCTATCCCATTTTTATAATCTGGCAGTTCTAGTAGTTGCAAAAATTTGTCTAAGCTTGAAGTTGTGTCTATTGGTGAAATGTCATGCGCTGGGGTTACTGTGACTTGCCCTCCATTTCTTTTTACTATTTTCCATGTTTTGTCTGGAATGTTGTTTATTATATATGGATGGTGGCTTGTGAGTATCACTTGTAAGTGCGATGTTTTGCTTAGTAGGAATTCTGTTAAGCCGGGCATACAGTTAGTTCCTAAGCCGCTTTCTAGTTCGTCTATTATTATTACGCTATCTTTCGGTGCTAGGGAAATTTCTGTTAGGTGTATGATAGTACGAAACATTCCAGATGACATTTCCCATTGTGCTATCCATCTAGGTGAGGTTTTTTCTTTGAGATTAAACACGTATTCATAAATCCCCCCAGTGTTTTTGCTAATTTCTATTTTTATGTCTTCTACTGAACCAAAAATGTTTGTAAATAGGTTTTTTATTTTAGTAAATTCTTCTGGATAGCGTTGTTGTAGGCGGTAGGCTTTTACTATTGTTGGTAGTTTGGTGCTTTGTTCTTTAAATTGTTCTATAAGTTCTGATACTTGAGTTAGTTTTGGTTCTTGTGGATTTATACGTGTGCCAAAGTGTTTTTCTTGTAATATATCACTGAATATAAATTTTTTAAAAATTTGATAAATTGGCTTTATTACTTCAATTTTAGATAATAAATTGATTGCACAATCTTTTTTTTCAAAGATTGGTATGTTGTTATTGTTGAGCTTAAATTCGGTTTCAGAACGTTTTAAGAGTGTAGTAGTTTTATCCCTAGATTGTGTAATAATTTGTTCTAAGGTAATAGTAGGTACTTTAGTTCCATAAATATATGGTATTTTAGATTTAATTAGTGTACTTTCAAATTTCCATTCGTATTGTTCTCCATTAATGCTAAAACCAATTGTCCAAGCTTCACCATTAAGTTTATAATCTCCACCAGTGGCTACACGAGAGACGAATTCTAGCGCGTTGAGAATTTTGGTTTTGCCTACACCGGAAATACCTACTAGTAGGTT
>Ga0256847_1001493_pt1 | contig 11812 bp, 12 predicted proteins | sample TeddybearmetaG_FD_189099 | JGI IMG/M metagenome (GOLD analysis project Ga0256847, IMG submission 189099) | Hydrothermal vent microbial communities from East Pacific Rise, Pacific Ocean - Teddybear | ecosystem: Environmental > Aquatic > Marine > Hydrothermal vents | place: Pacific Ocean: East... | reverse complement strand
CGCTTGGTTTTGCCGCACAAGGCGTGTTCCGGGATGTGTTTTCGTCGCTGTCAATTGTCATCGATAAGCCGTTCCAGATCGGCGATACGATCCGTTATGGCGACACGTGGGGCGCGGTCGAAGAGATTGGTCTGAAGACGACACGCATCCGCGCCAAGTCTGGTGAGCAAATCATCATGTCGAATTCCAACCTGCTGGAGTTCGAAATCCACAATATGCAGCGCATGACGCGGCGGCGGATCGAAGCTGAGTTTGGCGTGATCTATCAAACCGATCCGGATGTGGCGGATCGTATCCCCGGAATTATCGCCGAAATGGTCAAATCCGTTCAAGGGGTCGAGTTTGACCGCTGCGGCATGTCCGGCTTCGGGCCGAGCTCACTGGATTATAGTATGGTATTCTATTCCCTGCATCCCGATTTTAATCGCTCAATGGCGGCGCGTTCACGGGTCTTGCTGGCCTTGCTGCGCACGTTCAAGCAGCATGGCATTGAGTTCGCTTATCCAACGCAGACCTTGTTTATTGAGGGCATGGGCAAGCAGCCAGAGAACGTCAAAACCCGTACTGAAACGGCCTAGTTACTATTCGACAGTCCAACCATGAGGGGTCTTGCGGGCTTCCAGCGTAATCGTCTGCCCATCAGTATTTTCCTGCACATTGGTTTCGCCGCGCGGACCAACAAAGACCCGCATCATCAGAGCAACCAGCGCCAGTGCAATTCCGGCCGCAGCCGTCGCAACCGCAATGATGCCCGCCGCGAAGATAATCGCGAGGGCGAGGCAGGTTTTGGCAAACAGGCTGAACATCCGGCGCAGGAAGGCCAGCTGTGTATGCGGAAATCCGAATGGGGCGGTTTGCGTTGCAGTCATCATTTACCTCTCGTTTACAAAGGATGGGACGCAAGAGCCGTGCCGTCAACGCCTGAACAGATGAACTTCGGTCAATTAACTGCGAGCAACCCGCGTTCAGCCCGGATACGCGCATAAGCTGTCGTAATTGCGGCAGCTTTATCATGCGCAATGGCTTCGAACTCACGCGGGGCACCGTTCTGCAGCACACGGTCGGGGTGATTGTCGGCCATCAAGCGGCGATAGGCAACGCGAATGTCACTGAATTCAGCGTCATGCGCGACCCCGAGTATGTGATAGGGGTCGTGGCGGTCAGGCCCCATATGGCTGGCCTTGATGCGGCGGAACGTGGCGGCGTCAAAGCTGAACGCCTCGGCCACGGTTTCAAGATAGGTCAGCTCGTCCTGCGTGATCACACCGTCGGCGGCAGCGATCATGAACAGGCCGTCGAGCACACTTTCGAGCAAGCAGGGCCGGGCTTTGTATTTCTTGCCAATCTTGCGGGCATAGGATTCGTAACCGCGCACGGTCTGCTGCGCGAGATTGAACACACGGCGCACAGCGGCGGCGTCTTTTGGTGCGGTTTTGAAGACCCGCGAAAAGACCATAATCTCGTCATCAGTAACCCGGCCATCGGCCATCGCCATCTTGGCTCCGAGCCCAACCACAGCGGCGGTAAAGCCGACATCGTTTGGGTCTGGCGCGCAATCAGGATCGGCTGCAACGGGGTCATCAACCACATCAACATCAAACAGACGTTTGCCGCCCTCGATCAAGTTCTGCCACAGTGACATGCGGGTCTTATAGCGCGAAAATCGGCGGCGGCGAGTGAGCATTACTGACGCTGGGGGTCACCCCGGCTCTACATTAAGAGACCGTCACACGCCAAAGGCCAGAAACATGTTACACTTAGCAGGACGTCTTCGGTATAACCGACGTCAAGTCATGCAAGCATTACGGCTTTGCTTTCTGCTGGCCCTTATTGTTTGTCTGGGAAGCTAATTGCGTCCCCCACCACCCAGCTTCCTGGGTGCCCCATTAGTCCCGCAAGCGGCTAATGGGGCTTTGCTTGTTTCAAGCTGGCGACTTCGGATTTCAGTTCTTTTAGTAGCGCTACGATTTGATCGAGCTCGCGCTCGGCGCCCTCAAATTTTTCGTCCAGCTCTTCATCAATATCTCCGAGATGTTCCTCGGTGATCGCGCGTTGGTTTTCGGCCAAAGCGTCAACGATCAAGGCGATGAACAGGTTGAGGATGGCAAAACTGGCGACAAAAATGAACAGTAAGAAGAAGAGCGGCGCGTAAGGGTGGCCGTCATCGATGACTTTCTGCACCACTTCAAAGCGCCAGCCATCCATCGTCATCACCTGAAACAGCGAATAGGCTGAGCTTGGCAGATCACCGAACAGCAAGGCGACTTCGGGGTCATCGGTATCGCCGAACATGTTGGTGGTCATCACGGCGCCGACATAGGTGATCAGGGTCAGTACAGCGAAAATCGCGCCCATGCCGGGCAGGGCCTTGAGCAGCGCTTCTGTGATCCGCCGCATCATCGGGACGATGTGCAACAGGCGCAATATCCGCAGCACGCGCATCGCGCGCAGCACCGCAAAGCCTTGCGCGCCGGGGGCGATGGCCATGGCAATGACGATGAAATCAAACCAGTTCCAGCCCACTTGGAAGAAGCGTTTGCGATACACGGACAGCTTGAGCAGAATCTCGACAACGAAGATGCCGGTGACGGTCCAGTCAAACACTTCAAGCATCGCGACAAGATCTGGATCGAGGTGTTTCTTATAGGTCAGAACCCCCAAAACAATCGCATTGGTAATAATCAGCGCGATGATCGCATAACGAAACAGGCGGCTTTCAATCCATTGTTCCAAACGCGAATTGTAAGTTCCGAAATCGAGCGTGCCTTGTTCCATTTGGTGCTTCCCCCACACAATCCTTATTCGGTGCATTTTAGCCAAGGTGGCGCGGCAATCAATCCGGCTTAAGACAGACTTTGACGCCCATGGCGTTGAAACTGCCAGCGGATGTGGTGAAACCGGCCGAGGCGGCACGCTTGAGCGCCTCATCTGGGCTGGGCACTCGGATGTGGAATGCTGATAGTCGGTCTGCATCACCTGAGCAGACTGATATGGCGCCGCCGGCAAGCGAAAGCTGCCACACGTCGTCGACTTGCTGGCAGGCGATACCGAGCAGGCTCGCCCAACGTGTTGCCAGCTTTTCCGGGTCTGGCGAGGTCAATTCTGCGCCAAGGATCGCGCCGGGCGCGGCATGTGAGGCCCAATCAGGTCCGCCCCAGCGCCATGATGCTGGCGGACGCGGCTCATCAACAGAGACAATCGCGGCGCCAATATCGGCTGGGTGCATGTGGCTGGCATCAATATCCGGCAAGTCCACGTTCCAGACCCGTCGGATACTTGCGGCGTCAGCGCGCGCGCGAACGCCCGTGAGATCATCGGTCTGAAAGATCGCCATATATCCACCTTGCCCGCCAGAACGGTCAATGAAGCGGCCTGCCGCTGTGCCGGGCTGAGTTGGCACGACAATTTCGAGGAACTGATCGCCCAGAGCGAATACGCCATTGCTCAGCCCAAATTCCGCCACGCCGGGATCAGCGAACGGCTTCTGCAGGCCAAGGACTTGCTGCAGAGTTTCGATGTCACTGGCGTCGTGAGAGGCAAAAACCAATTGGCGTAGGCGCACTTCAGGCACGGCTCAGTCTGCCGAAGTGGTTGTGTCGCTGATGATTTTCCACTCGCCATCAATCTTGCGCAGGATCAGCGTGAACAGGCCGGACGGGTGGTCACCGGCGCGTTCCAGAGCCCAGCCGCCATGCGCAACCGCGTCGTCGCCGAGACCAAACAGGCTAACTTCAAGATCAGTCGTTGAGAGCTGCCCCATCAGGTCGCGATTGGAATATCGGGCATGATAGCGATCTCGGGTCGCCTGCCAGCCGCGCACGACCGTGCCGCCAGAGGCAAAGCGCAGATCGGGAGACTGCCAATAGCTCTGCATATAGCCGTCAATATCGCCCCGGTTCCATGCCGCTTCCTGAGCATCGAGAACCGACACAATGCGATCCTCTTCGGTTTCGCTTGTGCCAAGCAACTGATTGTCATTGACGTTTAGGTTGACGGTGCAGGCACCAAGCATGCCGGTCATGACGAGCGCGGCGGCGAAAGATTTGGCTAACATACTAGGCTCCATACTCAATCAAATTGTCTGTTTTATGCGTCTCGTTTGTTCGGATATTAGGCGCATGGACGCAGGCTATGCCAGCATATTCAAGTCCTTGCAACGCGGCAGCCGGACAAACGGGATGCACCCGAAGGGCGGCGCGCCTTTGGCGCGAAGTCAGCGTCAAAGCCTTTCGCAATTGGGATAGGCTCCATAGGTCTGTTCGTAGCGGTTAAAATCATTTACCCATTGGCGAGAAAAGCAAGCGCGGTCATAAAGGACGGTGATGCGATAAGGGGTTTGCCGCTATGATGATGATAATCTTGATCCTTGGCGGGTTTATTCTGCTGTTTGCAGGCGGTGAAGCTTTGGTGCGCGGCTCAGTTGGGATCGCTCGCAAGTTTGGCATGTCGGAACTGGTGATTGGCCTGACTCTGGTTGGGTTCGGGACCAGTCTGCCGGAATTGGTCACCAGTCTGCAAGCCTTGTCGGAAGGCGCCGTTGGTTTGGCGGTTGGCAATGTTATTGGATCGAATATCGCCAATATCTTGCTCGTGCTTGGCGTCGCAGCTTTGGTTGCGCCGATCCTGACCTCACCGCGAGCATTGGCGCGCGACGGGATTGTGATGCTAGCGGCGACGCTACTGTTCGCGGCGCTGCTATGGCTCGATATGTTTACCCGAACCGTAGGCATCTTGATGGTCGCACTCTTGCTGGTCTATTTGATCCTGTCTGTGGTTTTGGACCGGCGCAGGGATAGCGCTGCCGGGGGCGTCCATCAGGGCGAGGCCGAAGAGTTCGGCGCAAAAGACCCGATCTGGCTGTCTGCTCTGCTAGCGATTGCCGGGATTGCCGGAGTTGTCATCGGTGCACGGTTCCTCGTCGATGGCGGCACGGACGCAGCAATCACGTTAGGCGTTTCAGATACGGTGATCGGAATATCAGTGGTTGCAATTGGCACCAGCCTGCCGGAGCTGGCGACATCGGTTCTGGCCGCTCGCAAAGGCAAGGCGGATGTGGCGCTGGGTAATGTCATCGGCTCGAACATCTTCAATATTCTTGGGATTATGGGTATTTCCGCAATTGCGATGCCGTTCTCGGTCAGTGCAATTTCTGAGAAATTTAGCGACCTGAGCGCTAATGCCGCTGGCGCGATGCAGGCCCCAGCGCAAGTTCTGGAAGCCGCCTCGCTGGTGACGTGGACTGATATGGGCGCGCTGGCACTATCTGTCTTCCTGCTTGGATTGTTTGCTTATACCGGGCGCAAACTGGCGCGCTGGGAGGGCTTTATCCTGCTTGCCTCTTATGGCGTTTATCTCGGCATTCGATTTGATCTGATCCCTGTGATCAGCTTCGGGGTTTAGGCTCATGAGCGACAAGGATATCTATGCCGGGCTGGGCCAGCTCGGGCAGCAGAGCGCAGCGCCGACCTCGCCTGAAGACGCGGCACTGGAACGTGTCGCCAATCCGCACGTTGACAGCCTGTATTTGACCCGATTTGTTTGCCCCGAGTTTACCTCGCTATGTCCGGTAACGGGCCAGCCGGACTTTGCGCATCTGGTGATTGATTACGCGCCGGGTGAATGGTTGGTTGAGAGCAAGAGCTTGAAATTGTATCTGACCAGCTTCCGAAATCATGGCGCGTTTCATGAGGATTGTACGGTGCGGATCGGCAAGGAGATTGCGCAGCTGCTGGACCCACGCTGGCTCAGGATATCCGGCTATTGGTATCCGCGCGGCGGCATTCCAATCGATGTGTTCTGGCAAACGGGCGCTGTGCCGGATGAGCTTTATGTGCCGGATACTGGCGTCGCGCCATATCGCGGTCGCGGCTAGATCACTTCAACATTCTTGCGGAAGTTGCGGGCGGCGCGAATGCCGCTCAGGATCGCGTACAGCACGATCGCAAAGACCGCCATCGCGCCCCATATCGCGGCACCGATGATCAGGTCGTCTACTGCGCTTTCCATGTCGCCCTCCCACCACAGAAGAAGCCCCCCAAAGAACAAGCCGAGCAGGACGATGCTACTGAGGGCGTACATCAAGGCGGCGCGGCCAACTCGTCGTCCACGCATGAAATAACGGATCGGGAAAACCAGTGCGCCATAGCCGCCAAGCACTAGAGACCCTAGTCCAATAAATTGACCGAACTGTTCCATACTATTGCCGAAATCAGCTTCGCTTTGCAGGAGGAAATACAGTCCAACAAGACCAGCGCCGAGAGGTAGAAGATCAATCCATTTGAACGGCAGGAAGTCGCGGCGGGTGCGCTTGGCAGCCTTGGCCGGTTTGGCTTTCTTGGCCTTTGGCGCAGCGGCGCGAGGGGTTGGCGCGGGCGCTGGAACCGGCATTGCATCTGGGGAGGGCGCGGCAACAGGGGCCTCGGCCGCAGGCGCAGCAGCGCTCGGGCGGCTGATCAGCTCAGCGCTTTCTAGCGTGCTGGCCAATTTGTCAGCCAGTTTTGCTGTTTTCTGGTCAGCGTTTGGGAAAATCTGAATCCAGTTGCGCGTCGCCAGCTCGTAGAGATAGTGGCCTTTGGGCTTGGTATCTTCAATCAGAACCGGGATGATCAGCTTGTCCAAAGTGTCGGCGATGGCGAGTTCTTTTTTGAGTTGTTTCGAGGCATTGCACTCGTCAGAAAACAGGATGACCAGTGACGATGAGCTTTCAAGACCATCGACGATCGCGTCGCGCCAATCCTCGCCGGCATCAATTTTCTGGTCCCACCAGACCGAAACGCCGCGCGCTTCCAACTCAGTGACCAGCGCGCGTGCAATCGGCTGATCAGAGCGGCGATAACTCAGAAAAATGTCATAACCCAAGACAGTATCTCCGCTGTAAGTGTTCCGGTTTGAGCCGATTGGCAGGCGCATCACATTACGTATTGGTTAAGTGTAACTCGCAGGAGCTGTATTGAATAGCCTATTTAAGTCCGCGCTCATCGCGGGTTCATGAGCGTTATGCTAAATCCATCTCATGCTCAGGGGCTTTCTTGTTCTTTTTACCGTTTGGTTTGTCGCCGCTTTGCCTTTGTCGGCGCGGGCTGAGCCGGCATGTTCGCAGTCGGAATTGGCTTGCGTTCTCGAGGCGGCGTGGAGCGCGGCTCTGGTTTTGCCAGACGAGAAACAGGCGCGGATAAAGCCGCTAATTGTGACCATGGCAGCGCGCGCCGGTGATCCGGAGCTGATGCAGTTCTGGGCCGAGAAACTGTCCGAAGAGCCGGTCACCAATACTGAAGAAACCGATGATTATCCTGATTTTGGCTGGAGCAATGCCCAGAAAGTGCTTGGGTCTTACGGGGTTGATGGTCTGATCAAGTTCGCCAGGGAAAAGCGCGCGCCTTTGCATTATGGCCGCGGCGATATCCTGCTCGCCGCTGGCAAGCGTTTGCTTGAAGATGAGCCTGAGCAGGCGAAACGTTTGAATACGGCTTTGTTCGATCTTGCAGGCACGGCATCAGACTTTGAGAAACCTGAACTGGCGAATGCGGCGGCTGAGCTGGCGATGTATCGCTGTGATATTGAGCGTTTTGACCGGGCCACAGCGCTGACACTGGCCCCGAACAATATGCGCTATGCCTTCTGGCGCGCCCGGATGACCGGAAATAGCGGCGCACTGGCTGAACGGATCAGGACTGAAGCTGACGAGGAAGACACTCGCCATGTTCGGCAGGTTCTGGATGGCTACCGCGCGATTGTTGAGCTTGGTTATTGTAATTAGCGCCCAGCAATAGCGGCCAATCGAAATTGCGCTATACTCAGCTGATGAGTGATTCTGATCCTGATTCCGACCCGATTGAACCGATTATAGGCAATGCTGAGGTTGGCGCGCTGGCGCATCTCTACCGTGCTGAAGTTTACCGCTCGACCGTGTGGCGTCAGCGTTTGGACATGACGACCAATTGGGCCGTGGTCTCAACCGGGATTGCCCTGTCGGTCAGTTTTGCCGACACAGAAGCTTCGCCCTTGCCAATTGCACTGGTGCAATTGCTGTCAGTTATGTTCCTGAGCCTTGAGGCTAGGCGCTACCGATACTTCTCAGTCTGGAAGTTTCGCGCGCGGATGCTTGAACTGGCGAATTTTGTGCCGATCCTGCGCGGGGAGGGGGCTCAAATACCGCTTGATCGCGGCACGGCCCTGTCCGATGACTATATCCGCCCACGCCATCGGATCACGACAATGCGCGCCATTGGGCGGCGGATCAGGCGCAATTATGGCTGGATTTTCACGATTCAGGGCATCGCCTATATCGCCAAGATCGGCATTCATCCCAATGATGCAACAACTTGGGCTGAGTTTATTGATCGGGCGCATGTTGGTCCGATGCCGGGTTGGTTGTCGATGGTGGTCGGGACCTCTTTTCACCTGACCTGGATCTTTATTGCGTTCTATACCAAACATCTGGAACGAATGGATAAGCGGATTACTGCCGATTATCTCGAGTCTGAAAACGTCCTTTAGACCGCGCCGCTGACCGCTTGGTTGTTGCTGTCGGTATAGGGTGAACGGCTCTGATTCTAAGACTTGCTGTTCTTGGTTGGATCAGGTATTGACCCGCTTTTACGAGATCTGGGTGCCGGTCAGCAATCGGCGTCCACAACAACTCAAGAAAGCATCGTCATGAAAGCCGATACGCACCCCGATTACCACTTCATCACCATCGTGATGACAGATGGCACCGAATACCAGACCCGCTCAACCTATGGCAAAGAAGGCGACAAGCTGGTTCTGGATATCGATTCCAGCTCGCACCCGGCTTGGACCGGCGGCAAAGGCTCTGGCCTCGACCGGGGCGGCCGTGTTTCGCGCTTCAAGGACAAGTTCAAGGGCTTCATGTAAGCTTCTATTCTGGGCTTTGCTCAGCGAGATAAAAAAACCCGCATCTTCGGATGCGGGTTTTTTTCATGCTTTGGTTTTGCGACGCGCGTGATCAGTGCACTTTCTTTTCCCAGATCGCGCCGATGACGTTGGAATAATCATCCGTCCATGGCCGTCTGCCATCGCCGATCAGCACACTCCAGCGTGGATCATTGTCGATCCGAGCCAGCGCCGCGTCGGACTTGGCAAGCACGATCACCTGACTGGCTTGTGAGCGGTACTTGTCAGCTACATCAGCGCTGGTACCATAGAATTGATAGCGAGCCGGGACGCCAAGATCGTCAGCAATTCGGGCAACAACGCTTTCCAGTTTCATATGATTGTTCGAAACATGCATGACCAGAATACCGTTCTCGGACAGCCGCGAGAGATAAAGATCAATCGCTTGGCGGGTCAGCAAGTGCGCTGGCACAGCGTCGGATGAAAACGCATCGATCAGCAACAGCTCGAAATCACCTTCAGGCTGCGCCGCCAGTGTCAGGCGACCATCGCCCAGCACGATATCCGGGTTAGGCGTACATTCTGACAGATAGGTGAAATAGGCTGGGTTGCTGGCAAATTTTGCGACCAGCGGGTCGATCTCGAAATACGTATAGTGCTGCCCTTCGCGGGCATAACAAGCGACAGACCCGGTGCCGAGGCCGATCACTCCAACCCGTCCCGGCGCCTGATGCGCAGAAAATATCTGCCCAATTGGCGCTTCTGGGGCGTAGTAAGTGGTCGGGCGCAAGACGTCTTTGCCGCGAATATACTGCGCGCCGTGCAAGGTCGTACCGTGCATCATGACCCGGTGCTCACCGCGATCAACGACTTTCACGACGCCAAAGAATCCGCGCTCGGCAATCCCGCCAGTGACCGGGTTGGCGGCCAGACCGACGCCCCAAGCACAGGCGGCTGCAATCGCCGGTGCGGCGCGGCATTCACGCCCAAGCACAACCGCAAGTACGGCCAGTGCCAGCAAGACCCGATAGGTCAAAGTGGCCTGATCCTCGCCTTGCATCAGGCGCATGACAATTGCGCCAACCAACGCGATCACTGCTGCGGCCGCCCAAACTCTGGTACGACCAGTACCCATCCAGCGCGCTTCAGGGCGTACCAGCAGTACAGCGATCAGCATGATCGGATATTCTGCGACACTATTGAAAATCAGCGGCACCAGCAAAGCATTGAACGCGCCGCCAAGCACGCCGCCAAGCGACATCAGCAAGTAGAACTCAGTCAAACGCGACGCTTCAGGTCGGTCCTCAGCCATCAAGCCATGACAGGCTAGCGCCGCTATGAACAACACGCCCAGATGCAGCCCGAATGACAGCATGAGCGGCACGCCCGATATACTCGGCAGAGCCAGAAGCGCTGCACCAACGGCGAGCGGCAAGTAGCGCATTGACGAGGCGAGGCTGATCGGTGGGCGTTTGGCAAAGACAATGATGAATGTGCCGATATAGAGCATGAGCGGCGGTGCCCACAGGAACGGCGCGCTGGCGACATCCGTGGCGATATGCGTGGTTACGCCCATTAGCAGGCTGGACGGGATGAAGGCCAGAGTGATCCACCACAGACGCTGTTTCCAGACCGCTTGGGTTGGTTTGTCCACTGCAGTATTGGCGAGTGTCGTGCTGGTTGCAACCGTTTGGCCCCCGCTCGACCCTTGCGCGGCTAACCAGCCTGATGCGACGAGAAGAATGGCTAGAATGCCATAGCCCAGCGTCCAAGCCTGACCTTGCATTGCCAATGGGAATAGCGGCTCCAGCAGCAATGGATAAGCGGCCAAACCCAGAAGCGAACCGATATTGCTCGCGCCATACAGGTGATACGGATCGTGCGCATCATCGCGCCCGGAATGGCTGTACCAACTTTGGACCAGCGGCGCAGTTGCCGAGATCACTGCAAATGGCGGCGCAATCGACAAGGCAAATACCCCGATCAGCCACAAGGTCGGCTGGGTCGAATCCGGCTCGCCAAGCGCGCCCGATAGCTGAAAGGGCAACACGAAAGCAGCGGCGAGCAAGAAACCGCCATGGATCAGGACCTGCGTGCGAACCGATTTCACAAAATGGTTCAGCGTGTGGGCATAGGCATAACCAAGCAGCAAAGCCGCTTGAAAACAGACCAGCGAGACATTCCAGACGTTCGGCGAACCGCCAAGCAGCGGGGTCGCCATCTTCGCAAACATCGGCTGGACCAGAAAGACCAGCGCCGCCGACAGGAACACTGTCGCGACATAAGGGCTTGCGCCGAGTTTTGAAATTATTCCACTTGCACTGGGCGTGCGTGCGCTTACCGCTTCGGTCATACTCTACTCCGATTACATAACTGCCTGTGCTCGTGACAGATTATGGTGAACACTCCGTTGATCCTTGGTCCAAAGCCTTCCATGACATGCCAAGGTGACGCATAGTTACCTTGAAACCCAACGGAGCTTCACGTGCGCGCTGTTATCTTGCTTACTGTCTGTCTTGCGCTTGTCGCTGCCTGTGGAGGGTCCGATAGCTCAGCGCCAGACGACACCGCCGCGACCCTGCCATGCCGCACGATCGCGCACCAAAACGCTGACTATACGGTCTGCACATTCAGCGTGGTAACCGACGATATTCGCCTGTTCCACAGCGATGCGGCCGGCGAGCCCTTCCTGCAATTCGATACGCTTGCGCGCGAATTGGACGAGCAGGGCGAGACCCTGATTTTTGCGATGAATGGCGGCATGTATCACGAGGATCGCCGCCCGGTTGGCTTCTACCGTGACCCTTACGGTGACCGCGCCAGCGTCAACACCAATGACGGTCCCGGCAATTTCCATATGCGCCCGAACGGGGTCTTCTGGCTCGGCAACGGCCTTGCCGGGATCAGCGAAAGTAGCGCCTATCTCGCCCTCGATACAGAGGCGCGCTATGCCACCCAA
>Ga0256847_1001492_pt1 | contig 11826 bp, 11 predicted proteins | sample TeddybearmetaG_FD_189099 | JGI IMG/M metagenome (GOLD analysis project Ga0256847, IMG submission 189099) | Hydrothermal vent microbial communities from East Pacific Rise, Pacific Ocean - Teddybear | ecosystem: Environmental > Aquatic > Marine > Hydrothermal vents | place: Pacific Ocean: East... | reverse complement strand
CCTGCATGAATTAATACGCAATCTGCTTCTTTAATTTTCGCTAAATCTAAAGCCTGTACCGCTGTAAGTCCAACTAAGGGAATACTAGCCGCTTCTTCAAAATTTATACTTGTAGGTTTTATAGCCACAACCGAACTATCAACAGCTATATATTCTGCAATTGTACCTGGAAAATTTGTTGGAACCCTAGAAAACACTTCATCTCCTATTTCAAGATTTGAAACACCTGTACCTTTTTGAACAATTCTTCCACTAACATCAAATCCAATAGGAGCAGGGAAGGATAATTTATTTATTAGCCGTAACACTCCGTGAACTATTTTATAATCTATAGGATTTATACTTGCTGCAAAAACCTCAATTAAAACTTCATTATTGGTAATTATTGGTTTGTCAGTTTCTAGGACACTTAAATTTTCGGTTAGTTCACCATAACCAGTTATAAAAAGTTGCCTCATAGATTAATCTTTTATGTTTTCATTTACTTTTTCGGGCAACACCTCAAAACCCATATTGTACAAAGTAAAGCCAAAAATATCGGCATATTGCTCGATTGTTTTAGCGACAGGAGTTCCGGCGCCATGACCAGCATCGGTTTCGATTCTAATAAGTGTTGGATTGCCCCCTATCTGGTTTGCTTGAAGTTCGGCTGCAAATTTAAAACTATGAGCAGGTACAACACGATCGTCATGGTCGCCCGTAGTTATTAAAGTTGCTGGGTATTCAACTCCTTTTTTTACATTGTGAACAGGAGAGTATTTTAATAAATACTCAAACATTTCTTTATCGTCGTTTGCTGTTCCATAATCGTATGCCCAACCGGCACCCGATGTAAAAGTGTGATAACGAAGCATGTCTAAAACTCCAACTGCTGGCAGCGCTACCTTCATTAAATCGGGACGCTGTGTCATAACTGCCCCAACCAATAAGCCTCCGTTTGATCCACCTCGAATTGCAAGGTAATCGCTTGAGGTATAATTATTTTCGATAAGGTATTCGGCAGCAGCAATAAAGTCATCAAAAACATTTTGTTTTTTTAGCTTAGTTCCAGCATCATGCCATTCTTTACCATATTCGCCACCACCACGTAAATTGGGCACGGCATAGATACCACCTTGCTCCATCCAAACAGTATTGGTAATGCTAAATCTAGGTGTAAGAGAAATATTAAATCCTCCATAACCGTATAAAATAGTTGGGTTTTTGCCATTGAGTTTCAATCCTTTTTTATGTGTAATTATCATCGGAATTTTTGTACCATCTTTTGATGTATAAAACACCTGTTTGCTTTCGAAGTCTTCTGAGTTAAAATCGATGTCTGGTTTTCTATATAATTCTGAAACTCCTGTTTCAATATTATATTTATAAATACTCCCCGGTGTAGTATAATTTGTAAACGAATAATATAATTCGGTTTCTTCTTTTTTAGCGCCACCTCCACTAATTGTTCCAATACCAGGCAATTCGATATCGCGAACTAAACTGCCGTCGTATTTATACTGAAGTACTTTTGAAACTGCGTCGACCATATATTCAGCAAAAAAATAACCACCACCAGTTGAAACTGTTAACACATTTGTTGTTTCCGTAATAACATCTTCCCAATTTTCTGAATTCGGATTTTTAAAATCAACTTTTACAACTTTGTTATTTGGCGCATCAAGATTTGTATATAGGTAAAGCATAGAACCAACATTGTCCATAACATAAGTACTGGTATCGGTATGATTTAAAATAGTAATCCAGGAACTATTTTCTACTGTAATATCTTTAATAAACAACTTATTTCCAGATGTAGAAACACTAGCTGTTAGCACGAGGTAGTTGTTATCTTCGGTTACATATGCTCCAACGTATCGATGTTTTTCTTCGGAAACACCTCCATAAATGAGTGTATCATCTGCCTGCGAAGTTCCAATTTTATGGTAATAAACCTTGTGTTGATCAGTTTTAGCTGAAAGTGCACTGCCTTCCGGCTTGTCATAACTTGAATAATAAAACCCTTCATTTTTATACCAAGAAAGTCCGCTAAACTTTATATCAACAAGGGTATCTTCAATTATTGCCTTGCTTTCAGTATCCATAATAAGAACCTTTCGCCAATCACTTCCACCTTCAGAAATACTATAGGCTAAGGTTTTTCCGTTTTCAGAAAAACTAGCGCCGCCTAAAGAAATAGTTCCATCTTCTTTAAATGTATTTGGATCAAGAAATACCTGTGATGTTGAAGGATCGTCACCAGTTTTATAACGATAAATCACATATTGATTTTGTAGTCCATCATTTTTATAAAAATAGGTGTAATCACCTTCTTTAAATGGCGCCCCAATTTTTTCATAATTCCAAAGACTGGTTAGTCGACTTTTTAAAGCTTCCCGAAAAGGAATTTTATCTAAATAACTAAAAGTTGTTTTGTTTTGAGCCCCAACCCAAGCTTCGGTTTCGGGACTGCGATCGTCTTCTAACCATCGATATGGATCTTTTACATCGACACCAAAAAAGGTGTCTACAGTATCAACTTTTACGGTGTTAATATAGTTCAATGGGATTGACTTTTTTGTTTCTTTATTGCAAGAAATGATTGATGAAAATATAATTAAGGGAACAAATAATTTATACATAATTAAAAGAGATTATTTAAACAAAGAACGGTATGCTGGCCAACTTTTAAAGATCAACAATAGGTTTATAAAACCTATAACTAAAGCAGCATAAATACCAGAGAAATCTAAAAAGATGTGAAATAGTATAATATTTAATGAAATAGGTACCAATAATAAAAGTGCAAATGGAACCCACTTATTTAAAAGTAAAAGTATGGCAATAAATATTTCAATAATACCGATTAAAGGAAGAATATACCCCGAGGCATCTAGTGAATTCATAAAACTATTTGCAACTTCTGGCATTTCGGGTAGGGGCATAAAATTAAAAAATTTATTCGCCCCAAAAACTAGTAAAGCAAGAGCAAGTAAAAACCGAAGAATTTTTGAAAAAGTTGATGTCATGAGGATGGTTTTAATTAGTTGATTTGTTGTGTTTTAAAGATACTATAATTTTAATAAAAAAAGAACCTTCGAAAAAACAAGTCTTTCGAAGGTTACAATTTGAATCGTTCTTAATTAAAAACGGGTACTATTTTTTAATGAATTTTTGCGATTTTGTAGCACCATCATTAATAATTCTAATAATATAACTTCCAGGGTTTAATGAAGAAACATCAACTGTTGTTGAGCTAAGTCTTGCATTTCTAACACGTTTTCCTGTAATGTCGAAAATGGTATAAATAGCATCTTCAAATCCGTAAGTTAAACTAAGGTTTAAAACATCAGTTGTTGGGTTTGGATATAATACTAATGTATTTACGAGTGACTCTTCAAGCCCCAACGTTTGACCTTCAACAACAACAAGTGTTTCATTTAGGTTAGGATCGTTAACAGTATCAATAATTCCAGATGGCCAGTAAATTACTACAGAAATAATTTCAGTATCTGTTCCGACACCAAAATGTGTGTTTAAAGTACTAGCATAGCGAAACCCTTCGCCGCTACGAACATCTCTAATTTGAATTCCAGAAGCTGTTTCAATTTCAACACGCGCACCAATCCCATTTAAATTACTATCGGTTCCAACAGTATTAATTGTAATCCAGTTGTTTCCGTTACCGTTATTAAAACGAATCGTCCCAGAATTAAAAGCATCAATAAACCCATCGTTATTTAAATCACCAAACCCTCCGTTATCTCCAGACAATACATTGTTTGAAAGCGAAAAAGTTAGGTCGCCGTTTCCGTATAAAATATCTCCATTAGAAGCAATATCAACAATACCATCATTATCAAAATCGTACGTTGCATTTTCGATACCATTACTTGCTGAAGTAACTCCAGATCCTGAAGTAACATCTGTAAAAGAACCATCGCCATTGTTTCGCATTAATTTAGAAACACCCGAGCTTGCACCTACATATACATCCATGTCGCCATCATTATCATAATCTGCCCAAGCTGAAGACCAAGTTTGCATTGGGTCGGCTAAATTTAAAGAAGCTGCATTCTCTGTAAAAGTTCCATCACCATTATTTCGGTGCATTTGGTTTGTTCTACGGGCAGTTTCACCACCACATTTTGCAATAAACATATCGATGTCTCTATCGTTATCGTAATCAATCCAAACAGAACCATAGTTTCCACCTGAAGAATAATCACCTAAACCTCCTTGATTAAAGGTTAAGTTGCCAAACCCATCATTAATAAAATACACATTTGGCTCAACATCATGACAAACAAAAGCGTCTAAATGACCATCGTTATTAATATCAACAAAATTTGAGCGTTGTGAAAACACATATTCACTAAACGAAATTTCTGTAAATCCAGTTCCAGTATCGTTCGCTTGCATAAACGTAACACCACTACCTCCACCGTAAAGAAGGTCTGTGAATCCATTTGAGTCAAAATCGGCAGCTGCCAAACTCCAAGAAGGCGTGTTGTCGGCACTTGATGTAGGGATATTTACATTATTAAACCCACCACCTTCTAATTGGTAATTTATATTAACATTGCTAGTAGATACAGCAACAATATCGTCTAGATAATCGCCATTCATATCTACTACAGCTCTATCGGAGCCAGGCGCCGATACAGACTGTGAAGTAAAACTTACTTGAGCACTTAATGTGCTTATGCACATAAAAATACTAACTAAAAAAATAATTTTTTTCATTTGGTTTGTTTTTAGGTAAAGGTTAATCACAAGAGGTTGTTAATGAATTTATCCATTGTTCTACTAGTTCAACCGCTTCTTGATGTATTAATGTTCTGCCCATTAAAGGCATTCTATATTCTTCGGCCGTTGTATTTAATCTAAAATACAAAACTGAAGTATCTATATTTAATGGTTCTACAATTTTTGTGTTTGGATCGATTACTGTTTCGGGATCTACACAAACACCCATATTATTATCGGTGCCACTTTCTTTATATGCAAACCGTACAGGCCTATAATTACAATGTCCTTCTTCAACATGACAGTGTGCACAATTAATATCTACATAGGCACGCATTCTAGAATTTAAAGTTTGCGATTCGTCTGTCCAATCCACAACAGTATCAATAGTATTAGGTAGACTATTTGTTAAATAACCCATTTCAATCCATTTTTGAAGTTGGTTTTTCGTTCCTTCTTCATAAGAAAAATCTAAATCTAAGTTTTGAGGTTTTGGAGAAATAGGAATATGTACAGCATTATTTTTATGACAAGTAAAACATTCACTTTCTGAAGGGATACGATAATTCACATTTTTCGTTTCGCCATCTAATAGCCATTCTACATCTACATATCCACCAACTAAATCAAATGATGCTTCTGTTTGATCCTCATTCCAAATATAATTAGCAAAAACCCATTCATCTGCTTTTTTAATAAGCAAACGTGTTTCAATTAGTTGTGTATTGTTTGCTGGTTGTACATTTTCATAATAAAAATGTTTAATTAATACGGTCCCAACTGGAAAATCTAGTACATTATAATCACCAGCATAACTTGCAGACACACCGCTTGGCATCCAAATAAACCGTTTTTTGTGAGCATAATCAGTAAACAATTTATTTATTGGCCTGTAAGGTAATACTCCATAAACAGGATCTAAATTAGACAAAGAGCCTTCAAAGAAGTTGTAGTCTGATAAGTTTTCATAAGGAACATTTTCAATATTAAAAGTTACAGGAGAAATGGGTAGAACCGCAACCGTAACAGTTTCTGTTGCACAATTAGTAGTGTCTAAATTACAGATTGTATATTGAAAAGTAACTTCGCCATAAAAAACAGCATTAGGAATATAAGAGACCAAATCGTCATTAGGATTGTTAGGCGTATTGTTTGGGTCAAGAACTTCAACCGTGCCATTTGTAGGAGTTGTTACTTGTAGAAAACCCTCAGCAGGAATATTAGTATCGTTTTCTAATACATTAATTTGTACTGTTGCATTTTGAAAAACTTGTATAGTATCTGGATTTGTATTAATAAGCAAGGACGTGTAATCATCATCAGATTGACAAGAGCCAATAGCGAGTAATGTAAAGCACAACCCTATGAGATACAAGTAATTTTTTGGCATAAATATTTTGCTTGGTTTGGAATACTCCTGATAATTAAACAGATAAGACGTAAAATACCCTACCTATCTTGCCCAAAAGTAATAAAATTTTAGAAAAAACAATAAAAACGGTATTTTGATTTTTAGAAAAAACCCTATAAGGACTTTACAGCAAGTTGTTTTCAACTAAATATTCAGCAATTTGGATGGCATTTGTAGCAGCACCTTTTCTCAAATTATCACTCACAATCCACATATTAAGTGTGTTAGGCTGTGTTTCGTCTCTACGAATACGCCCAACAAATACAGCATCTTTATGATGAGCATAAATTGGCATAGGGTACGTATTTGTATCGGGATTGTCTTGCACAGTTATTCCGGGAGTTGCATGCAATATTTTTCTAACTTCGGAAAGTTCATAATCATTAATAAACTCAACATTTACAGACTCACTATGCCCTCCAGTAGTAGGAATACGAACAGCTGTTGCTGAAATTGAAAAAGTGCGGTCATCAAGTATTTTTTGAGGTTCACGAGCTAGTTTCATTTCTTCCTTTGTATAGCCATTTTCTTCAAAAACATCGCAATGTGGAAGGGCATTTCTAAAGATAGGATAGGGATACGCCATCTCTCCTTTTATTCCTTTTATTTCATTTTCTAATTGCTGAACGGCCTTACTACCCGTTCCTGAAACAGATTGATAGGTAGATACAATAACCCGCTTCATAATATATTTTTTATGCAACGGAGCCAACGCCATAACCAATTGTATGGTCGAACAATTAGGGTTGGCAATTATTTTATCGGATGAGGTAAGGGAATTAGCATTGATTTCGGGAACAATTAACTTTTTAGTGTAATCCATTCTCCATACTGAAGAATTATCGATGACAGTGGTGCCAATTTCAGCAAACTTTGGAGCCCATTTTAATGAAGTATTTCCACCAGCAGAGAAAATTGCAATAGCCGGCTTTGTTAGAATCGCATTTTCTATGCTAATTATAGCATGTAGTTTCCCTCTAAATGAAAGCTGTTTTCCAACCGATTTTTCTGAAGCAACCACTAATAATTCAGATACTGGAAAATTACGCTCTTCTAAAAGTTGAAGCATAATTGTCCCTACCATTCCAGTCGCTCCAATAACAGCTATTTTCATCTTTTATTTTTTTTCAAAATTACGATTTAAGGATTAATTTTTTCTGAATAAAATGCAAATTTTTCACTTCTTATAAAGTTTTATAAAATAAAACCCTCCTTCGATTTATACGAAGAAGGGTTTGGTTAGAATATGTAATGTAGCGGATTATTACATTATTTATTTTTAAGTAAATCTCTTATTTCAGATAACAAATCATTATCTGATGGTCCAGATGGAGCAGCTTCTTCTGGCGGCTTTTTTGTTTTGTTATATGCTTTTACAATTAAAAACATAACAAAACCTACTACAATCAAACTAATAATAGTGTTTAACCATTGACCCCACATTATCGCATTTTCTGGAGTAGTAATTACGCCAGCTGCATCAACAATTGCTTCGTCGAGAACTATTTTTTTCTTTGAAAAATCGACACCTCCAGCAAAGTGTCCTATAACAGGCATTATAATACTAGATACAAAGCCATTTATAACTGCTCCAAGAGCACCAGCCATAATAACTGCAACGGCAAAGTCGATAACGTTGCCCGTCATAATAAAATTCTTAAATTCTTTAAACATAATTCGTTGTGGTTTTAAGTTATAGGGATAAAAGTACTAAAATATTAGCGTTGTAATATTCAATTTTCAATAATTTATCATTAACCAATGTTAATAAATGTGTCGCTTAACACGTTGTGAGATGTTTGTAATTAACTCGTAAGAAATTGAGTTTATTTGTTCGGCAAGTTTTTCAGCTGTAGGATTCTCACCAAAAATTAAAACTTCATCACCTTCACTACAATCAATATTTGTGATATCGACCATAATCATATCCATACAAACATTTCCGACGATTAATGCTTTTTCACCATTTATAGTAACCCAACCTTTACCGTTTCCGTAGGCGCGACTTAAACCATCGGCATGACCAATAGGGATGGTCGCTGTTTTTTCATAACCACTAGCCTTATAATCACGATTATAACCCACCGTTTCTCCAGGTTCAATTTTATGAATTTGTGAAATAATACTTTTTAGGCTCGCTATTGGAATTAGGTTTTTGTTTTCGGTTGCACAATTTCCAAAACCATACAACCCGATACCCGTTCGCACCATATCGAAATGTGCTTCTGGGAAATTAAAAATTCCAGAAGTATTACAAATATGAAGCAAGGGTTTATAATCAAGTAATGGAATAAGCTCCTCAGTAATTTTATTAAAGGTATTTATTTGATTTTTTGTAAAATCGTTTTCAGCAATATCTTCACTAGCGGCTAAATGCGAAAAAATCGAAGCAACTTTAAGAGTTTTTGTTTTCTTTAATTCTGAAGAAATAAAGGAAACATCATTTTCCCAAAACCCTAATCGGTTTAATCCAGTGTTAAATTTTATATGAACGGGATAATTTATTTGTTTTTTTTCTGAAGCCGTTTTAATAAATTCTAACAAAATTTTCGGGCTGTATAAACTGGGCTCTAAACACCTATCGATAAGTGTGCTAAAATTAATAGGCTGAGGATGTAAAACAATAATGGGTGTTTTAATACCAGCATCTCGAAGCGCCACACCTTCTTTTACATAGGCAACAGCAAGATAATCAACACCTAATTGTTGAAGTCGTTTTGCAACAGCAACGCCATCACTACCATAACCAAAGGCTTTTACTACAGCCATTAATTTGGTTTCTTTTTTTAGTTTTGAGCGTAAGTAGGTATAGTTATGCTTAAGAGCAGGAAGGTTAATTTCGAGAATAGTTTCAGTTACTTTTGCCATGAACTTTTTTTTCAGGGGCTACTTCTTCGGCATCGTTTACTTCCATTTTCTGAAGCTTCTTTTTAAGATTTGCTTTATAATAAGCAGCGCGGCTTAAAGGCTCGTATTCGTCTGTTTCCCCTAATAAAACCAGATCGTCGCTTTTTGCTTTTCGAAAACTGTATTGTGCTAAATTTCCTGTTCGTGTACAAACAGCATGTACTTTAGTAACATACTCGGCGGTTGCCATTAAAGCAGGCATGGGCCCAAATGGGTTTCCTTTAAAATCCATATCGAGTCCAGCAACAATTACGCGAACACCTCTATTTGCAAGATCATTACACACCTTAACAATTTCGGCATCAAAAAACTGCGCCTCATCAATACCAACCACATCACACGAATCGGCTAAAATCGGAATATTTGCTGCAGCAGGAACGGGCGTCGAACGAATTTCGTTGCTGTCATGCGACACAACCATTTCGTCGTCGTAGCGTATGTCAACAGCTGGTTTAAAAATCTCTACGCGTTGTTTAGCAAACTGCGCGCGTTTCAATCTACGAATTAATTCTTCGGTTTTACCCGAGAACATCGAACCGCAAATAACTTCGATCCAACCAAACTGTTCTTTCTGATTTACTGTATTTTCGAGAAACATTTCGTAATTTTCAAGGCGAAAATGAATTTTTTTCCGTTATTATTATCGGAAGCGTAAATTTATAAAAACAAAGAGACAATAAGTAGTTTATTGTAAAATTTATAAAAATGAAAAAGAAAGTTGAAGAACAACTAAAAAACCTCGCTAAGAAAATTAGCGATAGTTCAGAATATAAAAACGTCTCGAGTCTAAAAAATGCCGCCAAAGAACTTTATGAACGCTTGGTTGTTTTAGAATCGATAGAAGAACACCTTCAGGGAGAAAAACAGAAACCTTTATATGAAGACTCAGAAGCAATGGACTCAAAAAGTTATCGCGAAGACAATTGGTTTAAAGAACCTAAACCTGTCGAAAAACCTGATAATGTAGAAGAAATTGCCGAACCATTAATCGAAAAAATTAAAGACCTTGTTGCACAAATGCCTGTAGAATCTCAGCAAGTAGATGAGCTGTTGGAGGAGGTGCTTCCGAAGAAAAAATTGATAAAAAACGAATTAGAAGATTTAGCCGAACATTACTCAATTACTCCAACTTTTGAGCGCAAAGCACCAGAGGAAACCGAGGTAATAAAAGAAGTTTCTGAAATAATTAACACAAATATTGAAGATAAAGCAAAATCGCTAAACGATAAACACAAACAAGGATTAAATATAGGTTTAAACGATCGCCTTGCATTTATTAAACAATTATTTAATGGCAATACCGATGATTATACACGTGTAATTTCACAAATAAATTCGATAGCTACTTTTAATGAAGCCGATACTTTTATAAAAGCTAAAGTAAAACCAGATTATAATTATTGGCTTAATAAAGATAAATATGTCGAAAGGTTTATGGCTATTGTAGAAAAAGCATTTTAATTATTATATAACAAAAATATTAAATAGATGAAAACACCAAAAATACTTTATTGGATTGCTACTATATTATTTTGTGGCTTATTGCTCTTTTCGGCAACAATGTATTTCATTCAAACAGAAGATATTATAACTATTTTTGAAGGGTTTAATTACCCGTCTTATATAGTAATTCCGTTAGCGATTGCAAAAATATTAGGTGTTATCATGCTTCTTTGGCGAAAATCACAATGGCTTACCGAATGGGCTTACGCAGGTTTTTTCTTCGATATAATTTTAGCATTTACCGCTCATTATCACGCCGATGAAGACGTAACAATTACTTTAGTAGCAATGATTTTATTATTGATTTCTTATTTCTTCGGAAAAGTAGTTCGTTCGTAAATATGTCTAAACTATTCATTGTACCAACCCCTATTGGAAATCTAAAAGACATGACTTTTAGAGCGGTTGAAGTGTTAAAAGAAGTTGATTTAATTTTAGCTGAAGACACACGCACTAGCGGAAAACTCTTAAAGCATTTCGAAATTTCTACGCATATGCAATCGCACCACATGCATAATGAACACAAAACTGTTGCTAGTTTGGTGATGCGAATTAAGGCGGGCGAAACAATAGCTCTAATTAGTGATGCAGGTACTCCAGCAATTAGCGACCCTGGGTTTTTGTTAACTCGAGCTTGTGTATCGGCTGGAATTGAAGTCGATTGCCTTCCTGGTGCCACAGCATTTGTTCCAGCTCTCGTTAATAGCGGGCTCCCAAATGATAAGTTTGTTTTTGAAGGATTTCTTCCTGTAAAAAAAGGGAGACAAACACGATTAAAAATTTTAGCAGAAGAAACGCGAACGATTATTTTTTATGAATCTCCGCACAAGCTCATTAAAACGTTAGGTCAGTTTGTTGAATATTTTGGCGCCGATAGGCGTGTTTCTGTTTCAAGAGAAATAACAAAATTGCATGAAGAAACTATTCGTGGAACAGCCGAAGAGGTTTTAAATCATTATTACACAAAACCTCCAAAAGGAGAGATTGTTATTGTTGTTGCGGGAAAGAATTAATTTATATGTTCTAATTAAACATGTTTCCCTTTATTCCAACCATGTTTACCCAAGTACTCATTTCCACTATCGACAGCATCGTCTTCAATACTCGTTCCCATCGAATCGTTCCAGCGGTTTAGGTATCCAAATAATGAAATTACACCAAGCATTTCTACAATTTCACCCTCATTCCAATACTCATGTAAACGAGTTTTAATTGTTTCATCTACCGTGTTTGGTATTTGTGAAGCTGCCAACGAAAAGTCTAATGCTACACGTTCG
>Ga0256847_1001491_pt1 | contig 11832 bp, 14 predicted proteins | sample TeddybearmetaG_FD_189099 | JGI IMG/M metagenome (GOLD analysis project Ga0256847, IMG submission 189099) | Hydrothermal vent microbial communities from East Pacific Rise, Pacific Ocean - Teddybear | ecosystem: Environmental > Aquatic > Marine > Hydrothermal vents | place: Pacific Ocean: East... | reverse complement strand
ACGCCCAGTAGCATCAATACGCGCCAGGGGCGCATTACGTATTGAACGAGTTAAGGCGAGTAACGCAGTTTGTAAGCTGGCTGCATCTTTTACTTGATAATGGCGACCACCACTTAGCTCCGCCAGCTGGCGCAGCAGGTCGGCTGAATCATTAGACAAGCTACCAATACCAATGGTATGGACTTTGACATGACTGCCCGCCAGCGAAACTGCCCACTGAGACAGCAAAGCCATTCGCGCCGCCGCATCTTCTTGCGGGCCTTTACCCGTCCGCATGGCTCCATTCGATAGCACCACAACATGTGCTGGCGGCAAATTTTCCTTACCCAGGTCCCAAGTAGCCGCTTTTAATCCGCCTGCCAAATCAGCCTTTGTACCATCTGAAACGAGACCAGAAGACTTTATGCTCGCAACTTGCTTCCACAAGCCGCCACTAGTTTGGTGTTTAGCAATTATTCGGATGTAGTCCGCGTAGCTCCAAATACCGGCCATACCGTTGTCAGGTGTGGCCTGAATTAGATATTCCAACGCTTTACCACGCAGAGCTCGTGGGTCTTCATCCAACATGGGTTTTGACATATCGACCACTATGCGGAGATCGATCGGCACACTGGCACTTACCGCAGACACGGGGATACCCAGCACACTCACGCTAACGCAGGCTATGATTAGAAAATATCCAATTCGCACAGGCGGGTCGTTTTGCTAATAAATCCCTTTAAGCTTAGCAGGGGAATGTGGAATTGCCGGACTAGTCGGTTTGTTCGGTCGACACCTGTCGCTTGCCATACCGCTGAAAAATCCAGTGTCCGAAACCCACCAATATGATGACCAATAACATACTCAAACCCAAAATTCGCAGGCTAGCTTCCGGCTTACCATCAATCTGGAAAAAAGTTTCAAATATCAAGACGATAAACGCTGGAGATATTTGGCTTTCGTAGCCTGGAACAGGCGCCGGAACGGCAAAAAAAGTCACTGTGAGTGCCGCAATCACAACCCTGACGTAACGCTTTTCTATACCACGTAGCAGGTAATACAAAACGCAGCCACCTAGCATAGCCAAACAAAGTATCAATACCCACGCCTGTCCATGTTCACTCATGATCCTTTACCACCCCCGGCAAGCTTCGCTAACACTATTGCTCCACCCAGGTGACAATCATATCTTCGTGCTCATGAGCATGAACGCTGGATTCTGCCACCACTTTTCCGCGCACAGATATGCCGGCCTCATGAACAGTTTCCGCGGAACCAGAAACCAGTGGGTGCCACCAAGCCAGTGGCCTACCTTCAGCGAGGGTACGGTACGCACACGTGGTCGGCAGCCAGGCAAACTCTGTCGCGGCATTCGGTGTTAAAACAACGCAATCTGGCACCAATTCATGACGCTGTGGATAGCGTGAACAGCGACATTGATCTTGCTCCAACAAGTCACAAACAACCGCCGTGTAATAGACTTCACCATCATCTTCGTCTTCTAGTTTAATCATGCAACAACGCGCGCACCCATCGCACAGTGATTCCCACTGGGCATCGCTCATTTCATGTAGTGATAGGTCTTGCCAAAAGTTAGTCATGTACGCGCGGAACCGGAATTTTCGGTGGCGGTAATTGTAGATAGAAACCTTGTTCAGAAATGGCCGCAAGCACTTTTTCAGGGTCGGCTTGGGCAAGAATTTTTTGCACGTGTAAATGAAAGCGATAGAACTTTACTGGGGAACCAAACTGATTTTTGAGGTCATCAGACAACTCATCAAAGTCATCTTCAGCTGGCAAGAATAGATACGTTTCCGCCCGGCTGTCGCTCCGATAAACACATACATCAAGGCCATCGGCATTACTGGAGGTCACTAGATTCCAGCCCCTGTGCGCTGTTGTAATACCGCCGAAAACTGATCCGCGACAAGCGCCCCACGCCAACTACCATACCGGGGCGAGAGGGCTGCATTTTCTGCATGATGCCGAACACAGGCTTCCAAGTCTTTCTTGCGACCAATTAACTCTGGCGCCATATCCAGTTTATTCGCCATAGATAAGGCAACCTTACGTAACATTTTTACCGTCGCCCCTTGGGCCGATGACAACGGTCTTGGTACGGCCGTAGGCACTAGGTCTGCATTACTACCCTGTCGGTGTTGTTCCACCAAGGCATCTCCATATCGACGTGCGACTCCTCGTGGCAGGGCATGTTCGATATGTTGGCTTGTCAGCTCATCGACCTGGGAAAACTCATACAAATGCTCATCCCAGACAATTCTCTTGCGCGGCACATCTTCAGCTCGTGCGGTGGTTTCACGCCAGGCACACAAAGCCTTTAGCACCGCAAGTTTTTGCCCTGGTAAGTGCCAAGCCTTCTTTACGCTGCGATAATACTCAAGCGGATCAGTCGAGCTATAAATCTCTCTCGTGCGCATATCTGGAGCAAACCAACTTTGGCGATCAAGTTTTTGCAACTGCTCACTCAATTGCTCATACAACGGCCCGAGGTAAGTAACATCTTCTACCGCATAGCTGATTTGATTATCCGTAAGCGGTCGCTGCAACCAATTTGAGCGAGTCTCGTGCTTTTCTATATGTACCCCTAGGTTGCGTTCTACCAAGGCTGCATAACTGAGCGAAAAGTCAGCAGACACGAATGCATTAGCATACTGCGTGTCGAACACATTTACAGGATTTACACCAAGGTGGTGGTTCAGTAACTCAAGGTCTTCTAAACACGCATGCATAATTTTTGTGGTATTCGGGTCGGCCAAGTACTCCGTAAAAGGTTGCCACTGATCGATCGCCGCGGGATCCAGCAAAAACACATCATCACCCGAGGCTATTTGATAAAGGCCTGGTAAAGGGTAGTAGGTATTGGTGCGAATGAATTCGGTATCAAGACCAATTACTTCTCGCCATTGCGCGACTGCTCGCTCTAATGCCTGATTATCGGCAATCCATTCAACCAATGCTGCGTCTCCCTTGTAGAGCGTGTGCTAGCGTGCCGCCGTCGGTGTATTCAATCTCGCCACCAAGCGGCACGCCATGCGCAATTCTCGATACCTGGGAAACCCGGCCATCTAACAATTGAACAATAAATTGTGCTGTGGCTTCGCCTTCAACGGTAGGATTGGTGGCAAGCACCAATTCCTCAGGTTGAAGTTGTTCTATGCGTTTCACCAATTGGTCCATACCCAGTTGATCTGGCCCAATTCCGTCAAGCGGTGATAACCGCCCATTCAAAACAAAGTAGTAACCTCGATACCCACCAGCTTGTTCAATGGCCAAAATATCCGCGGGAGATTCAATGACGCACAACAATTTGTTATCACGGCGTTCATCGGTGCAGAGACTACAAATGTCGCGCTCTGTTAAATTTCGACACCATGTACATTGACGCACATCACGCATAGCAACATGCAGGGTATTAGCGAGGTCTTCGCCCGCCTGGCGTTCGCGCAACAACAAGTGCAGCGCCATGCGCTGGGCACTTTTGGGACCCACTCCGGGTAAAATCTGGAAGGCGCGAATGAGGTTGTCGATAGCGGACATTAAGAGGGAAAGCTGCCAAATGGTAGGTTCATGCCACCTGTTAGTTTCGACATGTGTTCCGCTTGAGTTTTTTCTACCCGACGTACTGTGTCATTACATGCAGCCGCTAAAAGATCTTCTAGCACCTCTTTGTCTTCGTCCATTAGGGCAGCATCAATCTCAACGCGCTTAACTTCGTAACGGCAGTTCATGGTGACCTTAACCATGCCCGCACCACTCTCGCCGTGCACGTCTATGTTGGCCATTTGAGACTGCGCATCTTGCAATTTCGACTGCATTTCTTGCGCTTGCTTCATTATGTCGCCAATACCTTTCATAGGGTTCCTTTCAAAGGGGTTTAATTCGATCGACACGACCGCCAAACTCGGCCAGCAGTTCACGTACAGTTTCATCTTGCTCGATAGCAAGCTCTGCACGAGCTTGAGCTTCTCGAGCCTCTCTGTCACGTCGCTGGGCAGGCGTTTCAGATGCGGGCTTGCCTGGATTGATCACCAGTTCTACCGTAGCGCCTAAAGCTTGCTCTAATGCCCGCTCAAGATTCTTGCTCTGCACCGGGTTAAGCAATGTATCGTGGCCTTCGTCTAGCAGCAACTCAAGAGCCGGTAAGTTCATAGAAAGCAATACACAATGCTCGGCAATCATACGCGTCACGCCACTAACCTTAACCAACGCCACCAAGTCAAACCAGCGCTGGGCCAATTCTGATACTGGTCCGGCAACGTCATCATGAGCCGCGAACGACGATGTTTTGGCGGGCGGTGCTGCCACTGGCTTACCACTTAACGCCTCTACCCCTATCGAAGCTACCGTCTTGAGCGCGAGTGTCTGGGAACTAGCAGCCGTAGCTTGGGGAGAATTGCTGTCATTTGTAGCTTCAGCTCCACTGGGTTTTTCTACATCGGGCTCGCTTGGCGTGGGTGTTGACGGTACCGACGACCCGCGTGGTGGTACCGTAGAATTAGGTTCCGGCGCAAACGCGAGCATGCGTAAAAGCGTCATTTCAAAACCACTGCGTTCATCTGGCGCAATGGTTAAATCACGATATCCGTGTAGTGCAATTTGGTAATACAGTTGCAGCTCTTGCGATGTGAACTTCTCAACATTGTTATGCAAAGCAGCCTGCACCGCCAAATCATGGAGTGCTTCCAACAAACCTTTCAGTACATCACTGAAATCAGCACTGCGCTCAGCAAGCTCGGCTGACAGGGCCATAACTTCCGCTGTCGTACCGCTACTCAGCCCGTCTAGCAAGGCAGACACTTCGTCTCTGCCCACGACACCCAGCATATCGGTCACTTCCTGAGCGCGCAGCGCACCTTGGCCATAGGAAATAGCCTGATCCGTAAGACTCAGCGCGTCTCGCATACTACCGGACGCACTCCGTGCGATGACATCTAATGCGGGTGTTTCAAAATCAATTTGCTCATCGCTCAACACCTTCGCCAGATACGTGGCGATAGCATCTCGGGACAAATTTTTCAGTTGAAACTGGAGACAGCGCGACAACACGGTCATAGGCACTTTTTTTGGGTCTGTTGTAGCCAGCAAAAATTTCACATGTTCTGGCGGTTCTTCAAGTGTTTTCAAAAGCGCATTGAAGCTTGCCGTGGAGAGCATGTGAACTTCGTCTATGAGATAAACTTTGTAACGACCTCTAGTAGGCAAATACTGCGCATTCTCTAGCATCTCGCGCGTGTCATCGACCCCAGTTCGTGATGCAGCATCGATCTCGATCAAATCTATGAAGCGGTTCTCTTTGACTTCCAAGCAGACAGAGCAGCTTTCGCACGGCGTTGAGCTGACCCCTTTTTCGCAATTGAGCGATTTTGCAACAATGCGCGCTATCGTGGTTTTACCCACCCCACGCGTACCGGTGAAAAGATAGGCATGATGCAGACGGCCTTCGTCCAAGGCATGCCGCAATGCACGTACCACATGTTCCTGGCCTACTAGCGCATCGAAACCCATAGGGCGTAATTTTCTAGCTAAGACTTCGTAACTCATGCCCGCTATTCTATCAGTCTCGGACCCTAGGCTTAATCATCTATTGAAAACAATTAATCATCTCCTGCAGAACAACTTCATCATTATTGGTCACCGTGGCGCGGCGGGGCTTGTCGCTGAAAATACCCTGGCGAGTTTTCGCTGCGCCCTGAAGTGGCGTTGCGCAATGATCGAGCTAGACGTTCATACAGTTCTGGATGCGGACAGCCACCCACAACTTGTTGTTATTCATGATGAAACTCTTGAACGCACGACTAATGGCCGCGGCAAAGTCTCGGCCCATTCGCTGCAACAGTTGCGTAGTGTTCAGGCTGAGAATGGACAAAAAATACCACTGTTGGAGGAGGTTATGGCGCTCCTGAGGGCCCACTATGCAAAATCCAAGACCATGGTCTCACTAAACATCGAATTGAAAGGGAAGCAGACGGCCACGTCCGTTGCAAAATTTTTGACCAAACATCACGATTGGCCCTGTCTCGTTTCGTCTTTCGACCATCAGCAACTATTCGACTTCCGCAAAGATGACAAGATCACCCCGGTCGCGCCACTGTTCAATCGATTTGATAAAAACTGGCAAGAAACTGCCACGGCATTAGATGCATGGGCGGTAAACATTGGTAAAAATATGGTCAATGAAGAACGCGTTGCAAGAATCCGCGACGCAGGTTATCGAGTATTCGTCTATACCGTTAATAATTTGGTTCAGGCAAAACGACTGAAAGCATATGGTGTCAATGGCGTATTTAGCGACCGTCCTGACGAGCTCGCAACGTTAAACAATTGATCAAATTGTAGGCACACGAGTCACGCAGCAATATTACGCACTACGCTCTAAATCGTTCAGATCTCTATTCAATTGATAACTCTCATCAGTGACTATCTTTTCGAGCACCTCGATGCGTTGTCGAAGCTGATCCATCTCTTCAAGCACGCCTTCAGATACTTCTTCAGATTTTTCTTCTTTACGACTTTCGAGGTACTTGGTCAACACCCCTGCAAAACAACTTACAGCGACAATCACAACGACCATCGTGAATACATCCATTTTCTACTCCTACAATTTTCTTAGTTCTATTTCCAAATGAAGCACAATTTTTGGAAGCTCCGACCAGGCGGCTAGCGGACCGAACGAATGCGACCAGAACCATACACCTGTTGGCGCACAACCGGATGGCCAGAATATCTAATATTTGCAGCTCCAAAAAGGTTAACATCTAACAATTGCCGCACGTTGAGCTCGACCACACCAGAACCCCGAACACTGACCTGGCTCGTCTCGCTAGCAAGCTTATTGGCATGGTAACGGCCAGCCCCAGACAATTCAATGAACTGATTTTCCGCCACACCATGAAGCTGGAACTCGGTATTCCCCTCACCGACAACAACAAGGTCGTTAACCTGTAAACGATGAAAATCAAAACGGCCGGCGCCGCGCCCTTCTACAGTTAGGTTGGTGGAGGTAAGCCCATCAACAAATATCTCACCCAGCCCCTCACTAACTATATCGGTAAGCTCGGCGACATGTAAATGTATTACAATCTTATCAGCAGAGTGGTCGCTACCCGCGTCGATAAAAAGGGTTTTATCGCCGCCGTCATACTCCAACGCTTTTAAATAGCGCGCATCTCCAACCGCGGTTGCCAATTGTTCTCCTGACGCAACCTGCGTTACGCGAACCAGCGCGTTACCGCGTAAATGCAGCCGTTGATACTCTGGCACATTAAGCGAGCGGGTACTAGATCCATCAGCGACACTGACAAGCGACAGGGCCAATAGACCAATGCCTAAAAATGTGGCTATCAAACGACTCCCTTTAGTCAAGCATTTAGACACTAGACTGGCCTTGCGGCACTGCGCCTTCGCGCTCAATTTTTGTCAGCTCTTTTTGCAACTCATATTGCTCTGAAGTTACAAAAGACTCCAGTCGCCGCAAACGCAGCTCTGCCTCTGTGAAGTCAGCATTGGCGTAGCGTAAATTGCGCCCGGCCTCAAACGGCTGAGGAGGGTCACGCTGCTCGACGGTATGATGTTGATCGGATTCTGTGCGATGGTGACGGCGCGAACGGCGACGATGGCGGCGCGAGCGACGCTTACTCGGCTCTGCGCCCGTATCGTTAGGTGCATCCATTATGAAATATGCTACCCAATAAGCTGGAAACACGATACCCGGAAGAAACAGCATGCCTGTCAACGCCCCTAATCGGACACCCCAGGTTTGCAACCCAAAATACCGTGCTAAGCCAGCGCACACTCCACCAATTTTCTTATCGTGATTGTCTCGATAAAGATGCCCCGAAAGCGGATTAACCCGCTCAGCGCGATCAACGAGACGATGTCTGTAACGTGTCTTGCGTCGTCGACGTGCTTGTTTTTCTTCGACATCAGGGTCATCGGTTGCGCGGCGTAGGCGTAGTTCAGACTCGAGCCGCTGAGTAGTATCGTCTATAAGGGTTGCTGCTCGTTCAGACAATTGCCCGGTGGTCACCGTGACAATTTCTTGGACTGCTTTTTCAAGTCGCGACATAGCGGCAGTAAATTCGCCGCTATCACCCTGTTTACTACCGGGCTTTTTAGATGAATGACGATGTGGGTCTTTCAAAACATCTCCTTGGTCGTGCGCGATAACTTCTTGCTCAAATCTGCTCGCGTTTGCGCCATTCAGGCGTTTGTGCGTCCAAAATAGCTTCTAGCGTGTCGATGCGTTCTAGCATGCGCTCTGCCTGCAGCGTTAGCGTCTCTAACTCTGCTCGTTCGTTCTCAGAAAGAGCGCCTTGTGCATGCTGTTTACTGCGATAGTGCATCCAGATCCACGCTGGTGCCACGACGACCATAAAAATGACGGTGGGCACAAAGATGGCAATAACTATGCCGTCCATAGCGGCTCCTAGTGGTTAGTGTTTTGATTTAAATCAGCCGGCGGTGTTTGCGCTTGCTGCACTTTTGCTTTGAGCTGGTTGAGCTGATCATCGACATCTTCGTCACCCTCTAGGTCAGATATTTCGTCTGACAAAGTTTTTTGACCCATGTCGTAAGACTCGATTTGACCTTCTAGGTCATCCATCTTGCGCTCATAGGTTTCAAACCGCGCAATGGCGTCATCAATATTGTGGTCACTGAGCGTGCGTCGCACACCTAGTCGTGTTTGCGCCGCCTTGCCACGAATAATAATCGCGTTTTGGCGAGCTTTAGCGTCCTTAATTTTGGCCTGTAGAGCACCAACATCTTCGTTCAATTTGGACAATGTATCTTCAAGTGCTGTTAACTCTTCAGACATGATGTCTATGGACTCACGAGACTTGTTGCTCTCGACCAAGGCGCCTTTAGCAAGGTCATCACGACCTTTACGAACGGCAATCTCAGCCTTACGCTCCCACTCTTGGGCTTCAGCTTCTTGCCAATCACGGCGGCGCTCAAGCTCCTTGCGATCTGCTATTGCTCGCGCAGATGTGCTACGCACCTCGACTAAAGCTTCTTCCATTTCTTGGATGATTAAACGGACCATCTTTTCAGGGTCTTCAGCCTTATCCAACAAAGCATTTAGATTGGAATTGATGATGTCCGTCATACGGGAAAAGATACTCATTTTAAGCACATGCCTCCGCTTGCACGTTTAAGGTTTACATCATTTGTCGTTTTTTGCGCCAGATGATGCGATTACGTCATTTCTGATATTAGTAATACAGAAACCATGCCAGCTTTGTTGCTTTCATCTAACCCTTTGTTTTTAAAGTAATATTTATTAGTAGCATCTTTACCGTAGTTCGTCTTATAGTTGATCTCACCACATATTGGTCATATTACTTATGCACCCTGAAGTTGAATATGCGACCTGAAGTCGAACGCCTACTGGGCGAATCGCCCGCATTCTTACGTACGCTTGAACATGTTTCACTGGTTGCCCCATTGGAAAAGCCTGTTTTAATCGTGGGTGAGCGAGGTACAGGCAAGGAACTCATTGCTTCACGTCTACACTTTCTATCTAACCGTTGGGAGAGCCAGTTCTTAAAGATGAACTGCGCTGCGATTTCTGAGAATTTACTTGAGAGTGAATTATTTGGTCATGAAGCGGGTTCATTTACTGGCGCCAGCAAAAAACACATGGGCCGTTTTGAGCGTGCGCATGGGGGAACGCTGTTCTTAGATGAATTGGCCAATACCTCCATGCTTGTCCAAGAAAAACTCTTGCGGGTCATTGAATATGGTGAATTTGAACGCGTGGGCGGTAGTAAAACGCTGACTTGCGACGTTCGTGTAATTGCCGCCACCAACGAAGATTTGCCAGCATTGGCCACACGTGGAGAGTTTCGAGCAGACCTACTAGATCGGCTGGCCTTTGATGTGGTGACTTTGCCACCGCTGAAAGAACGCGAAGAAGACATTCTCTTGCTGGCGGAACATTTTGCGATAAACATGGCGAAAGAGCTCAACCATGAATTGTTCGCGGGCTTTAGCAACGCTGCTCGCGATGCGCTTTTAGCGTACACCTGGCCAGGCAACGTGCGTGAACTAAAGAACGTGGTAGAGCGTTGTGTTTACCGAACCGAACCCGAAGACGTTGTCGACAGTATTATATTCGACCCGTTCGCATCACCTTTTAGACCTACTACAACTTTTAGACCTGCTATAAAAATGGCCCCTAGTGTCACGGTGGACCCGACAGACCCAACCGACTTTCAAGCTACTGATTTCCTCGGTATAGAAACACAGGGCAATGACATGGCTAATAGCACGGCCCCAGCACCTGTTGCCTCAGCATCGGTTACATTGCCGATAGACCTTAAAGTTCATATTGGCGAGTATGAGGTGCAACTGATTGAACAAGCTATGTACGAGGCAAAACACAACCAACGTAAGGCTGCAGAATTGCTAGACCTTTCGTACCACCAACTTCGCGGCTATTTGAAGAAATACGCCTTGGTGGGCGCGGCAGAACGCGAATAGCATACATCCGCACATTTATTCCAAGTTCATTACCAGGCAAACCGATGACCATACAAACTGCTCGCATTGAATCAAAATTAACTAAGTATCTACTAACACTATGCACGGTAGCAGTGTTAGTCGCATGTTCAGCTGAACCAGACAACACTAACAGTAAGCCTCAAGCATCTACCAAACCAAGTGAGCAAATGTCAGCAGAGACCACACACGCGCAAAGCATCGTTCTCGATGCCCATGCAGATATTGTGTTGCCTTCCACATCACTGTCCTATCAAGGTGCAGATGGCCTGTCCAAAGTGACGGCCGAAAAATTAAGTAAAGGTGGCGTGAGTGCAGTAGTCATGTCTGTTGCCGTTGGTCCTGGGCCACGCACCCCAGAAGGTGACGCCGAGGCTCGTGCAGAAGCAGACGAAAAATTGGCAACAATGTTGGCCTTAATAGAAACAACCGACTCTCTGGGTCTTGCCACTTCGCCAGCCGAGATCACCGCACTAAAAGCGCAAGGCCGAACCGCGGTAATATTGGGCTATCAAAATGCCCGCTCGCTAGAACGAAACGTGCAAGCGCTTGATGCGTTTTACGCCGCAGGTGTGCGCGTATTTGGTTTGAATCACATGGGCCACAATGACCTATCGGACAGTTCTCGCCCAATCTACGACGGTGAGACCAAGACCTATGAGGCCACCGAAGAACACGGCGGATTGTCTAGTCTAGGCGAGGCCGCGATTACGCGAATAAATACCTTAGGTGGAATTGTCGATGTCTCGCAAATGTCCAAAGCTGCAACCTTGCAAACTATTGATTTGTCTACCACGCCAGTGATCGCCAGCCACTCGAACGTAAAGAGCTTGTCGGATGTCACGCGAAATTTATCCGATGAAGAAATTGATCGAATTGGTGAAACCGGAGGCGTTGTACATTTAGCCGTCTTCGGTGCCTATTTAGTCGATCTGTCAGATCCTGAGCTATTGGCCTCTATAAGAACAGTACGGCGTGATGCTGGGCTTCCCGAAGCCTATGCCTACCCCTACGAGCTGTATTGGGAGCTAGAAAATGCGCAACAGAAAGCTACGTTCGTCGCCGCCATGCGCAGCGTAATTGGCAAAGGTAGTGTTGAGCGCCTCATCGATCACATAGACTACGTTGTTGAACGTATTGGTATTGACCATGCCGGCATTGGTTCTGACTTTAACCACGGCGGCGGTATCGAAGGGTTTGACGATGCCAGTGAAGCACTCAATGTTACTGTTGGTTTGATGGCGCGTGGCTATTCAGCGGAAGATATTGGCAAAATCTGGGGTGGAAATTTCATGCGTGTTTTTGCACAAACACAGGCCAACTTATCCGAGT
>Ga0256847_1001490_pt1 | contig 11836 bp, 10 predicted proteins | sample TeddybearmetaG_FD_189099 | JGI IMG/M metagenome (GOLD analysis project Ga0256847, IMG submission 189099) | Hydrothermal vent microbial communities from East Pacific Rise, Pacific Ocean - Teddybear | ecosystem: Environmental > Aquatic > Marine > Hydrothermal vents | place: Pacific Ocean: East... | reverse complement strand
CTTTTTTCTTGAGTTCTTCAATAACTTCTAATGGATTACCTTCCAAACCAGGTTTAGGCATTTTTAGCATAGCTAGGGCATGTAAGGGAATATCGGGACGAGACCATGCATCTTGTGCAGGTGATAGATCGTCCGTATTTGTTTCTCCAGGAACCATAAACACCGTTAAAGTGATTTTTTCCGCAAGTTTATCCCGACTAGTAAACCATTCAGCATCCGCCCAACTTTGAATAACGTCCTTAGCGACAGCATTGCCCTTCTTAGCTTTATCAGCTACATCGTGGAACGCGTCAAACATTAATAAAGTATGTTTCAGTTGCTCTCCCGCTAATTCGCCCAGGTCGGAATCATCTAATAACTCGACCAAAGTCGCAATGTTATAGCCACCGAGCATAGTGCCTAACAGCTCGGTTGCATGAGCTTTATCAATAATGGGAGATGAATCTTCACCTTTAGCGACAGCTGATAAAAAACCAGCTTTCACATATGCCGCTTGATCAACACCAGCAGGAACCCTGTTGGTAAGCAGATCAAGAATAAACTCTTCTTCACCTGCTGGAGGGCTTTTTAGTAGTTCAACTAGATCCGTCATTTGTTCTACAGATATCGGTTGTGGAACAATACCTTGTTCAGCACGTTCTTTTACATGGTTTTGGTAGGCTTGAAGCACGTTATGATTCCTCGTTGGGCATTATTCGAAGGATGAGCAGTTTAGATCAATCCATGGAGAAAAAGACCAGTTTTTGTCAGTAACGCAATCTTTTTAACCATCAAAATCGCTGTGATTATACTACTTATGGGCAAAATAACATATTCTAATATTTACCTCTACGTCAAAGTTGATACGAAAAAACTCCTGTTCGCAGTATTATTTGAAGAGCTACCGCTCGACACAGTGAAATTGCGTTTTTGGGTAATTTAGTTTAATGTTTGACTTCAACTAACAGCGTATTCAAACAGAACATTATTCTTTGTAAATGACTCAATCCTACAAAATAACAACAGAGATTCGTAATATCTATCCGCTCAATAGCCAAGTATTTATGATAACAGAAGTACCTCACTCGTTTGACTTGCTGGCTAATGAAAAATCCCTAACCCATAAGATGGGTAAAAAACGTTTGAACGAGTTTAGGGCTGGTCGATTTTGTATGCGAAGGGCCTTGGCTGAGCTCAACTTTACTAACACATCCATACTTATTGGGGGAAATCGTGAACCAGTTTTACCCAGTAACATAGTGGGAAGTATAAGTCATTGTTCCAATCTAGCAGGAGCTATAGCTTTGAAAAATACTCAAATAAGCAGCATTGGAATCGACATAGAGCTATCACAAGGGTTGGAGGATAAATTGATTCCAATTGTTTGTACATCTAACGAACAATCTAATTTAGACTCCTTTGGGAATCGAAATTTGAATGCTATGCTCTTATTCAGTATTAAAGAATCCGTTTATAAATGTTTAAATCCCTTACTAAGAATTTGGCTAGATTTTCATGACTTAGATATTAAACTTCAGGAAAATGATTCGTATTCAGTTGTTTTCACCAAACCAGAACATGTTGGAATAGAGAAATATCAGTTCGTTGGACGTTACGCGATGACAAGTCGCAACATATTTACCTCTTGCTCAATTAGAAAATAAACACATGATATTTACACTCCGAGAGTTATACCATACAATGATATCTTCCCAATGTTCATAGGAATTTAATTAATTAACATCAATCATTCCACCAAATTATACCCAGAAAAAATAGCAACTCAGGAACTGCAAATTGAGTGTGTGACTTCAATAGGCAGGTTTATTGAACTAAAGAACGCATGGGAGGAATTGATAGACATTTCCGAATGTATACCCGTTTGCTTAAATTGGGATTGGATGCACTTGTGGTGGAAACATTTTCATACTTCAGAAATGGAATTGGTTTTATTGTTTGTGCAAAAACAATCTGAGGTTGTTGGAATATTCCCTCTCGTAAAGATTCCAACGAAAAACCGTGAAATACTACACTTTATGGGGACAGGTGAAGATGAAGCGGAGGAAATAACCTCTGAGTATATAGATATCATATCAAAGCCAGGATATGAGAAAAACGTTTGTCGTATAGTAGTAAATTATTTAACAAACGATTATACCGATTGGGATGAATTGAATCTTTCACGCTATAATCAAGATAGCAATATTGTTAAACATTTTATAGACGAAGCAAATTTTAAAGAAGCTAAATGCTTAGAAACGTTGTCTGGCTACAGGCATTTTATCAATCTCAATAAGGACTACCAATACTATACCGAACAGCAAACTCGATCGTTTAGAAAAAAATTAGTTAAGAACAAGTCGAAGTTGTTAGGCAAGGGAAAAGTAGATTTCAAACTCATAGCAAAAGAAGATAAGGCGCTGCACATCCTAAATCATCTAAAAGAGCTCCACCTGAAAAGGTCGGAATATTTAGGCAGAAAAAGCGCATTCGAAAGTGACATTTTTATTGCGTTTCATCTAGAATATATGCAGCTCATGGCCAAAAAGCAGCAACTTCACCTTGGAGTATTATATTTAGAAGAAAAAATAATAAGTGTAGAATACAATTTTAAGATAGGCAAATCTTCATATGCATATCAAGGCAGTTTTGAGAACGACTATAAAAAATTGAGCATTGGTTTCCTTTCTATAAATTTCATGATTGAAAATGCTATTCTAAATAAACTTAATATTTTTGATTTTATGATGAATGATGAAAATTCGTATGCAAATTTCTACGGTTGTTCTAAATCCCCGATTTATAGCTGTCGCATTTTCAACAGAAGCCTACCAAACTACTGTATTTACAACATCTTGAAATTGAAAGCTTGGATAAAAATATTAGTTAAATAACCTGCATACTGTTTTTAATATATATCCGTCTTTTTCATCACATCGCTGCAAGAGCTGAGAATGCTTTTAATAGCTGACCTTTTAAATCAAACTGTTTTTGTTGTAGCTAGATATTTTTGGTTTATCATCAAACAATCGAACTCCACAACGCGTAAATATTTATCACGGTTCACCGGAAATAAACCTGACAATTCAAAACCCGCATTCGAGTATTGTTCTATCGATTGCTGATAGTCTATATTGTCTTCATAAATCTGTTTTACAGAAACTTCTGATTGTAAAGCCACCACTTGGCAAAGTGTGTTCTTAGCTCCTCTAAAAACCTCGATATCGAATCCTTGAGTATCCATCTTTAGATAAAACTGTTCTAAACCGTGTTTTTTCTTTAGCTCGACATAAACACTGTCAAGAGTTCTGATTTCAACGGTTTCTTCTTTTTCAACGATATTATATTTAGTGTAGTCATCAATGACATCATGTTTAGGTTGTAGGAAAGAGCTAAAGTCATTGGATTTCATTACTTTTATCACTCTAAAACTGGGTTCGCTCCCCAATGCAAATCCAAAAACATGCCAATGTGGATCAGACTTCGACTTTTCCTTTATTATGTCAATATTTTCTTGAACCGGCTCAAATGAGTATATATCTCCTTGATATCCAACTTGTTGACGCAAAAAATCATGATAACCACCATTGTTTGCGCCAACATCAATAACTGCCTGTATATTATAGTGCTCGAAGAATTTACCTAAATAGCGCGACAGATCATATTCCAGCATTCTCCATTGTGGAATGAGTTCATAACCAAGCATTCTTGTTATCGAAGATACCAATTTTATGAAACGCTGATTCATTTATATTACCTGCCTTTAACGATCAGTTACAAATACGTTTGGTAGACTGTCCCTAAATTGCCAGGCATCTAACCTTGTATCACTATTTGTTCTTCAAACCTTTCCGACAGATATTTCCTAAGTGCTGATGGCGTCTAGCTCTATTATAGAACACTTCAATATAATTAAAAATATTTGATTTAACTTCTTGACGTGTTCTAAAGATATAACGCCGGATTTTCTCTTTTTTCAAACTGCTAAAGAAAGATTCAACGGTTGCATTATTATAACAATTCCCACGAAGGCTCATACTGCGCATAAAATTGTGGTTATCACAAAACCGATTCCAATCATAACTGCTATATTACGAGCCTTGGTCAGAATGAATGATGGCAGGTTGCGTCGGATTCCTTCTCCAAACAGCCATCAATATAGCATCAAGAACCATATCATTTGCTAAGGTAGATTTCATTGACCAACTTATTATTTTTCTAGAAAAAAGATCCATAACCACGGCCAGATATAAACAACCTTCTTAAGTCCGAACATAGGTAATATCAGTCATCCATGCAATATCAGGAGAATCCATTGTAAACTGTTGCCGTAATCTATTGGGAGCCGCAATAGAGGGCTTATGATATTTGTACCCAGGCTTCTTATACCCTCTTTGCGCCTTAATATTATTAGTTCCCATAATCTTCGCCTCTCGATTCCTATTCACTTTTTCTCCGACCTCACGTAAATCGCACCAAATACGACAAGAACCATAGGTTTTTTTCGCTTGCTTGGTAAGAATGTTTGATTAATGTCAAAAGTCTTTTGTTTTCTAGCGAATTCTTTGATTTTGGCTTAGATAGCCATTCGTAGTATCCTGAGCGAGAAACACCAAACACAATCAAAACCGTCGAACTTGAAAACACTCACTCTGCTGTAAAATAAACGCATACTTCAACCGAGATTTTTGGAGAAGTATGCCGCGGCTTTTTTAATAGTTCTCGACCCTCCCTTGCTTCTTGAAGCTCCGGCTTCAAACGAACATGTTCGTTCTAAACGTCTCTAAGTTCGACCTCAAAACGGCGCTTGTCTTCTAGCGAAGAGGAATTAACCCATTTATACAAGCTTTATTATGCTGACACCAAGCCTTCTCGCAATAACGCTGGCAGAATACCCTCGATCGACAACTTGTTTTACCGCCTCCTCACGAAACTCTTCTGTAAATTTTATCTTGCCCATAAATCACCGATTTTTGCTCTAAATTAAAGTATATAGGTGTCTAATGTATTAGGGGTGGTCAACTGTCGCCTATTTAATCGGAATATATTTAACTGATATATTCGCGGATTTTAAAAACTGAAATTTCTGATAAAAAGAGACTTGTGAACTACCTTCCATATCTATGAAACAAATATTTTATATATTCATAAGCTCACTGTATCTTAGTTTCTAGATGATATTTTTACTATTTTCCGATCTACGATGACGAGGTGTTTTCTAGATATTTGTCCGATTTTTCCGGCAAATTTTACAACTGGGAAATCAACGTAAATCGTCACCAAATAAGACAATAGCAAAATTATTGGCAAACTGATCAATATCGTCAAACTACTCGCCACCAAGTAATTCATAGACTCAATAAAATAAAGAAACAACCAGCAAGAAAAAGAGCCTATCACCAAAAAATGGATCACATATAATCCGTAAGATATCTTCCCTAAGAAACGAAAAAAGCGCAAATTAAGAAAATCCTTCGCAATTTGTAAAGAATTACAACTGTAGAAAACAAGCGCCGCGCCGATCATGGCATAAGTTCCACCCATTGAATAAAAATCTGGCAATCTTGAATAAAACAGAGTGGAGAAAGTTTCTCTATCAATAAATACTGGGGTCGAGGCATAAACAAGGCCAACCAAAAGAAAAGCGCTTAGGATAATTTTATTTTTAAGAATAGAGAAATAAACTTGATAATTTTTATCCATGTCTGCGAAAAGTATTCCAAGAACAAATCCCTGATAAAGCTCTCCTTTCAGTAAGTAGAACATCACAGGATAGAGAATTAAACGATATCGTAAATTTCCAAAGATCAAAACAAAACAAAATACCAAAAAAGAGCCATAAAGCTCGATATCTATCGTCCACAAAGGAGGGTTATAAACTGTACCGTCAGAAAAAGGTGAGAAGAAGAATACATCCAAAAATTTGGAAATCTGAAAATCTCCGACCCATGCCGCATCCAAATATGGTATCGAATGAGATATCTCGCTAACGGGATGGTTATAAAACAGTCCACTCCACCAAAGAATAGCTCCAGACATAATTGTAAATAAGACGAGGCCACCCAGTCTAAACGGGCGCTTAATCATATAAGATAGAATCTTAGCACCTTGATTTTTTTTCCCGAGAACGCTGTAACTCAGGACATAACCACTTAGGATAAAAAAAAGGCAGACTGCAAATCGCCCCGCTATCAAGAAGTTCAATGGAAAGTTATAAAAAAGTTTCTCCCATTCAAAGTGCTCTACATAGCTTTTATGAATACCAAATGTGGCCGACGGGTAAAAAACAGCCACGTAATGTAGAACAATGACAATACAGGCCGCAATTCCTCGCATGGAATCTAAATGCGTGAATCTGATTTTTGATGTCGTGACCATACCTATATCTCGCTCTGATGCCGCCATATTAACCTCTCAGGATATTCTTGTTTTCATTCGTAAACGCCGAAATGTATGATTGTGGCTGAACAGCATTTCTAGGTAGACTTTCCTATTTCCCATTGACCAAAATACAGACTACTATTTGTTTGTTTTAATAAAAGAAACCATTTTTTTCCCTGCTTTCACACCATAGCTTGTTAATAAACATTTTAACATTGGTATCAAAGTCACTTGTTTAGAAATTGGCGATACTAGTAACGACGGTGCATTAATTGCAATTCTAATATATACAAAAAACGCATTAAACATTTGATCGTTCGCGTAAAGTTGTTCCGCGATAGGTAGTAGTTTTCTAGCTCTCAAAATCCCTTCCCCCCAATTACGTTTATCTTCTGGTAATTTGTTGACTGCATCGTCCCGGATTTTATAGAGAACTTCATCTTGATTGTCTGGCCTCCATTGTCCATGAACGCGGTACTTGAGAGTTATATCGGGTATCAATATGACATTTTCGTCTAATGCAATTTTGAACCACATTTCATGATCCTCAGCAAAACTACTTTTTTCGTTCCAACCTCCAATACGTCTGAATGCATCAGTCTTAAATAAAGTATGTCCAGCTGTTGCTACCGAACCAAACAGGTAATCCTTAAAGATATTTGTACAACAGAGTTTCTTTATAGCCTGATAATATTTTTCGTTTTTATTCTCATCGAAAGTCATAAAACAACCAATACTAGCAATAGCTTCAGGGAATTTATCATAGGCCCTAATCAGGGAACTTAGCGCATTTGTTGTTAGTAAATCATCATCATCAAGAAACAAAACAAATTCACCTTGTGCCTTAGACAATCCGATATTTCTTGCTCTTGACCGTTCTACATTTATCTCCATTCTTAGAGGAAAAACATTTCGTTGTGTATTTGACGCTAACCATTCCCAGGTATCGTCAGTAGAACAGTCATCAATAATATACAACTCCCAATCAGTAAAAGATTGAGCCAACACACTTACAACTGTTTCTTCCAGTAATTCTCTTCTATTATGTGTAGGAATAATGATTGTAATCGCTACATTCTTGCTCATCCACTGTTCCTCAAATTTTATAGCACACTAATTAGCAGACATAGAAATTAGAGTACCTCTGCTATATTTTATAGCCGTCCTGCGATCTGTTTTGCTACTCTAAGGGCTTGAGCCATAATGGTTAACGTCATATTTACAGACCCCGCTGACGGCATAAAAGAAGCATCCACAACGTACAAATTATCAACGTCATGAGTCCGGCAATATTCATCTAGAACTGACTGTTCTGGGTCTTTGCCAAACCGCAAGGTTCCGACCGCATGCCAAGGAAGTCCTCCAATTGGATGTCTGGCACAAAAAGCCCCAAATATACCTATTCGCCAGAACATTCTCATAAATACCATGCGCAGTTTTCTAAAAGATTTAATATTATTTGTTTCATACTGAATGCTAACCTGACCATCTTTGGTTAGTCCAACCCGATTTTCGTATTTTGGTATAACCTCACTCATAATAAAAGTAATTATACTTCGCTGAACAATGAATTTAGTTATTGGTTGCAGCCATTTCTCTACTTCTAACCAAATCGCCAATCGACCGCTTGCTTGTAAAATGCCCAGCGGGTATTTACTTGCTTTACCGCCATGGTAAAAATCGTTAACCGCAAAAGTTTTTTGATGTATTTCCGGGACTTTTTTAAAGGTAGGCAATAAAAAAACGCCTGTGTTGTGGCCACTTAAATATCGACCCACCAGTCCAGATGAGTTTGCCAAACCGTTCGGATGTTTGTTGTTGGCAGATCTCAGTAACAAAGCTGTCGAGTCCAATATCCCGCACGATATGACATAAATTGGGGCGGATAATTCTTTTACCAGCCCACCGATGGTTACTTTAACACTAGTAACCTTGTTACCCGACTGGTTGGTATTAATTAGAGTGCATTCAGCGTTTGTTAAAATATCAACATAGCCCGAGGAAATGGCAGGTTGAAGACAAGCTTGCTCGGTATCTAATTTGGCGCCAAGTTCACATGCATAGCCGTCACAATTTTGGCAAAACTCACAGGTACCAGTTTCGGAATAATCAATTGCTTTGGGAATATAGCTTACATTGATGCCTGCTCGTTCCATTTTTTTTGTAAGGGGGCGTATGAATGTTTCGTGCTCAATGGGTTTAAATGGATAATTTTGAGAATGAAAAGGTTCCGTCGGGTCCTCTGTAATTGATCCGTGAACCTTATATATTTGTTCAGCTTGGGAATAATATGGTTCTAGATCATCATAGGAAATCGGCCAGCTAGGTGATACACCTTCATAATGTTGTCGTTCAGTAAAATCTTCTCTCCTAAACCGATATAAAGCGGCTCCATATAGCTTGGTAGCGCCACCGACGTAGTAGTGACTATAACTATTGTGCAGGACTCCATTAAATTCTATGTTGGTTGTAGTTCTATATTTTTTTCCAGATACTCCTTGGCTCGACCTGTTGGCTTTTTCCTTAGGAATGAAGTCGCCCCGTTCGATGACTAAAACCGTTTTTTTCTCCAAACTTAGAGCATAGGCAAGCGTTCCACCGCCCGCACCACTACCGACTATAATGACATCATAGTTGGATTTAGTCGACTCATGCATTTGGAAATCGTTTCTCCAACCAGTCCGTCAAAAGATTAAACATATGATCACGGTCTCGTTGTAAAGTAAAGGTATGATCTGTTTTAGCCAACCAAAAGACTTTAAGTAGTTGACCGAATTTTATCTTTTTGAAATTTTCCTTAAGCTGCTCCGCGTAATTATAATGATAGGCTAGACCTCCAGTATAAAAATATAGTAATCCAACTTTTCTATTAACTAGCTTCACTAAATCGTTTTCTATTTGCTTTTTTTCTGGCATATCCCAATAGGAAACGTCTTCAAGTAGCTCTGGTTTGCTCTGACTAGCACTTATAAAAATATCTTTCAGGATACGATAAATAAACACCGGGTTGAGTAGTTTAGCGAGTTTACCTTTGTAGCGATTGTAATAAAAACGTTTCGTCGGATAAGAATAAGCGTCTAACATAATCGCAGCTTTTATTCTGTCATCTGCTACAGCAATAATATGTGCGTTCATCGCACCGGTACACAGGCCAACTGAAACAAATTCTTTAATGCTATATCGCCGCGATACATCATCCATGGCGCTTGCAATATCGCTAATACTCCGTTGCTTATGATCGAGCAAGGTCTTATGAGGCAGACTATCGCCAATATTGGGCAAATCAAAACGTAGTACCAAAAATCCTTTTTGTGACAATCTACGTGCCAGATCAACTCCCATGCGATAAGGGCCGACCCGATGAATCAACCCTGAATTTAGAATTAAAATTGCAGGTTTCGATTGATTAGTTTTAGCCGGCTGGCTTACTATACCAATCATATTATTCTCTGGACCAAACTGAACTATTTTTTCCTTCATTTAGTAAACAACCCACATATATATTCAAGTATTTCTTTAGGTATAAGCGTTTCATCCATCTTCGAAAGTTCACACCAATTACCTGCCGTATTAATTGACATATAATTAGAATTACCGTGAGTCTCTTGTAAATTAGTAGCAAACTGTTTAACTACTTCATCATCAGTGGAAGTAACAACACTAATACTCATAACATCATTGAGATCTTGGGATAAAATCTCCGCATTATTGATCGGCTTAATTAATGTTTGTGGAATTCTAAAACCGATAATATTAGCAAAGTTTTCAGTGAGGACTTCGTTTCTAGGACTAGGAAATCTATCTGAGTCTGTTAGCATGGCTTTATTCATGTTGGTCAGAGTTTTTAGATAAGAACAACCGCTTATGATTGGATCCCACAGCACCATTTTCTTAATTCGTTTCAATTTACTAGTACATGCTAATGTTGCACCAAATCTTAATCCGACTATAGATACATTGCTAATACCAGACAATTCCCTAAGCTCGTCCGCTGCTAAAGCAATATCATCTTGCCATTGATCATAATTGGCTTCATCCGTATCACCAAAAGAATCACCGGTTGAAGAATAATCAAATCGAAATACGTGGTTGCCCATTTTAGCTAATTGCGATGCCAACTGACAGAAGGCGCGATGACTACGAATGTACTCTTGAAAAACCGGGTAGCATAAAAGTACCGCCGATCCTCCGACTTTATTTAATAAAGGGGGATGATAAACACCGTATAAAGGTGTTTTAGTATTACCAAAAAATGTTGGTTCCATTGAAATTCCGTTAGTTAGACATTTTTTTTGGAATAAAACGCTGTTTAAGATTCCTTAAAAAACCCTTTTTTGTGTCAGATACATCTGAGGTTCCTGAGTCATCAACCACTTCAACTTCTGGATACTGTGCCGCAATTTGTTCCAAAGTGTCTAATACCATCGCTCTGAGTTCCAATTTAAGTCCGGTTTCATCTTTTAAACGGGTAATTACTTGCATAGATAATAATGAATGTCCGCCTAAATCGAAAAAATTATCATTAATCCCAACTTTATCAATTTTTAATACGTCTTGCCAAATCATCACTAATAGCTTTTCGTTATCAGTTCTAGCTGGTTGGAATTGATCAGTACCTACACCGGAATTAAATGGTTCTGGAAGTGCCTTTCTGTCAATCTTTTTATTCGCGGTGACGGGCAGCTCTTTCATGGTTACAAAATGTTGAGGGATCATATAATTGGGGAGATGACTCCGCAAATACTTACGTAATTGCGTTACTGAAAGTTCATCGTCTTTGGAAACATAGTAAGCAACTAGTCTGCTGTCGCCTGGCTGGTCTTCTCGGATGACGACCACCGATTGATATATAGATGAGTGACTGCTAAGAAAGAATTCGACTTCACCTAGTTCGATTCTAAATCCTCTAACCTTCACCTGATTATCCAAACGGTTTACATACTCAAGATTTCCATCAGGTTGATGACGAACCAAATCCCCTGTTCTATACAGTCGTCCTAAAGGATGTTCAATATATCTTTCAGCGGTTAATTCTTCCCGATTAAGGTAACCGAGAGTAACGCCTGCACCAGAAATATAAAGTTCCCCAGAAACACCAATGATTTGTTCTTCCTTATTGTGATCCAGCACATGAATTTTTGTATTGGCAATGGGCTTGCCAATTAATATGCGCTTGCTCGAACCTTCTATCTGGAACAATGTAGACCAAACGGTGGTTTCAGTGGGACCATACATATTCCAAAGACTCTCAGAGCGCGCCAATAACGGTTCGACTAAGTCCTCAGGCATAGCTTCACCACCGCATAATATTTTTAGCTTGCTAACTGGTTCGAGTGGTTTTTCCCAACCAGCAGCTAGCATTAGTCTCCAGGTCGCGGGAGTGGCTTGCATAATGGTTATGTTCGCTTTTTCAATGGTTTTCAATAACGCTTCACCATCTAAAACCGCTTCTCGGTCGGCTAACACAACTCTTGCA
>Ga0256847_1001489_pt1 | contig 11843 bp, 8 predicted proteins | sample TeddybearmetaG_FD_189099 | JGI IMG/M metagenome (GOLD analysis project Ga0256847, IMG submission 189099) | Hydrothermal vent microbial communities from East Pacific Rise, Pacific Ocean - Teddybear | ecosystem: Environmental > Aquatic > Marine > Hydrothermal vents | place: Pacific Ocean: East... | reverse complement strand
AATTTAACCAGGATGATCAACGCAAGTCCAACAAGCAAGATGCCGAAAGCTTCACCAGAGGCTGCTTCTGCCTGGTCTTTTGCGTTTGCTGCAACCTTTTTCAAATTATTTGCAATTTTCAATTTGCTGTCTGCATCTACCTGATTGCCCGCGGCAATAAGGTCTCTGGCTTGTTGTTCACGTTTTGCAATATTTGCAATCAATCGCTCGTAGCGGGCGAGTTGATCAGCTCCCAGTTCACCCCACAAACCACGACCGATCTGCACCAGTGCAAACAGCTCAAGCACCAGAAATACCCAGAAAAAACCCCAGGCACCACGTATTGCTCCCCACAACGGACCGAATATGGCTGCCTTCATGTTCCAGGACCAGGTAAATCCTGTAGTTCCCTGAATTTTGTCAAATTCGTGTATGTAATACTGTTGTTGTTCGCGGGCGAAGTCACCAACTGAACTGCCCAGGTCTTTAGGTCCAAGTTCCAATCCGGTATCGGTCATGCCTTGCCTCCCTGGATACCCTTGAGAAGGGTTGACTTATTGATAACGCCCACATCTTTGCCCTCATCATCCTGAATGACGATTGGATGTGGTGTGGTTGTCGAGATGTCGATAAGCTGATCCAAATCCGTGCCATGATGTACCCGTGGTGCCTTTTGCAGGTTTTCCCCTTGAGCCAGAGAGTAAGTGGAGATTTTCTCCATAATCGAGTGAGCAAATACCAGCTTCAGTTTGGAAATCCCTTCGACAAAATCCTTCACATAATCGTCCGCAGGTTTTGTCACGATATCTTCAGGCGTGCCAACCTGAACAATCACCCCATCTTTCATAATGGCAATGCGATTGCCGATACGGATTGCCTCATCAAGATCGTGCGTGATGAAAACCGTTGTCTTGTTTAATTCTGCTGACAAAGCCATAAACTGATCTTGCAGCTGCCTTCTGATCAAGGGATCAAGAGCCGAAAAAGGCTCATCCATCAACAGCACTTCCGGGTCTGACGCAAGAGCTCTGGCAAGGCCAACGCGTTGTTGCATACCGCCGGAAAGCTCGCGTGGATAGCGATCTTCATACCCATCGAGATTTACCATTGACAGGCAGCGTTGTGAAATCTCCCAGCGTTTTGATTTCGATTCACCGCGCACCTGAAGCGGAAAGCCGACGTTATCGCGCACGGTGCGATGCGGCAGCAACGCCATATGCTGAAACACCATACCTATATGCATGGCGCGCATTTCACGCAGTTCCTCATTGCTAAGATTTATCATGTCCTTGCCAAGAACCGATATTGCCCCGGCGGTTGGTTCGATCAGTCGATTGAGATGGCGCACCATGGTGGATTTACCGGAACCCGACAGGCCCATGACACAGAATATTTCTCCCCGTTTAACAGAGAAGGAGCAATCGGCAATTCCTACCACACAGCCAAATTCACTTAAAACTTCCGGTTTCGTTAGGCCGCGATCCTTGATGGCCTGCATGGCCTCTTTGGCCCGAGGTCCAAATATTTTCCAAACCCCGTCCAGCTTGATAATTTCTTCTGACAATTCACCCACCCCTGAAGCGTTAGAAACAGATCACCTGAACTCGACGAGAAAACCTTTGGATTTAAAACCGGCGGTATATATGCGCGTACCGCCGGTTATTCACTGTGTGAGTTACTTCAACCAGTTGTCAACTGTGCTGCCATTATCTGCAACCCATTTTTTGGCATATTCAGCCGGATCAGATTTTTTAACAACCAGAGCGTAAGTCATGGCCGAAATAGTATCAGTATCAAGCTTGACTTTTGACAAGATTTTTGCAGCTGCTGGATGCGTTTTTTCCAGTGATGCTGCATAATGAATATGCAGATAAGCTTTGTCCCAAGCTACGGCTGCATCTGATTTTTTCAACCAGTCAGGATCATCGGTTGGCTGGATAACTTTCCATTTTGCCGCATCATAAGCAGGCTCTTTCAGGATCACTAGATCATAAAGAGAGAACATGTGATGAGGTGTATAGCAGAAGAAAACGATATTTTTCTTTTGTGCAATAGCATTATCCACTTCAGCTAGTGCCAGGGTTTCATCCATTTCCTTTAATTTCATGGTGTCTGCGTAACCGTAGGATTTGGCACGAATTTTCTCAACATTCGTTGATGCCCAACCGGCTGCGCCAATCCAGATTTCACCTTTGCCATCGCCGTCGCTATCGAACTTTTTGGCCATATCAGGATTGGTCAAATCGGACAAATTAACAATTCCGGTGCGGACTGAAGTGTCTTTGGTCACACACATGGCCTGATCCGCAGCAACTCCGTTCGGATTCATTCTGACGGTTTTTTTCTCTTTCACAAATTTCTTGTGGAGATTTACCTGATTAGGCATCCAAACTTCCGGGTGCACTTGCATGGAGCCAGAATCCATGGCTTCAAAAACTACAGGGTTAGTACCATTTTGAAGTTCAACTTCAAGGCCAAGATTGTCTTCAAGAACAACCTTCAAGACGTGTGCTGTAATGCGAACTGACGGCCAATTCGGCACGCCGATGACCACATCAGCGGCCTGGGCAAAAGTGCTGACAGACATTGCCGAAGCAATTACGGCTCCAGCTATAGTTTTGGGAAATTTCATATCGATATTCTCCTTTTTCTCCCTGGTGATGCAGGTTTTTCCTGCAATAAAACTCTTTGACGTAACATACACGCAGGTATCCCCGTATGATGCAGGTGTGTAAGGTGCGGATAAGTGTACTAAGAGTCGAATCTAAAAACGGAACATCAGAAACTTGGAAACATTGCTTTAACATTTCTGAATTTAGCCTTTTGAGATACACAATTTTTTTTCTCACTGAATTTAATTTTGCGCGCCAGATTTACTTTCAGCGATGATGCAGAGCAGTTCGAACATCATCGTTGCGCCAGCAAGGGCTGTTATGCCGCCGGGATCAAATGGTGGTGAGACTTCCACCACATCAGCGCCAACAATATTACTGCCACGTAACAAGCGGATCATTTTTTGCGCTTCAGCAGTCACGAACCCGCCAATTTCAGGAGTACCTGTTCCTGGTGCGTAAACCGGGTCAAGGCAATCAATATCAAAGGTGACATAGGTCTTGCCGGAGCCGATTATTTTGCGTGCTTGAGCCATGACATCATCGGTGCCACGTTCGAAACATTCTTCGATCGGGATTTGGTGAACTCCTTGCTCCAGACCCCAGGCATTATCATTTGCATCATAAAGACCGCCCCTCAACCCAATCTGCACAGTACGTTCAGGATCAAGCACGCCTTCCTCAATAGCCCTGCGGAACGGGGTGCCATGGCTGTATTTACAGTCTCCAAAATAAGTGTCCCAGAGGTCAGAATGGGCATCAAACTGCACCATGGCAAGAGGCCCGTGTTTTTTGGCCAGAGCTCTGAGTATAGGCAGGGTTGTCAAATGATCGCCCCCGGCTGAAAGAGGTATGATCGACTTTTCCAACACCTGATCATAGTACCCCTCAATCATATCCAGTGCGCCTTCGATCTTGAGAGGATTGACCGGTGCATCGCCCAGATCAGCACAGTTGGCTAATTCATAAGGACTGATATCAAGGGCCGGATTGTAACTGCGCATCATCACTGACATTTCACGCATCTGCCGTGGTCCATGGCGCGCACCGGGCCGATTGGTGGTGCCACTGTCCCAGGGAACCCCGATAAGTCCAATATCAGCCCCGTCAGCATCTTCGAGTGGAATGTGGGGTAACCGCATGAACGTGGAAAGACTGGCATAGCGGGGAATTTCCCCGGAAGAAATCGGTTCAAATTTCGAAGAAATCATCGTTGATCTTCTCTCCCTGCGCAAAATACAGCCAATTTATACAGATCGTTATTTTATTTGCATTTAATTATCCAGCGATGTTACTGTTTCTAAAATGTACAATTTATCCGGTTTACATAACAAATTCAGAAACAATGAAACACCAACAGATTGCAAATCTAGCTGATGTAGACATCAAACTCCTGCGCGTTTTTCAATCGGTGGTTGAAAGAGGTGGATTTTCTGCTGCTGAGACGGCGTTAAATATTGGTCGCTCAGCAATCAGCCGCTACATGGCAGATTTAGAGTCTCGTCTGGGATTGAGACTTTGTGAGCGAGGCCGATCGGGTTTTTCACTGACCGAGCACGGACAGGCGGTTTATGACGAAACGCTTCAGCTTTTTTCTAACATAGAACAGTTCAGTGAGAAAGTCGGAGCACTATGTGGAAAACTGAATGGAACACTGCGTATTGGCACTGTTGATGACATTTCCCCCTTTCACCGGGATTACATAGCCAGTCTGATTAGCAACATTAAACAGCGCGGCCCGGAGTTACGTGTTCACCTTGAAGTTGGATCACCCGACAGGATTGAGCGAGGAATAATCCAGGGTCATATTCATGCAGGCATTGTACCGGTACACCGCCAATTATCCGGGCTTACTTATTACCCCCTACAACACGAAGAGATGCGGCTTTATTGTGCACCAGGTCATCCGCTTTTTGAAATACCCGAACACAAGCTCACCGAGACGGTTGTAAGCAATTGCGATTTTGCAGCACCCAGCTTTTTTCATCGTATTACGCCGGGCGCTACTTTGGACAGATTTATAAAAACTGCAAAATCCAATCAGGTGGCAGGTGTTGCCATTCTGGTGCGTTCAGGGAAATTTCTTGGCTTCCTGCCGCGTCACTATGCTGAACCATGGGTCCAGCAGGATGGTTTGCGTGAATTGATGGGTGAACAATATTCCTACAAAGTTCCTTTTGCCCTGATCGTTCAAAATACCAGCAAACCGGAAACATTTCGAGATTTGATTCTGAAAGAAATCAAAACTCAACCAAATGAAGCTCAACAGTTTTTTACTTAAACATTGAAGGGGTCAAAAATGGCAAATGATGACATTCACAACACTGTTTTAGAAGGCACATATTGGTGGGGCATGCCTAGCTTACTGGGCGCAAAACACGACCCTGACCCCAATAATTGTGACATTGCCCTTATCGGTGTTCCTCATTCAACCGGTAATGGAACCACTGAACGTGATCAACACCTTGGGCCACGCGCCGTTAGAAATGTGTCTCCCTGGCTGGGTGGTCGGGTGCATAGTGATTTTGCCATTGATCCGTGGGCGCAAGCCCGCATTCACGATTTAGGAGATGTGCCATTGCCGCAGGCTAACAACAATGAACATTGCATCGCTCAAATTACCGATTACTATTCCAAGATTGACCAATCCGGTGCAAAACCCGTATCCATTGGTGGCGATCATTCCATAACCGGTGGCATTTTACGCGCGGTTTCCGGTAAAGGTGCCAACCTGACAGGTGGCAAAAAGGCCGGACTGTTACACATTGATGCCCATACGGACACCTTTGACATGCTCGATCATTTTCTGGGAGCCAAGGATTCCGCTGCCCATTGGGGATCCTATCTGGTCAAGGAAGGCCACGTGGATGCGACCCGCAGTGTCCAGATAGGTTTGCGCGGTCATATCCGTTCGCTCGATTGGTTACAGAGTTCTTATGATCTGGGCTATGAAGTCATTACCATGCAGTGCTATCGCGAAATGGGAGCCAAAGCAGCATGTTCTCTTATCCAGAAAACACTGGGGGACGGCCCGGTTTATATTACCTTTGATCTGGACTGCCTCGATGCTTTAGTGGCACCGGGTGTTTCCAACCTGGAGCCGGGCGTTGGTGGCTTTTCCATTGATGAAGCCAATGAGCTTTTACGCTGCATCCGCGGTAAAAATATCATTGGTGGAGACGTTGTTTGCCTGATGCCAACGAAAGACAGTCCCAATAATCAAACTTCAATGGTGGCTTCCACAATCCTGTTTGAAATCATGTCGTTAATCGCTGATTGTTCTAAAGTTGCCTGAAAGTTGGCTTTAGGCGGTGGGTTCAACTGATCGCTGCAACACAATGGGCAAACTTCTCAGCTGGGGTTTGGTATTGCAAGGTCTTTCTTGGCCGCTCATTCAATTGACGTGCGATGGCCCCCCGCTTTCCTGCCAATTGTAATCACACTGATATATTTAATCCTGGCGCGCACCCACTCTGCGAGTATGCGCTCGCCTTAAACACCTTGGCCCGATCTGGTGGAATTACTTGAAAGTGTTACGGTTTGGTGTTACGTTTCTGAACGTAACAGTTTTAACTACCTGTTTAAAATCAATACTTTAGAGAAAATTATAGCAAATCTTCTCCAGGGCACCAAAATTACTTACATCTACACCAAATGATGTGTGGAACACCTCTCACGGCGTATTTCTGAGGGCCGTTGAGCAACCTCTTTACATTGAAAATATAGTGTGTGACAGCTGTGCTGTGCGTTGGTCAATATAGCGATCAGCAGATAAGACAATTGCACCCGTATCACCGATGAAAAATTTATCTGTCACAGAAAAATATTTCCGTCTAGAAAGCTTAGCAACAACCATAGAGCGATAATGTAAGGCAACCAGATGAAACGAGACCAAATAAGCCTTGGTGTAGACATCGGCGGAACGTTCACCGATGTCGTACTTGAAATTGGAGATATCCTTCATTCAATCAAGGTCCTCACCACGTATAACGCGCCAGAAGATGCAATCATTGATGGCATGATGCAGGTTTGTGCAAAAGCAGGTGTTCAGCCAAAGGTGATTACAAAAATAATTCACGGCACAACCCTGGCAACTAATGCGCTTATTGAACGGCGTGGTGCCAAAACCGCTCTGATCACAACCAAAGGTTTTCGCGATGTTATTGAAATGCGTACCGAAAGCCGCTTTGAGCAATATGATCTCAACCTGAAACTGCCCGAACCCTTGTTGGCACGTAACCATCGGTATGTTGTCAACGAACGCATAAATGCAAAAGGCCAGGTGCTGGTATCCTTAGACAATGCAGAAATTGAGGCAGTGGCAGATATCATCAAGGCAGGCGTTTATGAAAGTGTGGCTGTTGGCCTCATTCATTCTTATCTCAATGACGCCCATGAAAGACAAATACGAGAGGTTTTAGAAAAACGCCTGCCCGGTGTCATGATCTCGCTGTCCTGCGAAGTATCACCACAAATGCGCGAATATGAGCGGTTTAACACCGTCACAGCAAATGCCTACGTCAAGCCCATGATGAAAAGTTACCTGTCACGACTTGAAGGGCGCTTACAGGCAACAGGCGCTGAGTGCCCCATCTTTCTGATGCACTCAGGGGGCGGGATCATCTCGTTGGAAAATGCTTCTGAATTTCCCGTACGGCTGGTTGAATCCGGACCGGCGGGAGGGGCTATATTTGCGGCCCACATTGCTTCGCGTTATGGGTTGGAAAAAGTTCTTTCTTTCGATATGGGCGGGACCACGGCCAAAATTTGCCTGATCAAGAACCAGACCCCTAAAACGTCTCGTGTATTTGAGGTCGCCAGAACATATCGCTTTAAAAAAGGTTCCGGCATGCCGATCTCCATACCGGTCATTGATATGGTGGAAATTGGTGCAGGTGGAGGCTCCCTTGCCCATGTGGACAGCATGAGGCAAATTCGCGTCGGACCGGAAAGCGCTGGCTCGGAACCAGGCCCTGCATGCTACGGACGCGGCGGCAAAAAACCGGCTGTCACAGATGCGGATCTGGTATTAGGGCGGCTTGATCCCGATAATTTTGCTGGAGGAACCATTCCGCTCTCCGCTGAAGCTTCCCAAAAAGCTGTCATGGGCGAAGTGGGTGAAAAACTTGACCTTGAAATCATAACGGCCGCCTTTGGTATCTCCGAAGTGGTTGATGAAAATATGGCCAATGCCGCGCGTGTCCATGCGGTGGAAAATGGCGAAGATCTTGCCAATTATACGATGATCGCATTTGGTGGTGCTGCCCCCCTACATGCCGGTCGCCTGTGTGAAAAGCTCGGGATCAATCGCATGTTGGTGCCACCGGGAGCCGGTGTGGGGTCAGCCATCGGGTTTCTAAAAGCACCGTTCAGTTTTGAAGCCAATCGCAGCATTTACATGCGATTGTCCGCATTCAATGCTGATATCATCAAAACTCTACTGCACGAATTAAATGATGAAGCCACCGGATTTGTGCGTTCTTGTGACGATAAAGCTGAGGTATCATCAGAATTTAAAGTCTACATGCGCTATTCTGGTCAGGGATGGGAAATTCCCATTTACTTGACAACCAGGCAAGCTACCAATCCGGATGCAAAAACGTTTCTGAAACTGTTTGAGGCTGAATACGCTTCGCTTTTTGGCAGAATTGTTGATGGTATGGATGTTGAAATTACCGTGTGGTCGGTCAATGCCACAACGCAGGCTGTAAAAGCGCAAGCAGTTGAGGCACTGCCAAAATCTGTTGCCTCAACAAAATCAGGAACGCGGCATATTTTTGATCCGGCAATCGGCAAGCAGATAATAGCAGAGGTTTACGAGCGCAACAATCTCGAGTGCGGGCACACTATCGAAGGTCCGGCAGCGATTACAGAAGCTGAAACAACCATTATTCTGCCATCACAATTTTCTGCGGTCATCCAGTCAGATGGGTGCATTGATGTCACAAAACGTCTCGGAGCAAGTTCATCATGAGCACACAAACTAATTCATCAGTCGCCAATCAGGTTATGTGGAACCGTTTGATCTCTGTCGTTGAAGAACAGGCTCAGGCCTTGATACGCACAGCTTTTTCAACATCTGTGCGTGAAGCAGGCGATCTGTCGGCAGGCGTTTATGATGTGCATGGGCAAATGCTGGCACAGGCTGTCACTGGAACGCCGGGCCATGTCAATGCAATGGCTGAATCAATAGCCCACTTCATGCGCGATATCGGTCCGGATAATATTTTTGAAGGCGATGTTTACCTGACCAACGACCCCTGGAAGGGCACAGGCCACCTCCATGACATCACAGTAGTAACACCTTCATTCCATGAAGGAAAACTCGTCGGTTTTTTTGGCTGCACTGCACATGTGGTCGACATAGGGGGTAGAGGCTTCGGCGCTGATGCCAATTCTATTTATGAAGAAGGTCTCTTTATACCGATCATGAAACTTGCCGACAGAGGCAAAATCGACCAGGCATTCATTACCCTGGTGCGGGCCAATGTGCGTGAACCTGATCAGCTGGTGGGTGATATCTATGCCCTGTCAACATGCAATGAAATTGGCCATCGACGCTTAATTGACATGCTTAGGGAGTTCAAGCTCAAGGACCTGACCTCTATTGCTGAATTCATTCTGGAGAACTCCCGGCGTGCCACCATTGAATGCATAGCTGCCCTCCCACGCCAGACTGCTACAGGTGAAATGACCATTGATGGCTATTCAAAGCCTATTGAATTGAAGGTCGCTCTGGATATTCGTGAAGATCGGGTAATTGCTGATTTTTCCGGAACTTCAGGTGTTGATAAAAAAGGCATCAACGTGCCACTCGTCTACACCAAGGCCTATACGTGTTACGCGTTAAAATGCGCAATCGCTCCGGAAATCCCCAATAATGCGGCATCGCTTGCACCCTTTGAAGTCACCGCACCTGTTGATACCATTGTGAATGCTGTCCATCCGGCGCCGGTGGCATTGCGCCATGTAATCGGACATATGATCCCCGACACGGTCTTTAATGCGCTTGATAAAATCCTTCCCGATACGGTGCAGGCTGAAGGAGCAGGTGCTTTATGCAATTTTCAAGTCTCGTTGCGGCCTCGCACAGATCAAGAGGCGCCCGATGACGCGGTGCGTGCAGAAGTGCTGATCTTCAATAGCGGTGGCTCGGGCGCCCGGCCAACACTTGATGGTATGAATGCAACCGCTTTTCCAAGCGGCGTGATGACCATGCCAATTGAAGCCACCGAACATACCGGCCCGGTGATTATCTGGCGCAAGGAACTGCGCACAGATTCCGGTGGCGCGGGCAAATTTCGCGGCGGCCTGGGCCAGTATATGGAAATTGGCGCTGTGGAAGGCCATGAATTTGACTTCAGTGCGATGTTTGACCGGGTCGATCATCCGGCACGCGGGCGCAAAGGCGGATTAGCTGGTGGGGCAACCACTATTGCGCAGGATGATCAAACGCCGATGAAAGGCAAAGGCAAACAACCCGTCCCCCCCGGGCGCAAAGTGCTGCTCGCCTTTCCTGGAGGCGGTGGTTATGGCGACCCTAAATCCCGCGACCGCAATGCTGTGAAACGCGACCTGGCTTTAGGTTATATCTCGGCTGACATTGCCAAACGCGAGTATGGCCTCAGTGATGATGAGATTGCAGAGGTAAATAAAATAGTTTCCAGCGGTGGTGATATTGCATGAAGCTCGCCGCCATCGTCTCTCAACCCAAACATGCATCCTACGATGTTATTATAGTGGGCGGTGCGATGATCGGGTCTTCAATTGCCTGGTTTTTATCTGAGAATAAAGATTTCAACGGACGCATTCTAGTGGTTGAAAAAGACCCCACCTATGAATGGTGTTCAACCGCACATACCAACTCATGCATCCGCCAGCAATTTTCCACTGAGATCAATATCCAGATATCTCAATATGGCGTAGAGTTCCTGAAAGGCTTCAAAAGCATGCTGGGAGATGATCCCGAAGTGCCTGACATTCAGTTGCACAGTTTTGGGTACATGTATCTAGCCGGCACACAAGATTTTGCCACCATATTGCGGGACAATCAGAAATTACAAGCCAGGCTTGGTGCAGGCACGACGATCATGACGCCGGATGAAATTGCCCAAGCATATCCGTTTTATAATCTGGAGGGCATTGTTTTAGGCAGCCATAACCCTGTTGATGAAGGCTATTTCGATGGCAACACCATGTTTGACTGGTGGCGGCGCAAAGCGCGTCAAAACGGTGTTGAATACCTGACCAACGAAGTTGTCGCAATCGAGCGCATTGAAAATCGCATCGAAAGCGTAAAACTGAAATCCGGTGAAAAAATCTCTACAGGAACAATCGTGAATGCATCAGGCACACGCGCCTCTATAACGGCCGGGATGGCGGGTCTCGAGGTGCCGGTGGAGCCGCGACGTCGCTATACATTTATCTTCGATGCCCAAACACCACTGAACGGCACCCTGCCCTTAACGATTGATCCATCGGGTGTGCATATGCGTACGGATGGCCAATATTATATGTGTGGGTGTCCACCCGATGAAGACGAAAGCGTTGATCATGATGATTTTTATTGTGATCATTCAATCTGGGAAGAAAAAATATGGCCCGCAATTGCCACAAGAGTTCCTGCCTTTGAAGCAGTCAAGGTCATCAATTCATGGGTCGGTCATTACGCCTATAATACTCTTGATCAAAATGCGATAATCGGTCCCCACAGCGAGGTAAAAAACTTTATCTTCGCCAATGGGTTTTCCGGCCACGGGTTTCAACAATCCCCCGCAATGGGTCGCGGTGTCAGTGAGTTTATAACGTATGGTGAATTTCGTGAACTTGATCTCTCAGCTCTTGGCTATGATCGCATTGCGCAAAATAAACCGTTCTTGGAAAAAGCGGTAATTTGAGATCGACCAATAGACTAGGTCATATATTCACGAACTTATCCTGCTCTTTTGTAAATATGATACGGGTGCTATAGAAAGGGCAGAAACTTTTAACCTGACAATGATACAAAACAACAATTATGACCATTACACTTTATAAAGGCGATTTGCCTGACGGGCTTGATCTGGGCTCTACCGTTGCAATTGATTCCGAAACCATGGGTCTGCACCCTCATCGTGATAAATTGTGCCTGGTACAATTATCATCGGGTGACGGAAATGCGCATCTGGTTCAATTGGACCGCAACACCTATGATGCACCCAACCTGAAGGCTTTGATGAGCAACACGGATATCCTCAAACTGTTTCATTTTGC
>Ga0256847_1001488_pt1 | contig 11844 bp, 11 predicted proteins | sample TeddybearmetaG_FD_189099 | JGI IMG/M metagenome (GOLD analysis project Ga0256847, IMG submission 189099) | Hydrothermal vent microbial communities from East Pacific Rise, Pacific Ocean - Teddybear | ecosystem: Environmental > Aquatic > Marine > Hydrothermal vents | place: Pacific Ocean: East... | reverse complement strand
CCGTATGGCAGGCAAGTCCGGTACTGCTCAAGTCGTCGAGATTCGCCAAGGTGAAGTATACGACGCAGATGAACTGGAAGAATTTAATCGAAAGCATGCTTGGTTTATTGCCTTCGCTCCAGCAGATGACCCGCTGATAGCACTGTCTGTGTTGGTTGAGAATGGTGGTGGGGGTAGTTCTGTTGCCGCCCCCGTTGCTAAACAAGTGCTCGATGCCTACCTCCTACCCAAATTGGCGCCAAAGTTGGCCTATGAGTAGAGACTTCATACGTAGCTTGCCAGAGTACGAACGGGATCGTGGCATGCATTGGTTGCGCAGTGTCCATATCGATCCGTTGCTTTTGTTGTTGCTGATAATGGTGGTGGCATTCGGGCTAGTCATTCTTTACAGCGCAGTTGGTCAGAATCAGGCGCTATTCCAAGCGCAGCTCATCCGCATCGCGCTAGCATTCTTCGTCTTGGGCGTGGCGGCTCAATTGCCACCGCAAATGTACATCAGGTGGGCGCCGTTTGTTTATGTGTTTGGCATAGTGTTACTGGTGCTTGTTTTGTTTATCGGTGCACGTGTAAACGGCTCCCAGCGCTGGTTAGACATACCCGGCTTGTTGCGCTTCCAGCCTTCTGAGTTACTCAAGATCGCCGTGCCTATGGCTGTCGCTTGGTATTTTCATGACAGGCCATTACCGCCCTCTTTTAAGGATGTATGTGTGGCGTTCGCCATAGTCGCGGTGCCTGCAGGTCTGATTATTGCGCAACCAGATTTAGGCACTGGCATTCTTGTCGCCGTTGCTGGTTTTGCGGTAGTGATTTTGGCGGGATTACCATGGCGATGGATACTGTATGTAATATTGGCGTTGGCAGCCGCAGCTCCAGGTCTTTGGTATACGCTACAAGACTATCAGCGCCAAAGAATCTTAACCTTGTTTGATCCAGAGAGTGATCCACTCGGTGCGGGTTGGAATATTATCCAATCTACCACGGCCATCGGATCTGGCGGTTTGGTTGGCAAAGGGCTGATGCAAGGGACACAAAGCCATTTAGATTTTTTGCCGGAAGCACGTACCGATTTTATCATTGCGGTGGTTGGTGAAGAGCTTGGTCTTGTAGGTGTGCTGATTCTCTTATCTCTCTATTTGCTGGTCATTGTTCGCGGTCTGTACATGTCAGCCAGCGCCGAGAGTACATTTGGTCGGTTATTGTCAGGGGCACTAACGCTGACCTTTTTTGTCTATGTGTTTGTGAATATGGCGATGGTCAGCGGCTTACTGCCAGTTGTAGGCGTGCCGCTGCCATTGGTGAGCTACGGTGGTACATCCGCGATTACGTTGATGGCGAGCTTTGGCATCCTCATGGCCATTCGCACCCACAAGGCTTGGTAGAAAATGCACGATGGACGCTTGAATTGAAAAAACGTTATCGAAACCAAATTAACTCAGTATGGACCGAGTTAATCCTGAGGCCTTGCATAAGATCCATTATCGGGGTCGTCATTGGGACTTCTAGCCTGGCTGTTCAAGCCGCTGGTTCGCCGGCGGAGGTAGTGCCTGCTGCAACCATGTCAACACCCTATGCTGAACGATTAGATGTTCGCACCTACTTAGATACCTTGGCGCAGGAGCATGGGTTTGATCGAAAGGCGTTGACTGAGCTGTTTGCGCAGGTGCGACAGCGCCAAGATGTCATTGAGCGAATTTCACGCCCTGCTGAAAAGGCTTGGACATGGGCCCGCTATCAAAAATTGTTGGTCAGCCAAACTCGTATAGAGCAAGGGGTGGAGTTTTGGACCGCCCACGCCGATACCCTGGCGCGTGCACACAAACAATTTGGTGTGGCACCTGAGTATGTTTTAGCCATCCTCGGCATTGAAACACGCTATGGCCGTGTCACTGGAGATTTTCCTGTGATTGAAGCACTGACCACGCTTGGTTTCGATTACCCGCCGCGGAGCAAATTCTTTCGTAAAGAGCTCACCGAATTTTTGCTTTTAGCGCGCGAAGAAGGTATGCACGCGAATCAACTTGCCGGTTCCTATGCGGGTGCTATGGGGTTTGGTCAATTTATTCCATCAAGCTACCGGCATTACGCCGTAGATTTTGACAACGATGGGGTGCGTGACATCTGGCAAAACCCAACGGATGCCATCGGTAGCATTGCCAATTATTTTTCACGCCACAAGTGGCGTGGCGAAGGCCCCGTAGCGCTTACCGTAGACGTGGGCAGCACAGTGGCCGCAACGGCAGCTGTACAACAAGCTATCAATGGTGGCCTGGAATTACGCCATAGTGTTGCCAGTCTGCAAAGTATGGGGGTGCAGATTAATGGTCTTGCGCCAGACACCAAGGTCGCGCTGTACAAGTTAGAGGGCAAGGGTGGCGACGAATACTGGCTTGGCCTGCATGATTTTTATGTGATCACGCGCTATAACCACAGTCATATGTACGCGTTAGCGGTGCATCAGTTGAGCCAGGCAATCAAGGCACAATGGGAAATGAAAATGGCAGTTGGTGCAAAATAGCAATGCAATATCAAACATTCAATCAGCACGACAAGAAGCCGAACGGAAAGATGTATGTGCTCCGGCACTTGCCTGTGTTCACGGCGGTCAGTTTTTGTTTATTGCTCAGTGCCTGCGGCGCGCAAGGGCCATCAAGCCCAGTACCCAAACCCCAGCAGGATGCAGCGCCGCAACATGACCCAGACGTTATATCGCGCCTGCAGCGCATCCCGGACCCTCAGGTAACTACAGAACAGCCAGGCAAGCGAGGTAATGGACCGGTGTACAGTGTTTGGGGTAAGTCCTACCGCGTCATGGATTCTGCGCATGGCTTCACTCAGCAGGGCACGGCGTCATGGTATGGCACCAAATTCCATGGTCGGGAGACTTCAAGTGGGGAAGTATTCGACATCTACAAGTTAACTGCAGCACATAAACACTTGCCGCTGCCCAGCTATGTTCGTGTGACCAACCTGAATAACGGAAAGCAAACTGTGGTTCGCGTGAATGATCGCGGACCTTTCCATGGTGACCGGATCATCGACCTGTCTTATGCCGCGGCTGTGAAACTTGGTTTTCACGATAAAGGCACAAGCCCGGTGCGAATTGAGGTGCTATCACCAGATGAAGGCCCCAGAGCCTATATGGTACAAGCGGGCGCTTATAGCGACCTTGACAGGGCTGATCGAAGTCAGATAGCGCTAGAATCGCTTACCGGCTACAAAGGCGTTGTTGTTAAAACCTCTGCAGATAGTTTCTACCGTGTGAGATTGGGCCCGGTGCCCGCAGCCCAGATCGAACATTTAGAGGCACTATTACATGCATCAGAATACGGTAAGCCAAAGCTCATTCCCGCGCGTCCTGGCCAATGATAAGCTGCGGGGCCGCATAGATGGATTTTTGTTAATGACAGATCGTTTGTTGGGTCGTGGCGTTCTAGCCTGCCTTCTAATACTGATAACAGGGTTGGCTCCACTGGTGAGCCAGGCTGCAGCGCCCATTATTCCGCCTCCACCCGATATTGCAGCAACATCCTATTTGTTGATTGATGCGAACTCGCAAGAAGTGTTGGTTGAATTCAATGCCAAAGAACAAATACCTCCTGCCAGCTTGACCAAAATAATGACCAGCTACTTGGTCGAGCAAGAAATTTCGTCGGGAAGAATCTCCGTTGATGACGATGTGGCGGTGAGTGTAAATGCTTGGCGCACGGGTGGTTCCAAAATGTTTATACGCGAAGGTACTAAAGTTAAAGTTGGCGACCTTCTACATGGTGTGATCATTCAGTCTGGCAATGACGCAAGTGTGGCTTTAGCGGAGCACATTGGCGGTAGTGAAAGTGCGTTCGCCAATATGATGAATCAGCAGGCCGCGGTATTGGGTATGCACAACTCGAACTTCAAGAATGCGACAGGGCTGCCACACAAGGAGCATTACAGCTCAGCTTGGGACTTGGCCATTTTAACGCGAGATCTAATACAACGCTTCCCTGAACACTACGGTCTGTATTCTCAGCGCGAATTCACCTACAACGGTATAGAGCAGAAGAATCGCAACAAACTGTTGTGGCGTGACCGCACCGTAGATGGCGTGAAGACTGGTTTTACCAATAGCGCAGGTTACTGTTTAGTTTCTTCAGCGGTGCGCCAGGGCATGCGCCTGATCTCTGTCGTAATGGGTACGGACAGTGATCAAGCGCGTATGCGAGAGAGTCAGAAGCTGCTCTCTTATGGTTTTCGTTATTATGAAACCCAGGCGCTATACAAAGCTGACGTGATGCTCAAGGAGCAAAAACTCTACTATGCTGAGGTAGAGGAAATAGGCTTAGGTGTGGCTGAAGATGTAGTGCTTACGTTCCCGCGCGGTTACTACAAAGATATTGAAGCCGAACTGACTGTCCCCAAGGTGCTCGAAGCGCCTTTGCTAGCTGGTGAGGAAGTCGGTGAGCTAATTCTGCGGTTAAACGATGAGATTATCTATCAGGCACCGCTAGTAGCACTACAAGACGCGCCACAATCTGGTGTCCTGAGTCGTGTGTCAGATTTTGTGTCGTTGTTTATCGATGAGTTATTGAGTACGGAGTAAATCTGCGTGGCAGACATCGAATCACCAGTGATTGAATTTCCGTGTGCTTATCCGATTAAGATTATCGGCGATGTTACCGATGACGCGGTGAACACCATTCTTGATGTTGTGCGTCGACATGCCCCAGAAGTGACGCCAGATGTGGTGAGTACTCGAAAAAGCAGCAAAGGCAACTTTCATTCGATACGCGTTACCATTGTGGCCACCGGAGAGCCACAATTGAAAGCACTGCATGAAGAGTTAATGATCCTCGATAGCGTACGGATGGTCCTGTGAACGCTTTGCGTGGCGTCGTGATAAAAGACCTTGGTTTAACAGACTATCAGCCTGTTTTTGAGGCAATGCAAAGTTTTACTGCGCGGCGCGATGAAAATACGTTAGATGAAATTTGGTTTACTGAACACCGGCCAGTATTTACACAGGGCCAAGCAGGTAAGCCGGAACATGTCTTAGCGCCGGGCAATATTCCGATTGTGCAATCAGACCGCGGTGGCCAGGTTACCTATCATGGACCTGGACAAATAACAGGCTACTTACTATTTAATTTGCGGCGTATGCAGCTAGGGGTACGCAGTCTTGTTACGGGTATCGAGGCGGCCATGTCCGATACATTGTCGCTATACGAGATAGCCGGTGAACCTCGCACAGATGCCCCGGGTATTTATGTGCGTGGCGATAAAATTGGCTCGTTAGGGTTGCGTGTGCGTAGAGGCTGTTCTTATCATGGGCTCAGTTTGAATGTGGATATGGACCTAGAACCCTTTTCGCGGATCAATCCCTGTGGACTGTTTGGTGTTCAAGTTACCCATATGGCAGCATTTGCACCAGTCACGCTTGAGGAAGTTAAGGGTGAGCTCACGGATGCTCTGTTAAAACAATATGGGCTTAGCCGCCACATACCTCGCAATTTGGTCGGCGAGACAGCTTAAGCTTTCGCCATTCCATATACTTAGCATCGAAGTAGAGCACGTTGCCAGCAAGGCTCGCGCCAACGTCAGTGATGTATTTTATGGCCTCTAGCGCCTGGCAAGTACCAATGATGCCAACCAACGGCGCTATCACCCCATTTTCCGCACAGTTTAATGCTTGGTTATCACCTGTCGGATAAAGGCATCGATAACACGGTGCTTGGTCGAGGTTAGGGTCGAACAGGGCTATTTGTCCTTCCCAGCGAATACCAGCGCCAGACACGACGGGAATTCCATGTGCCCAACAAACATCATTGATCAGATAGCGCGAGGCAAAATTGTCAGTACAGTCGAGAACTAGCGTGACGTTTTGAATCGTCTCCGCCAAGGTGCCTTGGTCTAAACGATGCGTAATAACAGTCACGGTGGTGGTGGGGTTGAGCTCTGCGACGCGTTTGCGGGCGGACTCAGCCTTATTTAAACCAATGGCGTCGGTCGTGTGCGCAATTTGACGTTGTAAGTTTGATAGGTCCACTTCATCGTCATCACATAAGATCAGCGACCCTACGCCTGCGGCGCTTAGGTAAAGTGCCGCTGGTGAGCCCAAGCCGCCGAGGCCAATAATGAGCACGCGGGCCGCCTGCAATTTTTCTTGGCCGGCAATGTCAATGTCTGCCAGCATAATTTGGCGGCTGTAGCGTAAGAGATCTGAGTCTTGCATGTCTTAGTATCTGTGGTGTGAGTTTAGAGGTGCTTGACCTAGAAGTTTAGGACCTCACAGGCAGCCTAACGTTGCGCGTTCAATTTTGGCCAGATCTTGCAGTGATCTAATATTGCTAAAACCGGCATCTACAAACATTGCGCGGGTTCTCTCAGCTTGATTATAACCATGCTCAATAATTAGTTGCCCGCGCTCTTGTAAAAATGCTGGGCTTTCGCGCACAATTTGAGCGACATCAGCTAACCCTTCATCTTCTGCCACCAGCGCACTGCTCGGCTCGTAACGTAGCGCATGCAGGTGTGGATCGTTTGGTGACACATAGGGTGGGTTAGCAACGATCACATCCCAGCGGCCGGATAGTGCATTGAACCAACAGCTAGTTTTGAAGCAAACATTGGTGTTATTTCGTGCGGAATTTTGTTTGGCTATGGCCAGTGCCGCGGCAGAAGCATCAATCGCCGTGACTTCGATATCTGCCCTTGAATGGCTAATAGCTATGGCAATGGCGCCACTTCCAGTGCCCAGGTCGAGTAAGCGACCATTGGTTGGCGTTAGGTCTAAGGCAAGTTCAACTAACAATTCTGTTTCTGGACGTGGGATAAGGACATCGTGAGAGACACTAAACGGCAAACCCCAGAACTCGCGCTCACCCATAATGTAGGCGAGCGGTATACCCTTGCGCAGTTCATCTACTTGATCTTGCAGGCCGTCGCATATGTTGGGCGGTATTTCTTTTTCGGGGAAAGCGAGGATGTGTGCTCGATTTACCTCAAGCGCGCCGCCTAACAATATTTCACAATCCAGGCGCGGTAGGTCTTTAACCTCCGTCAGCCAATGGCCAATAGTGGTCATTCTTGTGATCCAAGCTCCTGTAGCAAGTCGGCTTGATGCTCCTGTATGAGTGGGTCAATAATATCGCCGAGAGCGCCTTCAATGATTTCGTCAAGTTTGTAAAGGGTGAGGTTAATTCGATGATCTGTGACCCGGCCTTGCGGAAAATTGTAGGTACGGATTCGTTCCGAGCGGTCACCAGAGCCAACCAGTTCACGGCGGTTCTCTGCTTGTTCAGATTCTTGTGCGGAGCGTGCGGCGTCTAGTAGCTTGGCCTGCAGTAAGCTCATTGCCTGCGCTCGATTCTTGTGTTGTGATCGCTGGTCTTGGCATTCGACCACTGTGCCTGTGGGTAGGTGAGTTAGGCGAATGGCAGAGTCTGTTTTGTTGACGTGCTGTCCACCTGCACCTGAGGCGCGAAAAGTGTCTTCTCGAATGTCCTTTTTCTCGATGTTGATGTTATCGATTCCGTCCACTTCGGGCATGATCGCGACAGTGCAGGCAGAGGTATGAATGCGTCCTTGTGATTCAGTTTCAGGTACCCGTTGTACACGATGCGCACCAGACTCAAACTTAAGTTGGCTGTACACGTCTTTGCCTTCGATGCGCGAAATCACTTCTTTGTAGCCGCCATGATCGCCTTGGCGTTCATTGAGTACTTCTAAGCGCCAACCCTTAGACTCTGCGTATTTGCTGTACATGCGAAATAGGTCGCCGGAAAATATTGCAGCTTCGTCACCACCCGTGCCTGCACGAATTTCTAAAAACACATTGGAATGATCGTTAGGGTCTTGGGGTAGCAATAAAGTTTGTAGTTGGTCTGACGACGATTCTATTTTCGCGTTAGTTTGCTGCACATCTTCTTCAATCATTGCGCGCATATCGGCATCGTCTTCGTCGGCGAGAAGAGTCTTGCTGTCTTCAAGCTCAGCGGTCAATTTTTCAAGGTCTCGGTAACCCAATACAACCGGTTCGAGTTCGGCAAACTCCTTGGATAATGCAGTGAACTTTTCACGTTCGGCCATGACTTCCGGGTCAGAAAGTAAGCCTGAAACTTCTTCAAAGCGATCATTAAGCCCGGCCATTTTCATGACCATTGATTGAGTTAGAGCCATCGAGATTAGTCTTCTTGTGGTGCGGGCGGTGACGTCTTGGTGGCGTCTTCTTCACGTGGTTTATCGTTGCTATACATGGTGCGTAAATATTCTAAGATATCTGTACGCCCTTCGGCGCTTGCGTCACGTATGGCCATGGTGGGGGTGTGCAGCAATTTGTTCGTTAGGTCTGCGCCAAGGCGTTTAACCACCTGCTGAGGGTCAGTACCACGGGCGAGATCTTTGGTTGCACGGGCGACAGCTTCTTCTTGCATTGTTTTGGCTTGGTCTCGCACGGCGCGCAAAAGTGCTTGGTCTTTTTTGACGCGGCTTTCGCGCAGATAGAGCTTGGCGCCTGCTTGGACAAAAGTTTCCGCTGTTTTAGCAGCCTCACGTCTTTGTTGCATGTTGTTATCAATGATCTGCGATAAATCATCAATTGAGTAGAGGTAAACATCTGGTAACTCGCCAACACCAGGTTCGATATCTCTTGGTACAGCAATATCGACCATGAAAATGGGTTTATGGCGACGCTGTTTTATCGCGGCTTCTACGGCACCTTTGCCGACCACTGGTAGCGAGCTTCCAGTTGAGCCAATCACAATGTCGAATTCGGCAAGGCGTTCGGCTACATCCGTGAGCTGCATGGAGTCAGCGTCGTATTTTGCGGCCAGTATTTCTGCATTAACCAAGGTGCGGTTGGCTATTGCCATGTGCCCAATGCCCTGGCTTTCAAGATGTTCAGCCACGAGACCTATGGTCTCTCCCGCGCCAAGCAACAGTGCCTTTTTGCTACCGAGCTCGGTGAATATCTGTAAGGCCAACGATACGGCAGCAAAAGCAACGGACACTGGATTGCGACCAATTTCTGTTTCGGTGCGTACTTGTTTGGCGGTGCGTAGAATGATCTGTGAAAGTAGATTTAACTCTGGCCCCAACGTACCCGTGGCTCGTGCTGTTTCATACGCAGCCTTTACTTGCCCCATGATCTGCGGCTCACCGAGCACTTGGCTGTCTAGACCAGCAGCGACGCGAATCTGATGTTTAGCGGCATCTTGATCCCAGTGAGTATATGAAGCGTCGTCAAGCTCTTGGGCTGAAACCGGTCGGTGTTTGGCCAGCCAGCTAGATAAGTCGGGTTCCACTTCGGGATGCACGGCACAATATAATTCGGTGCGATTACAGGTAGAGATGATGGCCGCTTCGCGCACGCCGGGGACGTCGATTTGTATTTGGCGTAGCGCATCTTGAGTGTGTTCTTCTGGGAAAGCCACACGCTCGCGCAGCTCAATTGAAGCCGTGCGATAGTTTAACCCGTATGCCAGTATGCTCATTGCTTCGCATAAATCCTAAGATGTCACAATGATAGCAGATTGCTATGTCAACACCTCCGTTAAGTTACTAATTTTAAAAGGTATTTTTGTGCTGTTCCTGTTGGTCGGCTGTGCCTCTCAAGCCCCAGTTGTGCGCCCTGACTTAGATTTTGTAGCCAAAGGTAAGCTAGGGGTGAAACTTGGCGACAAAGGCTATTCGGCAAGTTTTAGCTGGCAACAGTTCGCCGCGGGTTATGCAATTGATGTTTGGGGCCCACTCGGTCAGGGCAGGACCAAGCTCCGCGGAAACGCCGCTAGCATGCGGGTTATACGCGGTGATGAAGTGTTGGCCGAGGGCCCTCCTGAACTGGTCATGCAAACTCATCTGGGTTGGTCAGTGCCGCTAGATGTACTGCCTGCGTGGATTAGCGGGCGGTCAGACACTGATTCAACCATTGAGGGGGCTGTTTATGACCCAATGCAGCGGCTTATTGAGTTTCAACAAGCCAATTGGCACGTTAGTTTTAGTCGTTTTCACGACGCCGGGCCTGACGCACGACCCGGCCGCATAGTGGCCCGTAGCGGGGTTAAGAAGGTTACCGTTCTTGTGCGGCAGTTCACTCAATAAGTTCTAAATTTATAAGTGAAAAATTTGGTTTATCAAGAGCATCTAGGGTTGTCACTGGCGTACCGGTGCTAAAGCAAATTGGATGGAACCACGGCCAGAATTCGACGGGTTGGTCCCATCTTCGGCAAGCAGAATATCCAATAACCCATCTCCGTCTATATCGACCACATGCATATCAAACAGATCAACATCCGGATCAAGTTGGATAACGATTGAGCGCAGATCGTTGCCCGTATTGTCTGCAAATGTGCTATCGCCGTTTCCTAACGATATTACTATGGTCTTAGATGTTTGATTGATAGACGCCAGGTCGATTGAGCCATCACGGTCAAAATCACCGGCCTCAACATGGATTGGTTCGGTACCCACGCGCACCCGTTGTCCGGCGGCAAAAAGGCCGGAACCGTCGTTCAGCATAACTTGGAGAAAATCTGTCGTTGAAGTGATTGCGATGTCCAAGTCGCCATCGCTGTCAAAGTCGCCTGAGGTGAGTTGTTTTGATGCGTTGTCGAATACAAATCCGCCCAGGAAAAGATCATCCGAAAGAGCGGTCAACGAAGTCGGCAGGTCGAACGAGCCTGTCATGTTCCCGAGGTACAATCCAAGTGCCAAGTCAGAGATAGTTGGCTGGCCAATTACCAGAATGTCGTTTCGTCCATCGCCGTTGAAATCTCCAGGTAGTAGATTGATAGGAGAGATTAAACTGCTGGTGATCAATTGTGAGTCGTCAAAAGAACCTGCGGCGTTAACAGTTAGTTGAAGATCGAAATCTATTGTGACTAGATCCGGATCTAAATCCGAGTCGATATCGACCGCATAGAGGGGCTCACCAATCACTCGATTGATGTTGCTCACTCGATACACAGCAGAGTGATTTTCTGCCGAATCACCGGCAAATAATTCTAACGTATTGCCAGCAGCGAATGCAAAGTCTGTAATCGTGTCGCCGTTAAAGTCGTCTGCAATTAAATGGTGCCCGCGTTTACTGGCATCCGAACTTCCCAGGCGATCAATGTCAGTGATGCCAGTAAATGCACCAGAGCCGTTGCCATAGGTGAGGCGAAACATATCGTTGTTCTGGCCGGAGGGATGGCCGGGCAAAGTGCGAATGGTGAAAACTAAATCGATAAAGCCGTCGTTGTTAAAATCGCCGGTACTCAGGTGACCGGTGACTTCCGCATCTGGGTATCGTAAAACGGTTACTTGTGCAGAACAGATAACCATGACATTGCTGACATCTGCGGAGATAATTCCACCGCTGTTGTTTACTGTACAGAACTGGCTGTTTGCGGAAGATACAAATTGAACAGAGTAGGCTTGGCCATCGGTAAGAGTTTGCGTGAACGTGAAGGGTGAGTCGGCGAAGGTTTCTTCAACGCCATTCAAAGACAGGGTTACGTTTGTATCATTGCCCGCAAAAGTGCCGCCGACAGAGAAGTTTGCGGTGACAGTGTTGGTTATGTTAACCAACACTGTGTCGCTGATGCTTACACCCTCACTGTCCGTTACCGTTAATGTGAACTCGAGTGTTGTAGGGTTTGTTAGCAGCGGTGCTGTGAAGTTTGGGGACGCAGTGGTGGCATTAGACAGTATTACGCTCATACCAGCACTTTGTGTCCAATTGAAGGTCACGCTGCCCTCGGCATCGTTGCCAGAACCTTGTAGTTGAACGATAACCCCTTCTTCTACGTTCTGGTCAGCGCCAGCATTCGCCGTAGGGGAGGCGTTTTCAGGTTCTTCTGTTGAATGGCTGTCGTTGCTGCTGCTGCC
>Ga0256847_1001487_pt1 | contig 11855 bp, 8 predicted proteins | sample TeddybearmetaG_FD_189099 | JGI IMG/M metagenome (GOLD analysis project Ga0256847, IMG submission 189099) | Hydrothermal vent microbial communities from East Pacific Rise, Pacific Ocean - Teddybear | ecosystem: Environmental > Aquatic > Marine > Hydrothermal vents | place: Pacific Ocean: East... | reverse complement strand
TCAAAATGACACCGAAAAACGCAGGCTGGAATTTGTTACTGGAACCGTATTCGGCATGACTCTGTATATCATGGGTCGGGCCAGTGCTGAACCCGAAGGATTAGAGGGTGCTGCCACTGCTTTTCTGGATGACTGGACTTACTGGTACGTGGTGCCCTTCTCTTTACTGGGTTTTGCTTCGATGATCGTCGTAGGTATTTGTTCTATACGTATAATGTCATTTCTGCTGCGCCAGACCCAGCTGTTTCTATCCATGTCAAAAACGCTCGAAATAGACCTACTCAGTACAGACTTGTTAGCAGTATTCGCCAACCAGCCACTTCGAACCCTCACCGGCACTGTCATTTGCATCTCCAGCATGCTGATGTTGGGGGATATAGATAACCGATTGAGCAACAGCTACTACACGGTTGGAATTCCATTGCAAATTCTCATGTTGATCACTACCTTAATCGTCAGTCCACCACTCTGGCACCTGCGTAAACGCGTGCGTAAAGCGAAACGCGACGAGTTAAAAAGGGTTCGACAGGCCATTAACGGAGACGAAAAGGCGCTGTTGGGCACACGAATAGAGGCACATAGAGACAGCTTTAAGCTGCCAGATCTGCTCTCCTATCAGGACCGGATAAGTGCTATTTGGGAATGGCCGTTTCATGCACATATTCGTCGCATGGCCTTTTACCTGATAATTCCACCTGCTGCCTGGCTGATGTCAGCACTTGTGGAGATAATGGTCGACAATTTTCTGGTCACACCGGGAATTTAACAAATTACAGCAAGGAATACCTATGACTGAAACTGCCAAATACGACCTGATAGTGTATGGCGCAAGTGGATTTACCGGAAAGCAGGCAGCAGCCTATATTGCTGAAAATGCACCAGCCACAGTGCACTGGGCAATAGCCGGGAGAAACCGCGACAAGCTTGAAGCAGTAAAAAGCCAGTTAGACATCGACGTGGATGTACTGGTAGCAGATTCACTGGATGTCGAAGCTATAAATTCACTGGTCGCAAGTACCCGCGTCATTCTTACCACCGTCGGTCCATACGCCTTATATGGAGAGCCTCTGATTCGTGCCTGTGCCGATTTAGGTGTGGACTACGTGGACATCACCGGAGAAACGCCTTTTATCCGCCTGATGATAGATGCATGCGAAGCCAACGCAATTTCCACTGGTGCCAAAATAGTTCCTTTTTGCGGTTTTGATTCCATTCCATCCGACATTGGTGCCCTGCTTCTCGTTGACTACTTTAAAATCCAGGGTAAAGGCACAAAACAGGTTAAAGCATTCCACAAAGGAAAAGGCGGGTTTAATGGCGGCACGGCAGCGTCCATGCTGCACATGATGCGCAACCCGGAAATCCAGAGTGAACTCGCCGACCCCATGTTACTCAACCCGAACCATATGCGTTTTGCGGAGGAAGCTCTGGAAAATATGGACCCAACATTACCCACTAACGATCCAGACCTGGGTCACTGGGTAGCTCCGTTTATTATGGGCCCAATCAATACCCGGGTGGTACGACGCAGTAACGCCCTGGAAGGGGAGCGGCAGGCTGGATACGGAAATGACTTTAAATATCAGGAATATATGAACCTCGGTAAATCAGCATCACTCTTTGCAAGTACCGCAGTTTCTGCGATGGCTGGAACCATGAACATTTTGGGAAGAATACCTGGCGCACCAAACCTGTTAGAAAAAATCGTACCCAAACCCGGAGAAGGCCCCAGCGAAGAAGCTATGGACAATGGTTTTTTTGAATGTTTGCTGGTGGGAACAGCTGAAGACGGCAGCAAAGCCTGGGCTAATATTTCCGGTGAGGGTGACCCTGGTAATCGGGCAACACTTACGTTTCTTTGCGAGAGCGCTCTGTGTCTGGTATGTGATCGAGACACTTTACCCGGCGGAAAATCCCGTGCAGGTTTCCTGACCCCGGCAACCGCCTTCGGACAGGTGTTGGTTGAACGCCTGCGAAAAACAGGAATGAAACTGGACTGTCCGGTTGAGCATCCATCGCAGGATTAAAACGAGTAAAGATATTTTATCCGTTTTATCCAGCGTCTTTTAATGCTTCTTCCAGGTCTGCAATCAGGTCATCCGGATGTTCAAGGCCAATAGATATTCGAATAAGGCCCTCACTTACGCCTACTTTTTTACGAATATCCTCACTCACTCCAGAATGCGTAGTGGAAGCAGGGTGACAGACCAGACTTTCTGTGCCACCCAGGCTAACAGCAGACTTAAACAAACTTAGACCGTTAATAATCCTGAAAGCCCTTTTACGGCTATCCACAACAAAAGAAAAGGTCGAGCCTGCACCACTGGTCTGACACTGTAGTAAGGCCTGAAATCGCGGCTCATTGATATGTTCCGGGTGTAACACCTCCATATGGCAGTAGCGCGATTTACTTAACCAGGCAGCCACCTTTTTAGCAGAGGCCTCGGCACGCTCCATACGCAAAACCAAAGTTTCAAGCGACCGACCAATCATCCAGGCACTATGGGGATCCAGCTGCGAGCCATAAGCACTACGAATCATACGAATTTTAGTTAGCATTTCGCCACTACCTACAACGCTGCCAGCAACCAGGTCGCTATGCCCCCCAATATATTTGGTTAGCGAATAGACAAGCATGTCAATGCCTTCCACAAGCGGGCTTTGAAATACAGGACCCAACATAGTGTTATCACATACCGTTATCGGGCGATTTCCGGTCTTTTTCTCATGACTCTCCACAGCTGCTCGAATAAGCCTGAAGTCCACCATGGAGTTGGTCGGGTTTGCAGGAGATTCGATAAATACCATCTTGATTGGTCCCAATTTTGCTGCACGTTCCATAGCTTCGTTAATACCGGTTTCAGACAATCCATCATAAAAATCAGCTGACTGGATACCAAATTCCGGCAGGAGTTTACGTATCAGGGTTTCGGTACCACCATATAGAGGCGAGCTGTGTACGATAACGTCGCCCGGGCGCAGATAAGCCAGAAAACATGCACTGATAGCAGCCATACCGCTGGAAAAAACAGCGCAGGCCTCAGCCTCTTCAAACAGGGACAGCCGGTCTTCCAGAATTTCCAGATTGGGGTTATTAAAACGGCTGTATACCAACCCAGCACTTTCGCCTTTAGAAAGTTCTTTGCGGCCAGCAACCACATCAAAAAAATCCGCACCGTCTTCTGCAGATTTGAATGCGAAGGTAGACGTCAGAAACAGGGGCGGTTTTACAGAACCCTCAGACATGAAAGGATCAAATCCATAGGACATCATTTGCGATTCCGGGTGCAGCTTTTGATCACCAATTTTTGTTTTTCTATAACGGGATTTACTCATAAAACACCTCCAAAAAAGGTTCTTTTCAGCTGGAAATTTTACTATACACCGAAGGCATCCGTAACCAGAGCGTAATGGCTCTGTATACGTAATAGAGTATCAGAGATGCCCATAATCCGTGATTGCCAAAAGAACTACCCAAGACCTGAAAAGTAACGAGGTATAGAGCCAAGGAGACCACCATAGCATTACGCATGGCTCTGGTTGCAGTTGCACCAATAAAAATACCATCCAGCTGAAAGCAGAAAACAGAAACGACAGGGGCCGCAATTACCCAGGGAAGGTACAGCAATCCTGCCTGTCTTACACTCTCTACATTAGTCAGGAAGTTGATAATGTATTCACCCCCCAGCGCAAAAACAATACTGAGTAAAACCGAAGTAAAAATAGCCAACTCGCTGGTGCGATAAATTCCTGCTTTTAACCGTTCTCGATTTTTCGACCCAATGGCTGCACCCACCAGGCTCTCTGCAGCCAGCGCAAAACCGTCCATAAAAAATGCCGCAAAACTAACCAGTTGCATCAGTATGGAATTGGCGGCCAGCAACACATCACCGGATTTAGCACCCTGGTTGGTAAACCAGGCAAAAGCAAAAATGAGCGATATGGTGCGTATCATCAAATCTGCATTCACCACCAGCATATGTCGCAGAGCGGATGCGTTGAGTAATGCGGCCCTGGAAATGCGCATTGTAGTAACCACACTTGGGCCCAGCGTTCTTAAACGCGCCCGTAACATATACAGGGCAACTACGACCGTCAGGTACTCTGCAATAAGAGTAGCACTGGCAACACCTGCAACGCCCAATTCGAAGCCCATTACAAATACAACATCCAGTACAATATTAACGCCGTTAAGCAGAAACTGAAGTTTTAGAACAGCGCGGGTATCCTGCAAACCCAGAAACAATCCCAGCAGAGCCAGATTAAGTAGCGTGGCAGGGGCGCTCCAGATGCGAATGGTAAAATATTCGGCTGCGCCATTTTCTACCAGGGTACTGCCATCCAGTAAGTACAGCGCGGCAGACAACAGGGGGCCATGCAAAACCAGTAAAACAAAACCAATTGCCAGAGCCAGCAGCATGGCACGATAGACCGCGGCTTTCACTTCCTCCAGCTTGCCAGCACCATAAGCCTGCGCCACCAAACCGGTAGTACCCATGCGCAGAAAACCAAAGCCCCAATAAAGAAAGCTAAACATCAGGGCACCAAGTGCAATACTGCCAATCAGAGCGGCCTGCCCCAGATTGCCAATTACTGCGGTATCTACCAGACCCAGTAAGGGGATAGATATATTGGACAGAATGATAGGCCAGGCAAGATGGAATACACGCTTACGAGTAATAATTTCGGAGTGGTTCACTTACACAGGTTTTCTATCTGGCGTGCCAGTTTAGTCATTCCTTTTGCATCCATCATTTGCTGTTCACGAATCTGCTTAAACAAATCGCTCAAACCCTGTCTTTGCTTTAGGTTCATGGACTCCGAAAAACTGTTGGCAGATTCACTGGTAACCACAATTTCTCCGCGGCGCGCATGATTTCGCTCAGAAACAAGACGATAGAAAAGTACTACCCGACCCAATACCACCCACGGAAAATTAGGATCGGAAACTGGCCCCACTTTTAACTCATAGCCACCGATGGGGCTCCCCAGAACCTCAACATCAGATACCTTTCTGGCTCCAAACAGGGCAGTAACCCCTCCCAGCACAGCACCTAACCCTGCTCCCAGAAATAGCGACGCGCCTCCTACCATCATATCCAGTCCACCACCTGCCACAGCGCCCGATGCTGCCCCGGTAAGTGCCAGCTGGGTATTGGACAAACCAAACAGGCTAAAGCTGCGCTCGGAGAACAGATCTTCCTGCAACAGGGGCACCTGCTCTATGCTGCGTTGCAGGTGGGCGTGACCGCACATCTGTTGCAATACGTCACAACTCTGTTCTTCGCGCAGCCGAATACCATCCTTTAGCTTTTGCGCCAGGTGTGACTCCAACTGCCTATCAATATGCTCATCAATCAATTGAGCAGATGCCTGCATGCACATCACAGCGAGCAGCAGCTCAGCAATTTCTCGAGCAGCACGGTGCAACCTTTGCTCCCGATTTTCCTGTAGTACTTTAATCGCCATATCGAGCGATGCCGACCAGGACTCATCAAGTGCCTGGAACGCACGCAACAAATCTATGCGCTTGTTAAAGTCTGCGTGCTGGGCGTCAAACACCCGTACAATAGAAAAATACTGATCCAGAGCGCGCCGCCACTCATCCACATAAGCTTCCCCCCCTATCAGATTGATCAGGGCCAGGCGGGGTTGACCTGTCCATTGCAAAATTTGCATCTCATTTTCGTACTCGGCTCCATAAGGACGAGCGCCATCCACTACATACAGTATTCCAGCCCCATCCAAAATAGGTTTTAAAAGTTCACATTCATCGTGAAAGCGCGGATCCTCTGCAAACTCTTTCAGAAATCTGACCACCGCCTCTCGTCGACCCGCCACAGCGGTGCAACAGTTTTTTAACCACTCCAACATCTCACGCGCGCGTTGAAATCCAGGGGTATCAATCAGCTCATAAAGGATTTCACCGTCCATGCACATGGGATAGGTGCGCGCATCTTGTGTAGTGCCTGGAAATTCGGATATTCCTACCGTTTCATCTTCAGAAAGCGTAGCCACAATACTGCTTTTACCCTTATTGGGATGACCTGTAATAGCAAACCGCGGAGTGCTACCCATTAACTTCAGTTCCTTTCAGATGAGACTCAACGAACACTTGCGAATCTGACAATCGATTTAGAGCGTGCCGCCAGATGCGTAATTGTTTAGTCTCTATTTCAGCCAGCCCAGGGCCTAACAACAGAAGCACAATTTGTTTTTTTGCGCCAATTTTCAGTCTTAAAAGAGAAACGAAATCCAGAAGATCGCTTAAAGGAGGCTCCCAGGATTTAACAGCAATCAATATGCCTGTCCCGCGAGCACTAACCATTATATTAATCGTGTTTTCATCTTCCGCTAGACTGCACAAGCCACCAGCCTGGTAGGTATCGCAGACTTTAAGCCCATAACGATTTTTAAGACGCGCCACCAAAGCAGCGTTATCTACAGATTCTGACCAGATAACCAGGGGCACTTTGCCAGACAAAACCTCTGGCGGTTTATGCTGCGTATCACCCGGGAGGTATTCGGCCGCTTCACCAGCGGGCGCCGCCAAAATAACCTCTGGAGTACCCATGCGGTCGAGCAGCGCAATTACCTGGGGGTTATCAGTCAACAAATTGACAAGCGCCCTGTGGAAACAAATTCGGCTTAGACCAAACAGAACCATTCGAGGTAACAATCCATAGCTTGATAAGCAGGCAACAACAAAGGGCCACCATGCAGTAAGATTTTGCGCCACAAAACCTGCAGCCTGCTCAGACCCCAGCCGATAAAACCGCGATTGTTCGATAAGTGTTTGTGAGGGTACCGCCTCTGGCCAGATACCTGACCAGGGTGCTGACACCAGATGGATAAGTTTCTGAAACTGCACACTCTCCAGCATTAAGGTGCTGCTCCAGCCAAAAGCTAAATCAGTAAACACAATAAGTAACAGTGCCCCCAGTAGGGCACCCACGTTAAACGCACACCCCATTAACTGTGACCAGGAGAACAATTGCCAGCGCAATAAAGTTTGATGTGCTCGCGTGCGGCTACCAGAACCGAACCCAAAAGCGGTGCTGCGCGAGGGCTTAAGCATTGTGCGACGCATTACTTCAGACAGCATTGCGCCCAGGTTTATTGTCTGCAGCGTTCTACCCAGAAAGTTCTGGCCCGGCAACAACATCAACAGAGACAGACCAATTAGCAGAGATTGCAACATTACAAATACAGCAATTAGAGTTGCAACGTTAATCGGATGACTGCCATCGTATTGAAAAACAGCAACAATCACACCAACGCCACTAACCAGGCCAAATAAAACCGCCGCCAGATTAACCAAACTTCGTACAGAAGCCACTTTTTCGCCTTCACTATCCGACTGAGAAGAGAAATCTGCTGTGTGTTGCCACCAGCACTGCACAGATTTTAGGGGGCTATTGAGTCCGGATTCACAGGCGCCCTGCCCAATTTGCCTATCGCGGTGCAAACGCTGTGCATGAGGTGTCTTACGATCTGCTTCCAGGAAAATTAGAATATCGACAGTATTCTTAAACAGGTTGCGTCTGGAATGTTTCAAGATCGGGATTTTAATTGAATCGGATGTGTTCACCAGTGTAGTGTATACGATAATTAATCAGAGCTTAGCTAAGTAAAGGCCCACTCCCTATTCTCCAGTCTCTTTATCTAAAATTTCCCGCACTTGCATATCCGCTCTTTCGAAGCTACTGGTTTGCTTCCTTTTCGTCCGTGGGCGCAACCCAGTTGGTGATTCTTGGCCAGGGCTGGTTAATCTTCAAACTCTCCGGGTCGGCGCTGGAACTGGGATATCTGGGGGCAGCGGCATCCATTCCGACAATTCTGCTGGCCATTGTCGGGGGTGCGATGGCTGATCGTTTTGACAAGCGGATTTTGCTAATGCTGTGTTCAGCATCAAACGTAGTATTACTCTCCTGCCTGGCACTACTGGATTTTTCTGGGCTGGTTCAGGTATGGCACATTCTGTGTGTTGCATTGGCAATCTCCTTTATTACTGGAATTGAATGGCCTACAAGGTCTGCTTTTTTTCCCCATCTTATAGAACGAGAGGGTATGCTCAGTGCGGTGGCTCTTAACGCTTTTATCTGGCAGTCCACCCGCATGGCCATGCCAGCAGTCGGCGGCTTCATAATTACCCTTTGGGGTACATGGAGTATTTTTGCTCTGGCAGCCGTGGGCTACTCGTTTATGTTTACGGTTTTACTAAACATGAAAATACATGTACCAGGTAACAAACAGGAGTCCACCTGGAGCCAGGCGAAAGCAGGCATACAATATATTGTAAACCATGAACTATTTGCCTGGCTTATCCTGCTCACTATGGTGTGCATGTTTTTCGGCAACTCCTATATGCAGATTATGCCGGTTTTCATCGATTTGTTGGGCTCGGACGAACAGGGCTACGGTACAATTCTGTCAGCCAGCGGAGTAGGCTCACTGGTGGGCACTTTCTTTATTATCGGCCTGCAACACTCACCCTATCTGGGACGCGTAATTCTGGGAGGTGCAGCAGGGCTAAGTATTTGCCTGTTGGGATTTTGGCTAAGCAGCCTTAATGGCAGTTTTATCAGTGCCATGCTCTTTACCATGCTCGCTGCAGCCTTCGGGTCGGGACTGATGATTAGTACAATGACGGTACTGCAGATGAAGGTGCCCGATAACTTGCGTGGCCGGGTAAATGGAATTCACAGCATGTCCTATAGTATGGTTCCCCTGGGCGGACTGTTTTTAGGCATGCTGTCTAACAGTTTTAGCGCCCCGATGGCCATATTACTTGGAGCGAGCATAAGCCTGGCATTCTGTACTTATGTAGCATTGCGAAAACCCGTTATTCGAAACTTTGACGGTAGAGAGTTTCAGGCAGTTCAGCCCCAGGAATAATTAAGGAACCCAGAAAAAGGTAAACCAATGTCCGCTCATATTCCCAACCGACTCGCCTGGTGCGCAATAATTTTTTGTTTAGGTGCCTGTGGTCAAACCGCGTCCGCAGAGCTTTCTTCTACAGAGCTTTCTTCTACAGAGACCACCAAACAGGATGACGCCATGCCAATACTGGATAAATCTATCGAAGACAAACTTGACGGTTTGTCTATTCTAGAGATTCAAACAGCAATACGCGCCGGGGATTTTTCTGTTGAGGCACTTACCCTGCACTACCTGGAAAAAATAGATATTCGAAACCCGGAGTTGCACGCAGTAATCAGTACTAATCCAAAAGCAATAGAGCAAGCTCGTTTGCAGGATCTGGCCCTGGCAGAAGGCGCTGACACAGGTCTGTTATTTGGAATACCCATAGTCGTTAAAGACAACATTGAAACACAATTTATGCCAACCACAGCGGGGTCTCTGGCACTTGAAGGTAATACAACAGAAAGAGATGCATCCGTAATTGCTAACCTTCGTGCAGAAGGTGCAATAATACTGGCAAAAACCAATTTGAGTGAGTGGGCAAATTTTCGCTCTACCCGTTCCTCTTCAGGCTGGAGCGCAGTAGGCGGGCAAACCAGAAACCCGGTCGATACCAGCCGATCCACCTGTGGGTCCAGTTCAGGTTCAGGGGCTGCTGTAGCGGCCAATCTTGCCGCCGCAGCATTGGGAACAGAAACCGATGGTTCAGTAGTTTGCCCCGCCGCACTCAATGGAATTGTTGGAATAAAACCATCCGTTGGCCTGGTTAGCCGACAATACATTGTACCAATATCACACAGTCAGGATACCGCTGGCCCAATGGCAAACAGTGTTGCAGATGCAGCTCTGCTATTGACTGCCATGTCAGGCATCGATCCTCTGGATATAGTAACTGACAGCCCACCCAATCAGGCCGGTTTGGATTACCATTTGAATCTTGATCCAGATAACCTGCAGGGTGCGAGAATTGGCATATTGCGCTCGGCAACGGGTTACCATGAAGGGGTAGATGCAGTTTTTAATCAAGCAATAGAAACCATGCGCCTGGCAGGCGCAGTTATTATTGATGACCTGAAATTTGAGCCACCCTCGGGGTTTAACGCCGCATCCTACGCTGTATTACTGTACGAATTTAAGGCCGGCCTAAACCGTTATTTTGCGGATCTTCCCAATAAGTCTTCCCAAAACTTCAATCAGCTCACGCTTGAGAAACTCATTGCTTTTAACGTAAAGCATGCAGATAAGGAAATGGCCTGGTTTAAACAGGAAATCTTTGAGAAAGCGCAGGCACTGGGTGACCTGAATTCGAAAGACTACCTTCAGGCGCTGGCCAGTGTACAAAAGGCAACGCGCGAAGATGGGATCGATCGCCTTATGAAAGAACACCAGCTAAGCGCAATTATCGCCCCCACAACCGGTCCCGCATGGGCGATCGACCTGGTAAATGGAGATAACTACCTGGGTTCATCAAGTAGTCTTGCGGCCGTAGCGGGCTACCCCAGCATAAGTATTCCAATGGGTAAGGTACACAACTTACCCATTGGGCTATCTATCATGGCGGGGCTATACAGCGAGCGCACCATCATAAATATTGCTTACGCATTCGAGCAGCTGCAACTTCACCACAACTAACGGTATTGAAAAATACACTTGTAATTCAGTCGCATCGATCACCCCTGCCCCATGCCTGGTTAAAACCCTGTATGGATTCAGTGCAGGAGTGGGCACACCTGCAAGGGTATGCGTACCGCTATACTGGTGATGAAATATTCGACCGAATCGCTCCGCAGCTACGTGCAAAAACCGCGCACCAAATGGTAGTTGCCAGCGACCTCGCCAGGTTGTTAGAAATGAGGTCAGCATTGGAAGAAAACTATACCTGTGTGGTCTGGTGTGATGCCGACTTTCTTGTTTTTGCTCCGGAAGCACTGGTACTGGGCGATGAGAGTTATGGCTTTGGCCGTGAAGTGTGGATACAGGCAGCAAAAAACCTAAGCTCCCGTCCAAAGGCCTACATAAAAATTCACAATGCATTTATGTATTACAGGAGAAACAATCCATTTCTCTCCTTTTACATCAACTCAATTCAAAAAATGATGCACCAACACAAAGGTCCGTTTGCACCACAATTTGCTGGCCCAAAGTTTCTGTCAGCCATTCATAACATCACTACACAACCCGTGGTGGAAAATGCCTGCATGTTAAGCCCGATGGTTATAAAAGATCTGGTTCATAATGGCGGGGCTGCCCTGTCACTTTTTCTGGAGCTTAGCCCGGCTCCTCCTGCCGGAGTTAATCTCTGCGCGTCACTGGCAAATGAAGAAATTTCGAACGGGGAAATAGAACAGGCAATAGAGCATTTGTTAAGTGCAGGGCAAGTTACCTAAGCCCCCTGCTGCCCCTTACGTTACTCTACTAACGCCCGCAAGTCTCTCAGCTTACGGCTGGTCATCGTATACAGGGCAAATTCCTGTTCAGGCGCGTGGCGTGCCTGTTCCATTACATGCATGCACGTTGTTACGAAATTTGCGTTGGCGTCCATCCACTTTTTAACAGCTTCTTCAACATTACCATCTTCTCCAACCTGGCGAAGCACCTGAGAAGACAAATAGCTGAGGTAGGCGCTTAAGTCATCCAGAAGGCTGCTTTTTTCCATAGACTGCCAGTGGTTCGATGTTTCGCAGTGGATCACCTGCTCACTAAAGGTATTGAAGGAAAGCGTGTGGCCCAATGTGGCATACACTTCTGCAGCAAGTTCGACGTCGACCCCGGCGTTTTGTGCCGCATCAATTATTGGCAATCCCGAAGCCGCAGCGGCAGCGTCAACACAAAGTAGCGCGAGCTCTTCGGGCACTCCCGCACTTACCACCTGCTTTACTTTCAATTGCCAGGCTGCGTGATTTTCATCCCCACGCAAAATCGCCTGATGT
>Ga0256847_1001486_pt1 | contig 11856 bp, 10 predicted proteins | sample TeddybearmetaG_FD_189099 | JGI IMG/M metagenome (GOLD analysis project Ga0256847, IMG submission 189099) | Hydrothermal vent microbial communities from East Pacific Rise, Pacific Ocean - Teddybear | ecosystem: Environmental > Aquatic > Marine > Hydrothermal vents | place: Pacific Ocean: East... | reverse complement strand
AAAGGGTCGAGGTTTTGCGACCTCGACTACTTACCAGAGTTCTTCGCTCACCAAATCTGGGATTTTAGTGAGAACGAATATGCCTGTCGCTGTGAGTGCTGTGCCAAGGCCTAAGGCCGCGAGACCTATCGGCATTGAATATAGAAGGCTAATGAGTCCAATTACGGCGCCGAAGAGGCCGCCCATAAGAAACCCTAAGCCTACGTATTCACGTCGCTTAACCTGTTCAGGATTGATAGCAAAGCTCAAAATACATCTCCATTGTTGTATGAGCAGGCGCTTACCGTTGCGCCAACTGTTGCGTTTTTATTTGCGCCCTTCGAAACATGCAAACATTGCTCCCTGGTTACCCCTACGAGTGACGCGTCTGCAAGTGTAGCAAACTTTTACAAAGGAGTTAGATTCATGTCTGAACAGAAATTTGCAATAGAAGCCTCGGCGCAGCGCATTATTGATGCTGATCGCGACATACTCGAAGTATTTGGCATGCAAGTTGTTCATGCGTACGCTGGGCGATGCGTCGTGCAAGCTCAAGTGCCTCCTAAACTAATCAACGCGGCAGGTTTTGCGCACGGTTCTATCGCCTATGCGTTGTTGGACACCGCGTGTGCTTATGCCTTGGCATCCATTTCACTGCGCGGCGTTACAGTGCATGGGGATACTACCTATGTTGCAGCAGCAAAGGCTGAAGATAGTCTAATGGCCCAAGTTGACATTCTAAGTCACTCTCGGCGCACGGCATCTTTGCGGGGTGAGTGTTATATAGAAGGTACCGGTGACAAAAAGCTTTGCGCGCACGGCAGTTTTGTCTTCCAATTAATTACGCCTCGGACATGATTACTAACTTAGCTATAGAAGTCTCATCTAGATTGTCGTATTAAAAGGTTAGCACCCAAGCAACGATAATGGGCAAGCTGACAATACTCATGAGTGTACTTTGTAAGATAACTGCAGCTACTTTGTCGGGTTCACGATTGTAGCGCTCGGCAAAAACATAGTTGAATACTGCGGCAGGCATAGTGGACTGCAATAACACCACGCCAGCAATGATGCCCTCAAGTTCGAACAACCATATTGCAGATAATCCAAGGGTCGCCCCCAGAAGCAGCCGCATTACTGAAATAGTCAAAGTTTCGCGTACCGCGGAAACATTCAAACTAGCCAATGAAGTACCTAACATGAGTAACATCGCTGGAATTGTCAGCCCGCCTAAAATGGAAGTGGTTGCATTAACCCACGCAGGCATTTGATAACCTGTACTGAGCACAATGAGTACCACCAGCACTGCCCAAATGACGGGTTGTTTGAGAAGCTGGCTCGGATGAAACTCGCCAGATGATATGGCGAGTCCAATTGTGTACTGCGATATCGAGTTAACAAAAAAATAGGCCATGCCGAGGGCAAGTCCGGTGTCACCAAAGGCAAGCAATACTACCGGTAAACCCATATTGCCGCCGTTCGGGTGGACCAAACTTGGTAGATAAGTTCGATAAGGCCAGCCCATTGTTTTTAGAAATAAGATGCCGATGGCGAGGCTGCCGAGGATGACGAAACTCGCTGCTATGGCCATTTGAGCCAATATCGCCAATTCTGGGGCATTGGTCGTCAGTGAAGAATAAATTAGACACGGGCTGCCAATATACATAACAAGCGAGCTAATCGTGAGATTGTCGAACGGTTGGGATCGCTTTATCCAAATAAAGCCGATGCCGGCAATCACAAACACAGGGGCAACCACACTAAAAACTTCTTGCAACATAAGGAGGGGGATTTAAGACAATGAGACATTGTAGAGATGTGGTGGACAGATATCGAATGATCTGAATATACACTTGTATCGTTGGGGGCTTCGGTGTTTGTATATGGGTCCAAATAATGAGTGAGCTTGATGGACTTCAGTAGGTTACGTACGCCGATGGCACTGTTGATTTTGATGTCTATCGCAATGCCGGTGGCATTTAATGCCTGGTCGGCAATGTTGAACAACTTCGCTCTAGAAAGTGCAGCTTTTACGGGTGTTGAAATCGGCTGGTTGCAGAGCTTACGCGAAGTACCTGGATTTTTAGCCTTTACCGTTGTTTTTGTACTACTCATTTTGCGTGAGCAAACACTTGCGGTTGTGGCTTTGGCTATGTTGGGCATAGGAGTGGCTCTAACAGGCTTCTTCCCCAGCGTCATCGGTCTGTACTGCACAACCGTTCTCATGTCGGTCGGTTTTCACTACTTTGAAGCCATAAAGCAGTCTCTATCGTTACAGTGGTTTACACATGACGAAGCGCCTGAAAAACTTGGTCGTTTGATTGCTATTGGGTCTTTGACATCACTGGTGGTGTACGCATGTTTGTGGGTATGTCTCGAAGTATTCCAGTTAGATTTTGTGTGGAACTTTTTGCTTGCCGGAGGGCTTTGTGTGGGTCTGGCTGTGGTTATGTGGCTTGGCTTTCCTCATTTCTCAGCAAAGACGGAGCAGCACAAAACTTTAATACTCCGTAAACGGTATTGGCTTTACTATGCTTTGACTTTTTTCAGCGGTGCACGACGGCAAATATTTACTGTCTTTGCCGCATTTCTGATGGTCGAAAAATTTGGCTATAGCGCTGCTGAAGTGACGCTCCTGTTTCTTATTAACTATGGTTTTAACTGGTTGTTTGCACAACGTATTGGTCGTCTCATTAGTAAGGTAGGAGAGCGACACGCTTTGACGTTCGAATATGTTGGTCTCATTCTAATCTTCACCGCATACGGGTTTGTAGAAAACACACATCTTGCGGCTGCGCTATATGTTGTCGATCATATGTTCTTCGCGCTATATATTGCTATGAACACCTATTTCCAAAAGATAGCTGATCCTAAGGACATGGCCAGTAGCGCGGGTGTGTCATTCACCATCAATCACATAGCAGCCGTACTCATTCCGGCAGCACTTGGGTATGTATGGATACAATCCAACGACCTGGTGTTCTTCATAGGCGCGGGTTTTGCGGTTTGCTCCCTAATTCTTGCCCAGAATATCCCGCGACAACCAGGCCCGGGCAACGAGGTGGTGATTGGCCAAGCGTTTACCTCGCGGCCTTCTGCGGCCTAGAAAAAACCCACATTCGTGAGTTATTTTTACTGTTTCCAATTTAACTGGGAACCTTTTTGGACATCCCTGCATCCTTTTGGCTGAGAGCGAGAAATTTTCTCGGTACATAAGTAAAGCCAATGGAGAGCAGTATGAAAATTTTACAATCTAAAGCGTCACAATCAGGCCTGCTTGAAGAGATGTCTGTGCGATCACGACGCAATTTTTTACTGCGTACAGGTGCAGTGACTTTGTCTGCAACGGGTGTAGCATTGCTGAGTGGTTGTGCTAATGCTGGTGGTTATAGCGTTGATGCAAAAGCAATTAATCAGGATGTGAGTATTCTTAATACCGCCATAAGCGCTGAACATGAAGCGGTTGCAGCTTATCAAATAGGTGCTGAGAGCGGTTTATTGGATAGTGGTGTGTTGAAGGTGGCGGTTCAGTTTCAGGGGCATCACAAAGAACATATTGACGCGCTAACCAAGGCCGTAAGGTCATTAGATGGAACGGCAGAGGATCCTAAGCAGGATTATGGTTTCCCTGTGCATAAATTGAAGAACCAAACGGATGTGCTGGAGTTTGCTGCTGGTTTGGAACGTGGTGCAATAAGTGCCTATGCGGGTGCAATTCCTATATTTGAAAATCGCGACCTATCTTTTGCCGCTGCGAGTATTCTGGCTGATGAATCCATGCATTGGGCCGTGTTACGCAGTGTGTTGGGGCTGGATCCTGTGCCTGGTGCGTTTTTCTCCTAATGGTTAAGAAGTATCTGCTGGCAGTTATCAGTCTGCTAGGGTGGGCGATGGTGGTTAAAGCCGGTACACCCATGCCGTCGCAGGGAGACCCGATGCGAGGAAAGGCAATGTATGCACAGTGCATGGGTTGCCATTCGCCGGATCGTCACCGTACTGGGCCTAAGCATTGTGGGTTGATCGGACGTAAAGCTGGAACCGTTGATGGTTATGAGTATTCCAAAGCAATGCGGCAGAGTAATATAGTTTGGGTGCCACAAACACTGGATCATTTTCTTTATGCGCCACTAGATTATATACAGGGGACAAGCATGGGTATCGCCGGCATCAAAAATGGTGAAGATCGTAGGGATTTGATTGCTTATCTAATTGCCATCAATGAGCAGCCTGTATGCGATTAGTAGGGGCAAGAAACAGTGGCAAGTAACAGGAGCTGACGATGTCGATCGCTGATCAACATTTAGGAACAGAAACTCTCCTCGCATGTACAGATGCAGAGTTAGTGCGGCGTATTCAGCTGGGTGAAACATCTGCTTACGAGGGCATTATGCGGCGTTATAACCAGCGAATATTTCGTATCGCACGTAGTATTGTAAATAATGATGCTGAGGCAATGGATGCCATGCAGGAAGCTCATATTAAGGCTTTTAAACAATTACATACGCTACAGGATATCAAGGCCTTGCCTGGCTGGTTATCTCGTATTGCTCGTAATGAGGCGCTTCAGTATTTGCGCCAGAATCAGCGTACAGTTTCGATGGCTCCTGAGGAACTCGAGCCGCTAACGGAGTTTGTGGTTATGACTAGCGTTGAAGATCAACCGGGTAATGAACTGGCAAATGAGCAGCTAAAGCATTTGCTGGAGAGCAATATCGATGAACTACCTGATAACTTTCGATGTGTTTTTATGCTACGTGCTATCGAACAATGCAGTGTGCGCGAAACGGCAACGATTTTGGAATTGCCCGAAGCCACCGTTAGAACGCGATATTTTCGTGCTAATGCGTTGCTTCAACAGCAGTTAAGCCTGCATATGCAGGATGAAGGTTTAGGTTTGTACGAGTTCGCTGGCCACCGCTGCGATGCGGTGGTGCGTAATGTCTTAGGGCAATTTAACTGACTTCAACTAGTTAGACCAAGGTAAAGCAATGCTTTTTTGTGCTTTCTCTTTACCTGTGATCTCGAGGCCACCTACCGCTTAGAAAAAGCCATTATCGGCGGGGTCGATGCTGGCGCATGTATCATTCAGATCCTCATATTCCTGCACCACGAAATTTTCGCCTTGGAAGTTGCGTGCGTATGCTGCACATTGGCCTTTTGCTTGGCTAAAGCCAGTTTCCACTGCAAGCTCTGCCTTTATGCTGGCTATTGTGACCTCGGCATCGTCCATAAATATCCCTTTATCCGCCGGGCTATCTAGGATCATTGATCGCATCCCCTGGGTACCCCAGCGTAGCCATTCGATTTGTTTTTCTTCACGGCCTCGACCAGGATCGCCTGCGTAGGCGAATTCACTCCAATAAGAAGTCATGCTGTCGGCGAGGGACCACTGTGCTTCATTGTTCGGATAGACGTAATCAATACCTAAGCCACCGGCAAAGTCACCAAAAGCAAACGGAATCTCCAGACCATGACCGGCGCCTAAGGCAACGCTGAGGTCAAAGCCCATCTGACTTGGCTCTTCGTCCCAGTCGAATCGGTAAGTGAATACATCGGGATTTCCAGCTGCCGTCATGTAGTTAGCCAAACTATCGACACCGCGTTCTTTCCAACTCAAGGCGCCGTATTTCACGATGCTTTTGTAGTTGTCTTTGTCCTTTAGGCGAGGAATAAAACCAAACCAAGTATCGATGTAGGTCGGGTTTCGGACCATGAATGTGCTTGGTTCATCTCGGTTTGTACCCAATATGATCGGCACCATGTTATGGTTGTTGGCGTCCGAGAAAATCTCCTGGGTGCTTAAAGCGGGTAGAACATAGCCGTCGCCAATATTAGCTGGCACGCTAATCATGCCGAAGCCGCCAGCGTCAAACTGAACAAAGAAATCCTCTACGGGTTTACTCAAAAGGTAGTCGCGTAATCGCGCTGGGCCCATGTCGTCTTGGTATTCTTTTGCTTCGGTCACATTTGTTACGGTGCCATCGGCGATAAGTAGGTGGGCAACAATTTCTGCACTGCTGGCAGGGTGGCCACCTTCGGCCACGTAATTTTGCGCTCGCGCTAGGGGCTCAACGTTAAAGCCTCCGCTCTGAACAATGGCGCGATGAAACATGTCTTCGGCTAGCGGCGAAGCCATTAGAGCCAGAGTGTCAAAGGCACCGGCCGATTCTCCGAATACCGTAACGTTGTCTGGGTTGCCACCGAATAGCGCGATGTTTTGCGCGACCCAATGTAGCGCTTGTAACGCATCAAGGTTGCCGTAGTTGCCTGAGTCGTCGAGCAAATTGCCAGTTTTTAATCCAGGGTGAGAAAACCAACCAAAAAATCCGAGCCGATAGTTAATGCTTACCACGACGACATCGCGGTTCGTCGCCAGAGCGGCGCCACTGTAGCTGCCGCCGTGTCCGACGGTATTGCCGCCACCGTGAATCCAGAACATAACAGGTAGACCCACCGCGTTCGGCGGCGACCATATATTGAGATATAGGCAGTCTTCACTGCCGGCAATGGCACCTGGAGTAAACCCGGCGCCTGTATCGCTCAGCTGAGAGGCATATTGTGGGCAAATATTACCAATGCTCATCGCTTCGAAAATACCGTCATGTGGCATGGGTGGTTGCGGTGCGCGCCAACGGTTATCGCCAACGGGCGGTTCGGCATAGGGGATGCCAAGCCATGCCCGGGCGCCAAAACGGTCGCGTACACCGACAATTTCACCTTGCGTCGTGAGTCTCAGGGTGGTGTCGTCTCGACTGACTGAAAATTCTGGCTCGGGTTCAGACCCGATGAATAGCTTGGCGCCTATAACGACCAAAATGCCAACGATAATGAGGGTGATGGCGACCTTTCTCACGGTACTTTTCCTTAGACAAATTGGCCTGGCATACTTACAGCGAGGGCGGGAGCGCAATTCTATCATTTTTAAACGTCACGCTCTGTGGTAGAACATGAGCGGGCAGTTAACATTCGAACTGCTCGTTATTTTTCTTTTTATCCTTGGGCAGGGGGAAGATCTTGAACACATATGATTTAGTCATTCGCGGTGGCACCGTAATAGATGGCACCGGTAGTACTCAACGCACTGCTGATGTCGGGGTGAGTCAAGGCAAAATTGCAGAAGTCGGTAAGCTGAGTGGTTCAGGGCACCAAGAGATCAATGCTGAAGGCGCGCTCGTAACACCGGGTTTCGTGGATATTCACACCCATTATGATGGCCAGGCAACTTGGTCGAACCGCATGTCGCCGTCTAGCCATCATGGTGTCACCACAGTCATTATGGGTAACTGTGGGGTAGGCTTCGCCCCGGTAAGACCAACCGACCACGCCATGCTCATTGAGTTAATGGAGGGCGTCGAAGATATTCCAGGAGTGGTGTTAGATGAAGGCTTGCCATGGTCTTGGGAGTCTTTTCCAGACTACATGGATTTTCTGAGTCAGCGTCAATTTGATATGGACATTGGCGCACAACTGCCTCACGCCGCTTTACGTGTTTATGTCATGGGGCAGCGTGGTGCCGATCGTGAGCCCGCAACGCCTGATGACATTGAAAGCATGCGTAAGATGACCGTGCAAGCGATCAACGCTGGTGCTTTAGGCTTCACAAGTTCACGTACGCTAAACCACCGTTCCTCGACTGGCGCGCCAACGCCGTCGCTGAGTGCCGAAGCAGATGAGTTGCTTGGTGTGGCTCGTGGTCTGAAGGATGCTGGGCGCGGTGTTATTGAAATGATCTCGGATTTTGACGACATCAATGACGAGTTTGGCTTGTTTCGTCAAATGGTCGATGTATCAGGCCGTCCGATGTCTATCTCATTAGCCCAGGGTTTGTCCCCCCACGGCTGGAAAAAAATATTGCACCGAATTGAGGATGCCTGCGCCGAAGGTTTGGTCATGCGTGGCCAAGTCGCGCCCCGGCCAATTGGCGTACTGTTGGGGCTCACCACTAGCATGGCGCCCTTTACGACGCGACCATCTTTCACTGAGGTAAGTCGGCTACCATTAGAACAAAAACTGGCGGCGTTGGCGGACCCGGAGCGGCGAGCAAGAATACTCAATGAGATCACACGTCCTGGTTTTGAACGTCTATTCAAACTAATGGACGATGGCCGTAAGCTGTGGCTATTGGGCGAGCGACCTAATTATGAGCCAAACCCAGAAGATAGTTTGTATGCTCGTGCGCAGCGTACGGGTGTGAAACCGTGGGCGTTAATCTACGATGAAATGATTGCAGCAGGCGGCAAACAAATTTTCTATACCCCCTTTGCAAATTATGCTGAGAATAATTTGGACTGTTGTCGCGAAATGATCATGCATGACCATACCGTGATGGGTTTGGGTGATGGCGGGGCACATGTGGGAACTATTTGTGATGCCAGCTTCATCACTACCCTGCTCACGCATTGGGGTAGGGATCGTTCTCGCGGCGAAAAGATTGATTTACCCACATTAGTAAAGCGACAGAGCTTAGATACTGCGCGCGCGGTGGAGCTTAGCGACCGAGGTGCATTGCTACCCGGCATGCGCGCCGATATCAACATCATAGACTTTGAGAATTTACACGTTCGCGCTCCTGAAATCATCCACGATCTTCCCGCAGGTGGCGCCCGTTTGCAGCAAAAAGCCGATGGCTATTTAGCCACAATTGTCGCCGGGTTAGTGACCTACAGAAATGGTGAAGCGAGTGATGCACTACCAGGGCGTCTGATAAGGCCAACTTAGTATGCACGGTCCGTTAGAACACATCACAGTGTTGGATTTGACCATTGCGCGGGCGGGGCCAACAGCCGTACGGTTGTTGTCAGATTGGGGTGCAAATGTGATTAAGGTTGAACCGCTACGCACAGGCGGTCGCGCTTCTGCAACCGGTGGGCGACGTGGCTCAGATGAGCAAAATTTGCATCGTAACAAGCGTTCTCTTGCCTTGAACTTGAAGTCCAAGGCAGGCCAAGAAGTTTTTCACACTATGGCTGAGAAGGCAGATGTTGTGGTGGAGAATTTCCGCAGCGATGTAAAATTTCGCCTAGGTGTTGATTACGAGCGGCTGAAGGAGATTAATCCTCGACTGATATATGCCAGTATTTCTGGTTTCGGACAAGAAGGCCCTTATGCCACACGACCCGGCGTAGACCAAATTATGCAAGGTATGAGTGGGCTCATGTCTATTACTGGCGAGCCTGGCCAAGGTCCTATGCGCGTTGGCGTGGCGATCTCAGACACCTCTGCGGGTATGTTTCTGGGCCAAGGGATATTGTTGGCGCTACTGCACAGAGAACATACTGGGCTGGGCCAATGGGTCCAGACTTCTTTGTTAGAAGCCATGATGTCTAAGTTAGATTTTCAAGCTGCCCGCTATTCTATGAGTGGTGAAGTAGCCGATCAGCAAGGCAACGATCATCCTACCCAAGCGCCCATGGGTACGTTTAACGCAGCAGATGGGCTGGTTAACTTGGCCGCATTTGGTGATGTGATGTGGGAGCGCTTTTGTACTGCGTTAAATGCTAAAGAATTATTCGAGCGGGCAGAATACCAGTCTGCGAAACAAAGAACTGCCGCGCGTCAACAGATTAAAGCTGATGTGAATGCGGTTACGGTCAAGCATAGCGTCAGTGAGCTTGTGCGGAAATTAAATGCCGCCGGTGTCCCATGCGGCCCGATCAATACGATTGCTGAAGCTTTTGCGGATGAACAGGTAGAGTTTCTTAAAATGGCTAAACCCGCTCACCATGAGCAACTGGGGGACCTGAATTTGATTCGTTCACCTATCAATTTATCTAGTTTCCCACACCCTGAACGTTTTGATAGTGCCGCTCCAGATACGGGGCAGCACTCACAGGAAATACTCACAGAGATGGGGTTTAGCGATGTGCAAATTAAAGAGTTATTAGCCACGGCAGACATCGGCGAATGAATATGCGCGTGGCTATTGGCTACGCTGTTGGCGATTTAGGTATTAATCTATATTTTATTTCTGTCATGACATTTCTGTTGTACTTCTATACAGACGTGTTGGGAATTAGTGCCGTTGCGGCCGGTGGCGTATTCGCCGTGGCGCGCCTCATAGATGCTGTCACCGATCCGTTAATGGGAATGATTGCGGAACGTACCAAGACGCGGTGGGGTCGAATGCGGCCTTATTTGTTGTTCGGTGCGCCGCCCTTGGGTGTGATCACCATTTTATTATTCACCGTGCCTGATTTAGATATGCACGGAAAACTACTGTGGGCATATGGCACCTACATATTGTTTGGTGTGCTCTACACGGTCGTGACGATCCCGTATTCCACGTTAACTGCCTCACTAACGATGGACTACCAAGCGCGCACTCGCCTGTCGACGTACCGCATAGGTTGTGCCTTTGCTGGTGGTTTCTTGGTTTCAGTGGGTACTATGCCTTTCGTTGCACAGTTTTCCAGTGAGGCACTGGGCTTTCAAATGCTCATGATTGTTTTTGCAGTAATTGCAACGATATTTTTGTGGGTTTCTTTTGCCACGACCAAAGAGATTGTAACCCCCAAACACGACAGTCTCAGCGTACGTGATTCATTGCGCGCCATCGCGAACAATCCACCCTTGCTCATTGTGATTGGGATTTTCAGCTGCGGCATGTTGGGTTTTACCATTCGTCAAAGCGTTGCGGCTTATTTCTTTATATACAATGTCGGTGATCCCGGTCTTATTAAGTGGTTCTTTGGACTAACATTGGGTTGCATGTTAATCGGTATATGGTTCGTACCATGGCTTGCTGATCGTTATGGTAAGGCCGGTGCAACGAGATATGGTGCATATTTATCCATTGTCGCTTCTGTTGGGTTTTACTTCACAGCATATGATCAAGTGTCGGCTATTATGTTTTGGGCGTGCTTGGTGTCACTGGGGGCAACACCGGTTGCGGTGCTTGGTTGGGCAATGATTCCCGATACGGTGGAATATGCGCAACTCAAACACGGCGTTCGTGCAGATGGTGCAATTTACTCTACAGCAAGTTTCTTTCAAAAATTGGCCAAAACCGTCGGTGGTGCCGGCGTGGCCCTCGGGCTGGGATGGGCGGGCTATGTCGCTAATACGCAACAGGCGGAGTCAGCATTGACGGCAATACATTTCATGCTAACCGTTGTGCCTGCTGTGATAATGGTTTTATTGGTGGTTCTTACGAAACTCTACCCACTAGGTCGTGAGCGCCACGAAGAAATTGTTGCACAACTGGGCCAAGTTTAAAATATCGTTCGCGGCAGAGCTTCTTAATGCTTCACCTCTGCGGCATCGCCCATCGCTTCGCGCAATTTGTGTATGTTAAAACCTGGGGCCTTGGCGGCTTTAAGAAGTACAGCCTCACGGGCCGCGATCTCTTGTGCGGCTCCAAGTACACGATCTGCAACATGCCACGGAATGACCACTGCACCATGTTGGTCGGCGTGGATAAGTTCGCCGCTTTCTACGCGCATACCAGACACTGTGACAGGTAGGTCGAAGCCCACAATATGTACATAGGAATGTGATGGTCCCACACGGTCAGCCATCATCTGAAAGCCTGGCGCAATGTCAGGCAGATCACGAACGCTGCCATCTGTGATAACGCCTAAGGCGCCAAAGCCAGCGTGTATATTTGAATTCACCTCACCCCAATAAGCGCCATAGCCACGCTGGTCGCCATCCAAGTCTTGAATCACGATAATGCTTGGTTTGGGTCCTTCGTCGATATATGCGTAATAACCATCGCTCATTTCCTTTGCGGCCTGACCTTTTAAATGCGAAGGGTGAGCGGCACGCAGGCACGCGGTTCGGGCTATACCTACCATGGGCGGCAGTGATGGTTGTGTACAAACAAGTGCTTGGGTGGTGAAACCATAGCCGCGTCTTTCAGGCACTAGTAATTCGAGC
>Ga0256847_1001485_pt1 | contig 11869 bp, 12 predicted proteins | sample TeddybearmetaG_FD_189099 | JGI IMG/M metagenome (GOLD analysis project Ga0256847, IMG submission 189099) | Hydrothermal vent microbial communities from East Pacific Rise, Pacific Ocean - Teddybear | ecosystem: Environmental > Aquatic > Marine > Hydrothermal vents | place: Pacific Ocean: East... | reverse complement strand
TATCATATAGTCTACGATTTGGATATTTTTTTATGACTCTAAGCTCGCTCAAAATTGTTCCTTCTAGAAAAAATTAAAAAAAATAAATTAATCAATTTCCACACAGACATTATCGATTAATCTTGGAAATCCAAGATAAGCAGCAGCAACAATCACAAGTTTGTTATCTTTGTTACTAGCTTCTTTTAAATTCTCCTGATTAGCGATGACAATATATTCAGGTTTAAATCCGTGGGTTTTTAAAGTCTGTTTGGCGGTTTTTATTAACTGGGGATAATCCCGATTTCCAGATAAAATTTCTTCTCGAATAAAATTTAATGTTTGGTTAAATAAAAATGCTCTAGGACGAAGTTCATCAGAAAGATTATTATTTCTTGAACTCATGGCAAGACCATCTTTTTCTCGAATAGTGGGCTTTCCCAGAACTTTAATTGGCATCGCTAAATCTTTCACCATTTTTTTTAAAATAGCCAGTTGTTGAAAATCCTTTTCTCCAAAAATAGCAACATTGGGTTGCACTAAATTAAATAACTTACAAACAATGGTAGTGACTCCGCGGAAATGTCCATGCCTATCTTCTCCGCATAATATATCTGAGAGAAATGGTACTTCAACTTGAGTGTGCTGCTCTACACCTTCTGGATAGATCATTTTCACATTGGGAGTAAATAACAGTTCTACCGATAAAGTGGTTAATTTTTCAATATCTTGTTCCAACGTTTTTGGATATTTTTCTAAATCTGCAGGGTTATTAAATTGCATGGGATTGACAAAGATACTAACAACAACGACATCTGCTTGTTGGCGTGCTTCTTCAATTAAAGAAAGGTGTCCCTGATGTAGATTGCCCATGGTAGGCACCAGTGCAATGCTCTTGCCTTGATGTTTGAAAGATGCGATGGTCTCGGAGAGGTTTTCGACAGAGTCTGAAATGATCATGGAATTTTCCCAGGATTTAATTATTCGAAACTATGTTCAGCAGAAGGAAATTTTTTATCCTTAACATCACGCACAAAGTTTTTTATTGCATCCTGAATATCATCACTTTCTGTCATGAAATTCTTCACAAATTTAGGTCTAAACCCTAGAGTGATGCCGAGCATATCATGCAACACTAACACTTGGGCGTCTGTACCAACCCCTGCACCAATCCCAATCACAGGAATCTCTAGTGACTGGCTTATTTCTTCGCCAAGGACTGCAGGAACACATTCTAATACCAGTAAACGAATACCGGCTTTCGCCAGCGCCTCAGCCTCGGTCTTAATCTTTGCTGCCGCCAGAGGAGTACGCCCTTGAACTTTATAACCTCCCAGTGCGTCCACAGATTGTGGAGTTAAGCCTAAATGACCACAAACCGGTACACCGCGATTGCTTAAATCTTGGATGGTATCAATTAACCAACTACCACCTTCAAATTTAACCATTTGCGCTCCCGCTTGCATTAATGCTTTGGCATTTTCAAAAGTTTGCGCTGTGGTGGTGTAACTCATATAAGGCATATCTGCGATTAATAGTGGTTGAACTTCTGCTTGGCGCAATCCTCTGGCGGCACATTGGGTATGGTAAATCATATCCTCCATAGTCACAGAGACCGTAGAATCTCTTCCTTGTAGGACCATCCCAAGAGAGTCTCCAACCAATACGATTTCAACACCAGCAGCAGCTACTTGCTGAGCAAAAGTTGCATCATATGCGGTTAAACAAGTAATTTTTTCCCCAGATTGTTTGAGTTTATCTAGAGTAGAAAGTGTGATCTTTTTCATCGTCATGAATGCCTTCTGAATGCCGCAATTGAAAGAATGCTATTTGATTAAAACCGAAATTAATCGGTTAGAGGGTTAAAATAGTTTCGCCCGCTGCGAGTATTGTCTATACGTTTGACCAATTCCGTATAATGAGCTTCATTGTTAACAAGATCAACACCTGAAGCATTAACAATTAACAATGGAGAGTCCGAATAATAATGGAAAAATTGGGTATATGCGGTAGAAATTTTTGTCAGGTATTCTGGTTGCATACTGCGTTCTTCATCTCGTTTACGATTTCGTACACGATCCATCAGTACTTCTGTTGGAGCTTGTAAGTAGATCACCAGATCTGGAGCTGGATGTTGTATGGTTAAATGTTTGTAAACCTGTTGGTAGAGTTCATATTCGTCATCATTGAGTGTCTCACGGGCAAATAATTGGTCCTTATCAATAATGTAATCGGCAATGACGTTAGGAGTAAACAGGTCTGGCTGCATCAGCTGTTTCATTTGTTTGTGACGCTGGAATAAGAAATACAACTGAGCCGGCAATGCACCATCTTGAGGGTTTTCGTAGAATCGTTTAAGGAAAGGATTCGACGCTGGATCTTCAAGTACTACCGAGGCACCCAAGCTCAATGCTAGTTTCCTAGTTAATGTGGTTTTTCCCACACCAATAGGTCCCTCAACCACAATAAATTTCTGCAGATTCCCTTTTTCGTTAGTCATAAAATCTTAGGAGTTCCCGCTAATTTTCTTAAATTATTATTATCACATTGTTGCAGAAGATGGCTTGCATGAACACCCTCTTGAAAAATAACCTCTGGAGCTATTTCCAGCAAAGGTTTTAACACGAAATCCCGTTGTCTCATGGCGTAGTGAGGAATAATGAGTTGTTGAGTTTGAATAACTGTATCAGCGTAGAGCAGGATATCCAAATCTAATGTTCTGGGTGCCCATCGGTTGTTAGGCTCTCTAACTCTGCCCTGTTGTTGTTCAATCTGTTGTAGTTGCCGGAGTAACTCAAAAGGGAGAAGGCCAGTCTCTATTTTCACCACCGCATTGAAGTAGTCTGCAGCGGTTTCTTCCATACTCTGAGAGTGCTCTTTTTTATCCACTAAGGGACTACTTTGGTAGAAACTAGATTGGGCAACAAACTTGGAATCTGATAATGACTGGATCGCTTTAATCGCATTTAATAGTTGTTGCTTAGGATCGAGTTGGTTGCTACCGAGGCCAATATAACAAATGACATTTTGCATTGGTTAAGAATTAGTTTTTCTGGGATAACGTTTTTTGGAAGAATTGCGTCCTCGGTTTCTTGTCAGGGATTGGACCATCTTTTGGCGTTGATCGAGGTTAACGTTTTGGTAATCAGTCCACCATTGCGCCAGTAGTTCATCATCACTGTCAGGCATCGCACGTAACAATAAAAAATCGTAAGCCGCTCTAAAACGAGGATGAGAAAAAACTTTTTCTGCCCTTTTTCCAAAACGTTTAGGTAGTTGATTTTGTAGATGCCAAATTTCTCTTACCGCTATTGAAAATCTTTTAGGCAATCCTATACGATTATGGCTTTCTCTGAGCACAGAGGATGCTGCTTTATTGAAAGATTCTCCTAGAGAAAGGCCACTTTCGATATACCGCTGTTGTTTATCCAGTAACGGCTGCCACAACCAAACCGCAAATAAAAATGCTGGAGTGACGGGTTTGTTTTGTTTAATTCTGCTATCGGTACTACTAAATGCTTGTGCAAGAAAATGAGAGAAGCTATCAGGTGAAGTTTTTAAGGAATCCATGGTTTGTGGAAATAAGCAATCTGCCAATTTTGTTTCAACCAATTTATTCCAAGTTTGCTGGGCATGGCCATGCAGAAATAATTTTAATGATTCATCCCATAATCGAGCGTTGGAAATGGGCTCTAGTAAACTAGCCAACTCTGGTATGGGCTGAAGAGTTTCCTTTGATAGGGTTAAACCGAGTTTGATTGATAATCTGACAGCCCTTAGCATTCTTACAGGATCTTCTCGATAACGCGTTTTTGCATCTCCAATAATCTTCATTTCTCGATTTTTTAGATCTTCAATGCCTCCTAGAAAATCAATCACCGAATTATCAACAATATTGTAAAATAGGGCATTAACGGTAAAGTCTCTTCGTACCGCATCTTCATCGATTGTGCCAAATATATTATCTCGGGTAATCATGCCACTATCAGGGCATTGACGTGACTTTGAGGACTTTTGATTGGTTTGGATTTCAGTTTGATTTGAGCGGAAGGTAGCAACTTCAAGCACTTCTCTGCCAAAAATCACATGAACCAATCTAAATCTACGCCCAATGATTCGGCTATTTCTAAATAAGCTTCTTACTTGTTCTGGTGTTGCGTTAGTGGCGATATCAAAATCTTTAGGCCTGAGGCCAAGCATCAAATCACGAACACCACCTCCCACAAGAAAAGCATCATACCCGGCATGGTTTAATTGGTTTAGAACTTTAAGTGCATTCTTGGAAATGTGCTTTTGTAAAATACCATGATCAGCTTCAGCGATGATGGTGGCTGTTAATGGCTTGTCGGATTTGTCTTTAGGACTAAACATATGTGAGAAAAAATTACTGACTGAGGACAATGGTTAAGATACGTGAGAAGTTAATGTGTGCTTATAGTAACACTATTTCCGGTGCAAACCATCAATTACCCAGAGAATCAAGGATTGTCATTCTCCAAGTGTAGATTAGGCATGGAGGCAGGATTCCAATTTTTTATGGAATATCGGATTAATTCTTCAATGCTGGCATATTCAACACTTGGGGGTAATTCTTGTCCCAAAAATTGGATAGCTTTAACTAGAGTTGGCAGTGGATTATCTATGATGATTGCCTCGGCTTTATTTTGTTTACTTAATTTTAGATCGCCACGATCAACCACCAACGGGTGATGAAAATAGTCAGGTGGAGATGCTTGAAAGCAATTAAAAAGCTGAAGTTGTTTGGGTGTCGAGTCTAATAAATCAACTCCTCGAACAACTTCAGTAATCTGTTGTTGCCAATCATCCACTACCACCGCAAGTTGATAGGCAAATAACCCATCTTTGCGTTTTAATACGAAGTTTTGTTCAATTTCCTTTGCAGAGAATTTTACTTTGCCTAATAGTTGGTCATGAAAGCTGGTGATAGGGCTTACAGGTTTAAAGCGAATAGAAGTGTTTGAAGACGGTAATAATTTTCTATCTATACAAAAGCCAGAATATATTCCACCACTCTGTTTAATCATGGTTCGAGTACAATCACAATTAATACTGCTTCCTGTATCAATCAATTGCTGTAAATATTCCTCGTAAACCCCAATTCTTTGACTTTGATAACAGACCTCAGAATCCCAATGCATCCCATAAACTTCTAAAGCCTTAAGAATTAAATCACTTGCCCCTGAAACTTCACGAGGCGGATCAATATCTTCAATACGCACTAACCACTCCCCCTGATTAGACCGAGCCTGAAGAAAACTACAAAGCGCAGAAACCAACGAGCCAAAATGCAAAGGCCCGGAAGGGGATGGGGCAAAACGCCCACGGTAAAGGGGGGTGGAATTCATGGGATTAGTTTAACTAGAAAAGGATAGCGAAGCTAGTGCTTCGCTTGGGCACGTTGCGCTATGCTTACTCGGGCACGCTACGCTCGGGCACATTGCGCTGACGCTTATTCGGGCACGCTGCGCTCGGGCACATTGCGCTGACGCTTATTCGGGCACGCTGCGCTCGGGCTAGATCAAGAGCATAATTGCTTTGCATTGGTGATACTATTATTGGTTTTGTTTCGGGGTGGATTAGGTAGGCAAAAACTGCCCACCCTACAATCTTTCGATCTTTTTGGTGTTCTTCAAACCTTCGTGTTGAAGGTTTTTGATCTTGATCTTAAGATCTAAGTACCGAATTGCCTTTCTTTCATTTCCGCAAGCGTTTTACAGTCAATGCAGAGATCGGCTGTGGGTCTAGCTTCGAGGCGGCGAACGCCGATTTCTTCATCACAAGTTTCACAAAAACCATAATCATTTTCTTCAATGGTTTTGATTGTTTTGCCGATTTTGCGGAGTAATTTTCTCTCGCGGTCACGGGTGCGAAGTTCTAAAGAGAATTCTTCTTCTTGTGAGGCGCGATCAGCTGGGTCAGCATAGTGGCCAGCATCTTTCATATTGTTGATGGTGGTGTCGACTTCTTCCATCAAGTCATTTTTCCATGCTTCTAAAACAGCGTGAAAGTGAGCACGCTGCTTTTCATTCATGTATTTTTCGCCTTTCTTTTCCTTGTAAGGCTCAAATCCTAGCATTCCTAGGGTGGTGGTCGCCTGCTTCTTTGTTGGCATCTAAGACTCCTCGTCTAATCACCTGAATGGTATCTGAGAAACAATTGAAGACTGTTAATAACGGTCTGTTGTATTCTCAGCGCTTAAAATAGCGCGGCATTATCGCATGAGTTGAAAGATAATTCATCGATTATTGTCGCTTTTTAACAGATTCTTTATGTATGAAGATGTTACTAAGGTAAAATCACGGGAATTTCTTTTTGGAGTTCAATAAGTTGGCGCGTTTTTGTAAAAATAAAGTTAGAAGAAAAAGCTCTAATATTTACACCTTTTTGAGAGGCTTTTAGTAATTCTTCGGTATATTCTGGGTGAATATGGGTAGCTGGATGCACTTCTTTGATGCCAGTGTGTTGTACGCAGTATAATAAAGTGGCTGAATTACCTGCTGAAACTAAGCTTGATAAGCTATGTAAATGTTTGATTGCTCGTTCACTTTTGGCATCGGGGAAATAGCCTTTAGAGGAAGAGTTTTTAGTTAAAGGCCCTAAAGTGACACTTTTTACTTCAAGATAATGTTTACCCGTTGCAGTTTCGATTAGAAAATCCAGTCTGGAATCTGCAACTTTTACTTCTGCTTTAAAATTGCAATCTTCAAATCCTGAAATGCGATTCTTGCTGAGTGCTTCAGCCACCAGTTTATTGGCGGTTAAAGTGTTCACTCCGATTAAGTGACCCCTTGGATTTTCAACAATTTCTAGCGTTCCAGGGTATTTTCTTTTGGGGTTGTCACTGATTGAATACCAAGCCACTGAGCCCTGTTCTGCGCAGCCAGTCATTGCTCCAGTGTTGGGGCAGTGAATCGTAAATTGTTCATCATCTATTTCTACATCAACCAAAAATCTTTTATAACGTTTCAGCAAAACTGCGCGTTGTAATACGGGTTCAAATTTCATCATCATACCCATCTTGTTTAAAAAACAGGACGCCATTTTGATTTTCAATCTCAATACCCATTAGTGATTGACCACTGCAAGGCCCCCAACTGCAAAAGCCGGTAGCAATATCAAATAAAGCACCATGCATGGCGCATTGGATTTGAGTACCATCAAAACTCATAAATTTGTTTTTCTGGAATTCCATCTCTACACCCATATGGGGGCACATATTTAAATAAGCCCAAGCTTGTTGATTTTGGCGTACGATGAAAATGGTCCGATTGGGGAGAGTTGGATGCTCGAAAGCTTTTGCTTGACCGTCATCAATATCACTTAATTGGCAAATGTGTTGCATAGATTTGCTACATGAGCTCCCTTTGGGCCAGCCGATAAACAGGCCAGACCGTTGTTGCTTGTGTTTGGATTAGTATACTAGTCCTGCAAACAAGCGCCTAGTTCTAGCCTGTTTCTCGAATGCCTGAACTAGTCAAAACCTCTGTGAAAGGGTACAGTACTCAAATAAAATAAAATCACAAAGATTTTACCTTTTATAGGGAGCTTTGCCTAACACTGTTAGCAAGGTGTAAGTCTTACAATCAATGGAGTGTTTCAATGTCCCAAGCAATGCAAATATTATTATCCGAGCAAAAAGCCTCTTCATTATGGGGAGAATCCTCTTCTTTGTCGGCGCTTGCTGAGAGTATTACTATTCACCAAGATGATGAAGGGTTGATGGGGATTCAAAGTGCTGCTCGAAAAATTGCAGGATTGGGTGTTAAAAATGTGCAGTTATCAGGAGAAGGTTGGACACTCGAGCACCAATGGCATTTTCATCAAGGATTCGTATCACCGAAACATCCTGATGGCATTCAATATGCCGAACTGGATACTCAGCAATCAAAGCAATTAGCTGCAAGAGTGGCTAGTTTTAATTGGGTGAAAAAATTAATCAATGCAACGCCACAGGACTTAGCTCCCATGGATCTTGCACAACAGGTTGCTGATCATTTATCGGCTTTAGCGCCGGATAGCATTAATTACAATATTCTTAGTGGTGATGAACTTCTGGAAAAGGACTATGTAGGTATCCATGCGGTGGGTCGTGGAAGTGATAGACCTCCTGCTTTACTTACTCTGGATTTCAACCCAACAGGAAACGATGATGCGGCGGTAGAGGTTGCATTAGTCGGTAAAGGGATTACTTTTGATTCTGGTGGTTATAGCATCAAAGGGAATGATGGCATGCTCTATATGAAAATCGACATGGGTGGAGCCGCGACAGTGTCAGGTGCATTAGCTCTGGCAATCGAAAACGGACTGAATAAGCGCGTTAAATTATTTTTATGTTGTGCTGAAAACCTGATTAACGGCCATGCTTATAAACTGGGTGATGTCCTCAAATATAGAAATGGTGTTTCGGTTGAAATTGCAAATACCGATGCAGAAGGACGCTTAGTTTTGGCTGATGGCTTAATTGATGCCTGTGCCACAGGTGCTAAGACAATTATTGACGCAGCCACTTTGACTGGAGCGGCTGTAGTTGCAGTCGGTACCGAATACAATGCAGTAATGTCGATGGATAAAGAACTCACTGCCAAGTTTTTAAACTTTTCTGAGCTGGAAAATGAAATGCATTGGGCACTACCTCTGAATAAAAACCATGCTGATAGTTGTCCTTCCGATTTTGCAGACACCAGAAACAGCAAACCGGTAAAAGGCGGTGGTGCGGCTGGAGCGAGTAATGCTGCGGGTTTCTTGTCTAGATTTGTTAGTCAGCATCAAGGCTGGTTGCACATTGATTTAGCTGCAGTGTCTTGTGACAGTGCAACCAGTCATTATGCTGCTGGAGCAACGGGACAGGGTGTTAGAACCATTGCTAGGCTGTTGTTAGAAGATTAGCCCCTGTTGGTGAACGGTTACTAATACTGTCTAGCGAATAAATATAACGAGTTTGTTTTATTTTTCTTTTTGAAAATTTTATAAATTTGGTTGTTGCGGAGTTCATCAAAGCTCTCTTCAACATCCGCAGAAAAAACAATAATTCCATCCATAAAAAATTCGGCTGCTTGTTGTTTTCCGGATTTTTCTCGAACAAGGTTTGCCGATGTAATGCCACAGAAAAACACTTCGGTATTATGCTCGTAAGCAACACTTTGTAATGCAGGAAGATTTTCTTTAATCCAATCTTTCTCACCTTGAAAATGATGCACTAAATAGAGTTGACCTTTTCTGAAATTATTATTGATGGTACTTTTATCGATGAGGTTTTGTGTAAATCCAAAACAAAATTGTTTAACCGCAGCAATACGTAGAATACTAATCATTTGGAACAGTTTAATTTTTACCATCTGTAGAAATAGATGCGAGCCGGCATAACACACGATCATCAGGTTATCACGCCGCTCAATTTCTGGACCTTCTATTTTAGAATGAAGTGTACCCTTAAAATATAATTTACCTTCCACTTTAGCGACAATTTTTGAAGCGATTATGGTGTAGAGGTTATAGAGCCAAGTTACTTTTAAATCAAACCAGTTGATCGCACATACGGGCGTGTTCAGATCAAATCCGGAGACTAAAGGTTTGACGACTATTTTGCTATTTGAAGAGATTTTTTGTTCTATCGGTTTGATCATTGAAGAAATTTTCCTAATTACTGAATTCTGGATAACGCAATTGGAACGCCATTAAGTGCTGCATTTCCAGAAATGGCATCCAACAAAAATTCATCTGTTAAAATATTGGTGTTAACGCCGCTATGTTCTTTAGCAACACGTAATTCTACACCCTCTAAATCATGGCCCCAGCCGTGTGGAATACTGATTACACCTGGCATCATTTCATCGGTGATGGCTACAGCAATGTTAATCTCTCCGACTCTAGATTTAATGTGAACCAATTCACCGTCTTCAATATTTCTTGATGCGGCATCTTCCGGATGAATCATTGCTAAGCAACGATTTTTCCCTTTCACCATACGATAACTATTATGTAACCAAGAATTATTGGTTCGAGGGTCTCTCCGGCCAATCAGCAACAAGTCTAATTCAGCGGTGTCTGATGTATTAGTTTCATTTAAATATTGTTGTTGCAGACGTTCTAAATCTTTGACAAAAATAACTGGGGCTAAATTGATCTGCTTATCTTCTGTGAATAAACGATTTGGCAAACAGGGAGTCATTGCACCAAAATCGATCCCATGGGGATGATCTAATAATTTTTTCAAAGTAAGGTTATGAGATTTTCCATAGGGGCCTTTTTTGAGTTGATCATTTATAGCATGCTCTGCACCAAGTCTTTGCATTAGGGTTTTCTTAAACCACCCTTTAATTTTGGAAACTAGATTGACGGATGACATTCTCCAACCTAACTCTGTAAAAATTTGGGTGTCGGTTCGGGCATCTTTAGGGGGTTTGAATAATGCAGTGGAGAAACGGGCAGTATTTCGAATCGCCAGGCTGTGAAAAACAATGTCGTAGTGTGGCCTTTCTAGCGCTGATACCGGTGGCAAAATGATATTTGCGTGTCTAGTTGTTTCATTAATAAAGAAATCGATTGAGACCATATAATCTAATTGTGCAAAAGCTTGGTCAATTTTATTTGAGTTTGGGGTACTAAGCAGAGGATTTCCAGAATTAGTAACCATCGCTTTGATTTGACCTTCACCTTCGGTAGTAATCTCTTCAGCCAGGGTGGCAACTGGAAACTCACCATTAAAATTAGGCATCTTTCTGACACGGGAAAAAGCGCTACCGAAATCTTTTCGTTTTTTCTTTTTGGATGAGCCTTTTTTGGCGGATCTTGCAAGAAAATCAAAGGCTGGCTTGCTGAACATGGTTCCACCTGGAAAATCCAGATTTCCAGTGACAATGTTAAACACTACAATTAGCCACTGTGTCAAAGTACCGTATTCATGGGTTGAAACTCCAATTCGTCCATAGCAAGTCGCACTTCCTGCCACACAAAAGTTCCTGACCAGTTCTTTTAGCCTTTCTGCAGGTATTCCGGTTATTGGGGCTACAACTTCAGGGGTGTAGGGTTTGACCAACTTCTCCACTACTTTTAAATCTTTAGTGAAATTTGAAACGGTGCCTAGTGATTGTAGTTTCTGAGCAAATAGGTATTGCAGCATAGCGAGCATCATCAACGCATCGGTACCGGGTTTTACGAAAAAATGTTCATCTGCAATGGCGGCAGTTTCAGTTTTTCTTGGGTCAATAACCACCACCATTCCGCCTCGTTCAGAAATTGCGATTAATCTCTTTTTCACACCAGGGGCAGTCATTAATGAACCATTTGAAACGACTGGATTTCCACCAATAATGATCACAAATTCGGTACGATCTAAATCGGGTAAGGGAATTAGTAAGCTATGACCGAACATTTCAGAAGAAACCAATTGCTCTGGAAGTTGATCAACGGAGGTGGCTGAATAATGATTTTTTGTTTTAATTGTTCGGGTAAATGCTGAAGAGAACAACATGGCTTCAAGGTTGTGTACGGTTGGGTTGCCTTGATAGACGCCCACTGCATTTTTCCCGTATTGCTTCTGGATTTTCTTTAGGTTGTTGGTGACTTCATCGTAAGCATCATTCCAACTGAGTTTTTCCCATCCGGACTCGGTTCTTCTAACCGGTTGTCTCAATCGATCGGGGTCATTGTAGATATCTTGTAACGCTATTGCCTTAGGGCAGATGTGTCCTTTACTTAAAGGATCTTTTTTATCCCCTTTAATGGAGACAATTTTGTTCTCTTCCAGAATAATTTCAAGACCACAGATAGCCTCACAAAGATTACAGGCGTGGTAATGGGTTGTTTGAGAACTCTGCTCAGTCATGGTGGGTAATGCCTTGTTGGATACTTATTTAGGGGACTAAGAGTA
>Ga0256847_1001484_pt1 | contig 11884 bp, 7 predicted proteins | sample TeddybearmetaG_FD_189099 | JGI IMG/M metagenome (GOLD analysis project Ga0256847, IMG submission 189099) | Hydrothermal vent microbial communities from East Pacific Rise, Pacific Ocean - Teddybear | ecosystem: Environmental > Aquatic > Marine > Hydrothermal vents | place: Pacific Ocean: East... | reverse complement strand
CGTAAAAAACTGTGCCAGTGTGTCCAGTCCTTCCTGCGCATCACTGACATTCGGGTCCAGCCGCAAAGCTTCCTTATAAGATTGAACCGCTGTTGTTGCAGAGGGTAAATCAGAGATACCATGGCTTTGAATCAACGCCAGGGTTGCCTGAACCAGCGATACGGCTCTACGGTGGTTTTCTATCCGTTCACCCAACAAAGCAAAATCGTCGTCACTTTGAAAAACAACGGCGGCCTCCTTAAGCTTGGATTCAGCCAGGGCAACGTTTTGCGATTCAATCGCCAGGGAAATATCCTGTTTCCATTGGGCAGATAAACCTGCGATGGAGTCAAGTGCCTCTGCGTGACCGGCATCCAGGACGAGCACCCGCCTATGTGCGGCAACCACAGCAGATAAACTTTGGCTCGGATCGCGACGTAATGCACTGGCGTCTCGCCATAATTCCCGTAATGTTGTGTCTTCAGTTATACCGTAACTGAGCAGCATATTTTTAATTTGTTGTTCGCCAAAAGGAGTGAAGTAAAACGCTGATACTCCTCCAACCAGGACAATTCCCAAAACGAGACCCAGGCCATAACGCTTTTTCCTGCGTTTTCGATACCGTACGCTGTATGGTCCAGCCTCTGCGCGTATTGCACCATTGTCATCCGGTACAATTTCCATCGTCTGTTTGACCGCCAGGATTTCATCAGTAGATACGACATCGGTTTTCACTACATTGTTTGGTACCAGCCCTTCTACCTGTAGTGCGTCCACGGCGCGTTCGAGTTCTGCACCCGTTTGAAAACGCTCTGCCGGATTCTTCGCCAGAACTTTATTGATGATGGCCTGAAAAGCCGAAAGATGTTCCGGCATAGCTGGAACAGGATTCTGTAAATGTTTGATGCCAACAGCAATGGCTGTGTCTGCCTTAAACGGCACTTCTCCGGTTAGCATTTTGTAAAACACAATACCCAGTGAGTAGAGGTCAGATCGACCATCCACCGATTTACCCGCCGCCTGCTCGGGGCTCATATACTGGGGAGTACCAACAACGGACCCCTGTCGCGTCATGTTGCTGCCGTTTTCCATCACACGTGCAATACCAAAGTCGGACAGTACTGCAGAACCTTCTTCGCGAAACAATATATTTTCCGGTTTTATGTCGCGGTGCACATATCCCTTGCTATGTGCAAACTCAAGTGCCCGGGCAATATCGCGAATCACTTGCAGAACCTGTTGCATATGCAGGCCCTGATTCAGCTTTCGATTCAGATCACCACCGCGCAGAAATTCCATAACGAGATAATAATTCTTATCTGCCACACCTACGTCATGCACCTGAACAATATTTGGATGAGTAAGCTGCGCCACAATTCTTGATTCGCGCACGAATCTCTTGCCAAAGGTTGGATCGTTGGTGAACTGCGAGGAAACTACTTTTACTGCTACGAGCCGACCAAACTTTTTTTGCACTGCCAAATAGACACGGGCTGTGCCGCCTCTGCCTAATTCTCTTTCAATACTATAACCCGGTATATCCATTATTCAGCTGATGCCTGGGCCAGAATTTGAATTTCGCCTTTTACCAGGTTTCCCAGGATAATCGTGGCATCTGTCAGGAACCTGGTTCCATCAATACTAACAGCCGAAGCCTGTCCGTGTGCGAGCCCGTTAATGCAGCTACTACTTTTGAACATCCATTCAATACCATCAATTTCAAGATTACATTTTGGATTGGCAAAGATCTGAACCGATGTGAGTAATCGACCATCCTCCCAGTACTGGAAATCCGATAAGCCATCGGGCGTGAACTTTACTCCATATCCGTGTGAACGATTATGGGAAAAATGGCCATGGTAAACGGTACCGTCCCGCCAGTAGTACACTCCGTTTCCGTGCCGTTCATCCTTATCAAACAGCCCATCGTACTTATTGTTGTTTGGCCAGTTGTATATTCCTTTGCCGGACTTCAGACCGGCCAGAAAACTGCCTCGATATACACGCCCGTCAGCCCATGAAAAAGTTCCAAGCCCCTGCAATTGCCCTCCAATAAATTCACCTTCGTATACATCTCCTGATTTCCAGCTGTAGGTGCCCCTTCCCGTTCTGCGACCCGCTACAAAATCTCCTTCATAGCGATCTGCATTAGCCCAGATAAATACACCACTCCCACTCATTTGATTGTCCAGAAACTGCCCGCGATAAGTATTTCCATTCGGCCATTCAAGAGTGCCTTCTCCTGCACGCTTACCAAATTCAAATTGCCCCTCATACCTGCGACCATCCTGCCAGGTATAGACCCCCAGACCATGCCTGACTCCATCAGCAAGCTGGCCCACATACACATCACCGTTATTTAAAACCACACGTGTATCGGGAATTTCACGCTCAGCAGCATCAATTACCGGTGCCAATAGCAGTACGAGGATAATCAATGATCGCTTTAAAAATGACATGTCCGTGTCCCTCATGCAGGTTCTGCAGTAGCCTACCAATTGATAGAGGATGTACAATCTCATAGAATCGTGTATCTCATTCCAAATTTTACTAAAATTGCCCGACATTTTCTTCACTCTGTTTTGCCTGATTTTGGGGGCGCTGGCTGGTTTCCTGGGAGGCCTGTTGGGCATCGGCGGTGGAGTAATCATTGTACCCGGTTTAATCCTGTTGTTTACCCATCAAAACCAGCCGGAGTTATCAGGGACCACTATTGTTCTTACCGCAGTAGCCAGCTCTCTGGGCACCATAATCTTTACCTCCGCATCTGCTGCCTACGCGCAGATTAGGGCGGGGTACGTAATGTGGCCGGTGGTCAAAAAATGGACTGCATTCCTGGTGCTTGGTAGCCTGTTTAGTAGCCAGATTGCCTCGGGTATGTCTGAACTGGTATTAAAATTGTGCATAGGCGCGTTTTTATTCCTGGTATCTCTAATAATGCTCTCGCGCTGGACGCCCGGGACCCATCATACTTTACCCGGCTGGCCAACGGCAGCCCTGGTAGCCAGCAGTGCCGGGATAATCTCCGGAATAGCAGGTATTGGAGGTGGTAATGTAGTAGTCCCAACTCTGATATATTTTAATGCCACTGCACACAATGCCACAGCAACCGCCAGCACACTCGGGTTTCCAATCGCCATTGCTGGAACACTGGGTTATGTGATCAGTGGCTGGGAACTTAACCAGGCCGAACCTGGCATGTTGGGATATGTGTATTTGCCAGCCGTGCTGGTTATTGCTACTGCCTCATTTCTGACCGCACCCCTGGGCGTAAAATTTGCACACAAGGTAGAGCAGGACAGCTTGCGTCGCTATTTCGGAATTTTACTTGTGGTAGTTTCCTTACGCATGTTGTACACAGCCCTGAATGCTGCCGTTTAAAGCTGGCGTAACTGAATAGCATCCACCCGGGATTCGGCCAGTATGTCGGAAATCACCACAACCTTATCCCCTGCATTAAGGCCAGCTCGTTCGATTAATACTGTAAAAGCCGTCTGCAGGGTTTTTTCCGGGTGGTTGCTAAATGCAGTTCTGAAGCTGTACACGGATTTGTTTAACATCAAACGCCTGCGCGTGTGGCCAATATTTGTGAAAGCAAATACCGGAACGCCAATAGGATTACAGTTTGTAACCTGGTCAGCAATAATACCGCGACGCGTGATAACTACGATACCAACCGCATTTGTTGCATGCGCGAGATCGACAGCACTCTGTGCAATAAACTGTTTGTCATCACGGGCAATCAACTGGGACTCAAAACCCAGCCCGGGAAAGCGTTCACTGGCCATTGCTATCTCATGTAATTGTTCGACACAGCGCACGGGATAGGCACCGATCCCGGTTTCTCCGGAAAGCATAATCGCATCTACCCCTTCATAGATTGCATTTGCAACATCAGTGACTTCAGCACGCGTGGGTATGGGATTCTGGATCATGGATTCGAGCAGGTGGGTCGCCACAATACATCGACGGCCTTTAATCGCCGTTACGCGAACCAGTTCTCGCTGAATATTGGGCATCTCTGAAATATTGGTTTCTATACCGAGATCACCACGGGCTACCATAAGTCCATCGGCAACTTCGGCAATCTCTTCCTTGTTGGAAACCCCTTCCCTGTCCTCTATTTTTGCAATAATGCTTATTGCCTGTGCTTTCTCACCTAGAAGACTACGTAATTCGTGAATGTCACTCGCATTTCGTACGAAGGACAGAGCAATAAAATCCACGCCCTGTTCAACACCAAAACCAATATCCTTAACATCCTTTTCTGTGATTGCTGGTAGATTAACCCGAATACCAGGTAAATTTACGTGTCGCTTGCTGCCCAGTGTGCCACCATCCAGAACCAGGCATTTCAGGTGACCACCATGCTTTTCAAGTACCTTGAAATTCATGAGGCCATTATCAACAGTAATGCGATCTCCCACCGACACCGAGGTTACCAGTTCGTTGTAGTGAATACGGATCGATGTGTGTTCCACGTCCGTCTCATCCAGAACAGTAAGCTCAACAACTTCACCACTGGTCAGGTGAATGGGTTTTTCAAGGTCACCAGTACGAATCTCGGGACCCTGGGTATCCAGCATAATCGCTACCGGATAGCGTACTTTTTTATTGAGAGTGCGAATCCATTGTATGATCTGAGCTGCGCTTTCATGGGTCGCATGCGACATGTTCAGCCGTACAATGTTCATCCCTGCAGCATGCAGCTTTTCCAGTATCTGATAGCTGGCCGATGCAGGGCCAATAGTGCAAATGATCTTGGTTCTGCGAAAACTTGATAAGGGCATGTTTTGTTATCCGGTAATGCGCTCGGAATTATTATTGGAACCCATCCAGAAGCGCTCCAATTCGACGGGCAATTCTAGAGAATTCACATAACAAGAGCACCAATTATCTGGAAAGAAACATTTATAGTCAGCTTGCCTGTATCTTGGGTCGATTAAACACAGTACCCCACGATCCTCATGACTTCGAATCAGTCGCCCTGCAGCCTGTATAACACGGCTCATGGCAGGGTGTCGAAAGGCAACCAGACGACCAAAACCCCCGCTACGGGACGCCGCATAAGCTCCCGCGATAGCGAGCGTTCGCAAATTGGGTGGAGGTAAGCCAATCCCCACTACAATCATTCCCATTAACTGGTTACCGGCAAAATCAATTGATTCAGTAAATATCCCACCAAGCACCACGAAACCAACAATGTCACTGCTCTGGTTTTTAAAGACACGCAAAAAATCTTCCTGTTCGGCTGTAGACATTCCAGGAGTCTGCGCCTGCGCACATACCTGGGGATGCTCGACTACAAACAGCTCATATATTTGTCGCAAGTACTCATACGAAGGGAATGCGATGAGATAACTACCATCTTTCGCCGATAGTGTTATGGAAATTATCTCAACGACCTTGTGTCTGCTTGTCCCTCGATGGCGGTATTGCGTAGGAATATCACCAAGCACAAATACCCCTAGCTGCTCTGAAGCAAAGGGAGCATCTACCCTCCATAATTCAGAATTTTCAACACCGTGCAGGGTTTCGTACAAACCAATGGGGCTTAGAGTGCCGGAAAAACGCAGACTTGCAGGAAAAGCTTTTATACTCCGGGCAATATGCACAACCGGATTCGCGCAAAATAAATGCAAGGTGGTGGACCGGCCATCCCACTCGAGAAAAAAATGGTATTTGGCGTTGTCAAATAATTCAAACTTTCGGGTTAATTCCAGACAGGCAAAAAACAGTTCCAGTAACTCCGGTGCAAGGCTGCTGGAATGCACTGAATCTTTTGAAAGGTAGTCCACCAACAACGAAGAAGTGGACAAAAGCTTTACCGGCACTTTAATTGCAAGCTCTCCCTTCCAGTTTCCAGCCTTTGATTGCAAGCCCTTTCTACGCAGAATCGACATCTGTTTATTCAGGGCATTAACCATGCCTGACAAATATTTATCAGACCCCGGACTTAACTCAAGTACCTTAATGGCTGCTTTGATCTGTGTAATTGAAAAACTGGCCGACAGACATCCGCGCACCCTGTCCACTAAATGATGCGACTCATCGATCAATAAAGCTGTTTTCTCTCCAAAGATACCCGCCAATCTCATAAACCGTACAAAGGGATCAAATACATAGTTGTAGTCGCATACAACTACATCACACCAAACAGATACATCCAGGGATAATTCAAAGGGACAAACTTCATATTCCAGTGCAATCTTCTCGATTATTGATTGCTGAATTTGTGCGTGGTTAAGACAGGCATCCACTGCTTCATCCACCCGTGAATAGTACCCTTTGGCGTACTTGCACACTTGGGGGTCGCAATTTACTGACTCCTGGAAGCAGATGCGGTGTTTTGCCGTCAGGCTAATACTGCGTACATTAGCGCCTGTGCTGGCCAACAATTGCATCGCACCTTCCACGGCTTGTTTACCGGTATTGCGAGCCGTAAGAAATACCATTCGGTCCAGGTGATTGTGACCCATTGCTTTTAACGCAGGGAATAGTGTTGCCAGGGTTTTGCCACTACCGGTCGGTGCTTCAAACAGCGTATGTTTACTGTCTCTCAGGTTGCGAAATACATTTGCACTCAATAACTTTTGGTTGTTGCGAAATTCAGGATAGGGGAACCCAAGTCCTTGCAGACTGTCATTTCGGACCAAAAGAAAGCGCCTGTGTGAGACTATATAACTGGCAAAATTCTGACAGGCCTGCTCCAGAAACAAGCTTAGCCTGTGCGTGTCAAATATTTCAGATTTACGGTTTTCCAACAATGTATCCGGATCCAGGTAGACCAGTGCCAGCTTCCATCGAGCTTGATCCGGGTGTTGCTGCGCCAGCATTCCTGCATAAAGCCTGAGCTGTGCCATAAACATCTCACCTGTGTTGACATGCAATGCCTCAACTTCGCTGCGAGTGGTTTTATACTCCTCCACTAGAATCTCGTAGGCGTCCAGCATCAAACCATCAGCCCGACCTTGCAGATGCACGGAAATGTCAACACTATGCCAGCTATATTGAACAGAGACCTCTTTACTATATGCCGGGTTTTTCAGCAAAGATGCCTGCACACGTTTTTGCGCCAGCCTTCCCTCTTCCGGTAAAGTTGAACTGTCATACCTGAAATGAATATCTCCATTTCGAAACAACAGTTTTACCAGCATACCTACACTTACTTGTATCGACCCGTATCGACCGGCACAGGTTTGCACGGTTGCTCGTTTACGAACCATCGCCCGTTTACCCGGAATATGCTTCACCAGGAAACCCGAAGTACTCGTGCCGGTAAGCCAAGTTTGTAGAACAGATTAAACCATACACGCTGGTGTTGGCTTAGCTGGTCCCCCGGCCCTTTTACCTCGACAAACTCAACGTAACCTTTAGCATCGATAACCAACAGATCGGGAAACCCGCGACGGTACTGCTGTATATCTCCCAGCATAATTTCCAGAATTTTACGTAATTGACTTACTGGAACATTCCCAAGCCACTGCTCCAGATCTGATCGTATAAAAGCGCGCCACCCAACAAATGCATTGGCTATACCTCTTTTCGAATCGTAAGTGGCAAGTAAACTGGTACATAGCTTCGCGTTGCTGGACATAGCCGCTAAACATTGCGCTATCTGGGTTTTTCGTTGCTCGGAAAAATCCGGCCAATACAAATCCAATGGCCCCGATTGGTACCTATTGACGAACACACCTGGCACAGGATGGAAAATCACCTCCCAAAATACCAGTCCAAAAATTGCCTGGATGAAGCCATTTTCGGTATGCCAGGCCTGGTAACCCTTTTTGTGGTACCAGGCAACTACCGCTTGTTCAACGTTTTCTGCCGGAGCCTGCGAAAGTACGAGTGCGGTTTGACTCAGCTCCGGATTAATGTCGTCTGGGCGGGTATCAAATACGGGGTTAAGCGGTTTAAGAACCGGGTCATAGGTGAGTGTTTTTATGTTTCGATGAACAAATCTTGAGGCAAACATTTTTTCACTTGCAGAATACCCCTGCTCAGTCAATATTTTCGAAAGCAGGTAATGCGCCTTTTGGACATCACCCCGTTTTAGATTAATCCGGATCCGTCGTTCTGTGGAGGGGGCTATCCCGGTATTTTGATACCCGCACAAGGCGAATTCCATGTGCCCCTTTCGTTCGGCTTCCCGTGATAGCTTGAATAATTGACTACGTCTTACACGTTCAAGCAAACGGTGTTCAAATTTCTCAGATAAAAATTTATACAGCCTGTATGCCAACTCCTCGTCCCACTGCACGGCTAGTAACTCTATGCGCTCCGAACACGCCAACAAGTTTAGATAGTCGTCCAGACCATGCCTTGAATTAAAGACACGTGATTGCGTATCTACTACATAATTTTCAAAGGTTTGAATTCCAAGATCTTCGAGCACAAAAACACTGAAATCGCGGGAAGCCCTGCCAAAAAACAAAATTTCCATAACCCTGAGTAGCTGGCTGTTACACCTGTACACCCAGGGGTACAAGGCTTGCAATCTGGTCCGAATAGCTCCGTCTGTGTAGTGGGTTACAATAAACTCAAGGCGTTCCGGCTTTCGATATTTTTGAGGTGCCTTTGGAAACAGGACCAGCAATTCTGGTTTTGTTATCAGGGAAAGTAGCTTGTCTGCAGCGCAGCGATTTAATGATTGCAGAAAACCTGCTGCTACCAGTTCATCCAGGCAAGCATGTATATTGCCGACTTCCCGGTAATTCAGAGAATCAACCCTGAACAAGTTACCCCTTCGGGTGATGAGTCTGGCAAACAGACGTTGAGCATCAACAGATAGAAACTGGTGATGGGTAATAAATGACGTTTCTTCGGGAGATAGTATGTCACCGTACTGCGAAGAAACATCCTGCAGCATGGAAGCGAGTTTACCGGAGTAGTAGTCAGGTGGCGCAGCCTGGCCTAGCTTGAGCGTCTGCACGCGTAAAAATACCCATCAGGAAAAAATGATGAGTATAAAGCAATATCTGTATATAATTACAGTAGTTTTTAGGCTGATTCGTTTGAAGCTTCGTTATTCAGGTTTTCTTCCTGAATCCGAAGCCAGACTTCTTTTCTATGCACGCTAGCCCTGCGGGGCGCTTCAATTCCAAGATGTACCTGGCTACCCCGGATTTTTAACACTTTTAGCTCAATTTCGTCGTCGATCATTATCGACTCGCCGGCTCTTCTGGTAAGTACCAACATTACACGTACCTCATAGGATCCGTCCCCAAATGATCACATTCGCTCGCTAACAACATCGGTTTCATAAATATATCCTTGTATTAGGACGTATTTAACTATCTTCCAGACAATGATTCTGTGATTTCCATGTATCTTCTTGTAAGACCTGGTTTACAGAATTGAACAGAGTTGCGTATTTACACGCCCGAATGCCCTTCCGAAGCCGGATTGCAGGCAAAATAATCTTGTGCGTTGCATCACGTTAATCCTATAGTCGGAGTATTGAGCCCATATTTGGAGAAAACACCACAATGCGTAAGCCAATTTTCAGACAGGAAAGCGACAGCATGGGCTCTCTTGAGGTACCCACGGACGCTTTATATGCAGCGCAAACCCAGCGCGCGGTAAATAATTTCCCCATTAGCGGCCTGGTTATGCCGCAAGGTTTTATTCACGCTATTTGTCTGATAAAGGAATCCGCTGCCCAGGTCAACCTTGACCTGGGCTTATTGGATAAAAACCGGGCGGGGGCAATTCAAAAAGCCGCGCAACAGGTACGCGCAGGAGGCTTTCAGAAACAGTTTCCCATCGATGTTTTCCAGACTGGATCTGCGACCAGCTCCAATATGAATGTCAATGAAGTTCTGGCGCACATGGCTTCTGAATTTGCCGGTGAAGCGGTTCTGGCCAATGACCATGTGAACATGAGTCAAAGCAGTAACGACACTATTCCAAGCGCGATTCATATTAGTGCAGCACTTGCTGTCAATGAGCATTTTTTACCTGCTATGCGGCTATTACAGCAAGCGATTGATAAAAAAGCACGGTCGCTCTCCGGGATAGTGAAAACCGGACGTACTCATTTGATGGACGCAATGCCACTCACTCTTGAGCAGGAATTTTCTGCATGGTCCGCTCAGATAGGCAGTAACATCGATCGCGTACAATCTGTACTGCCTCGTCTGCATGCACTTGCCCAGGGTGGCACAGCAATTGGTACAGGTATAAACGCTCATCCGGAATTTAAATCACGCATCGCACAAGCACTTTCACAGCTCACCGGATTGGAGTTAAGACCAAACGACAACCTCTTTGAGTCCATTGCCACCCAGGACACTGCTGTTGAGTTATCAGGGCAGCTCAAAACCACCGCGGTGAGCTTTATGAAAATTGCCAATGATCTACGGTGGATGAATTCGGGTCCGCTTGCTGGCCTAGGTGAAATAGCGCTGCAGGCACTACAACCGGGCAGCAGCATTATGCCGGGTAAGGTAAACCCGGTAATTCCCGAAGCTGCCGCCATGGTAGCAGCGCAGGTAATCGGAAATGACACTGCCATTACCATTGGTGGCCAGTCCGGAAACTTCCAGCTAAACGTGATGTTACCCATGATCGCCTACAACCTGTTACAGAGTATTGAATTGCTTGCCAATACGGCGAATCTACTCGCTGATCGGGCAATCGCTGATTTTGAAGTACGTGGGACCAATCTGAACATTGCCCTGTCTCGCAACCCCATTCTGGTAACTGCCCTAAACCCGATTATTGGTTATGCAAAGGCCGCAGAAATCGCAAAGAAAGCCTACAAGGAAGAGCGCCCCTTGCTGGATGTTGCAGAAGAAATGACGGACATTCCACGAGAAGAACTGGAACGCCTGCTCGATGCTGCCAAACTGACTGAAGGTGGCATACAGGGATAAAATCAGTCACCAATTTCAGCTTCTGCATCTTCCAGAACAGAGCGGGAAAATTTCTTTTTAGGACTTGCCCCCAATTCACGAAACTGTTCAACCCGCTTCACCAGATTACCTTTTCCGGTAGACAATTTATTGTTTGCTGTATCAAAGGCTTTTTCGGCACTTTTTAATGCACGACCTAATGTTTCCATATCCTCGATGGTGCCTCGAAGTTTATCGTAGATAGCACCTGCCCGGGATGCGATCTCCTGGGCATTCTGGTTCTGTTTTTCGTATCGCCAGATATTGTCTATAATGCGCAGGGTCATCATCAGGGTGGTGGGACTAACAATCATAATACGTTTGGCGAAGGCGTCTCTAAACAGGGCCGGATCCTCTTCCATTGCCAAAATAAAAGCCGGTTCAATCGGCAAAAACAGCAACACAAAATCCAGAGATCGTACACCTTTCAATCGTTCATAGTCCTGAGCAGACAATCTGCGTACCTGGTCTTTAATATGACTGACATGTTGGTCTATATATTTTTGCCGGGTTTCATCATCTTCTGCGGACAGGGCCTTCTCATATGCCACCAGCGATACTTTTGCATCTACCACAATGTCCTTTTCATCAGGCAGATGAATAATGACATCTGGTCTTTTTAATTCACCACTTTCATTTCTCGCCGACATTTGCGTTGTATACTCATGACCTGAGCGTAATCCGGATTCCTGCAATACGGTCTCGAGTACCAGCTCCCCCCAATTACCCTGTAGTTTTTTATCTCCTTTCAGGGCTTTAGCGAGATTACTGGCCTCCAGATTAATTTTTTCACTTGCCAGTTGCAGGTTTTTAAGCTCTGTAAGCAGAGAAGCGCGATCTTTGGAATCGTTGGTATGTACCTGTTCAATGCGTTCTCTAAAAGCTTTCATTTGCTCTTTAAACGGGTCGAGAACAACGGTTAACTGATCCTTGTTCTTTTTTGTAAACTGCTCCCCCTGGGATTGAAATACCTTGTTGGCAAGTAGTTCAAACTCCTTCTTTAACGCTTC
>Ga0256847_1001483_pt1 | contig 11912 bp, 10 predicted proteins | sample TeddybearmetaG_FD_189099 | JGI IMG/M metagenome (GOLD analysis project Ga0256847, IMG submission 189099) | Hydrothermal vent microbial communities from East Pacific Rise, Pacific Ocean - Teddybear | ecosystem: Environmental > Aquatic > Marine > Hydrothermal vents | place: Pacific Ocean: East... | reverse complement strand
CAGCCTTGATATTCTTCAGGTCCTGTAGCATCGTCAAACTGCAGCGCTGTTGGATAACTGGTGTAACGCGGCACTGCCATGCGTGCGTATTTAAGCAAATGATCTTCCATGGTCGCGATTATGGCAATAATCAACCAAGGCAGATTTGATCAATGTCAAATAGCTTAAATTACCCGGACTTTGGGCCGCCACTTTCACCCAGATCCCAGAAGACATTCGTCATGATCTGTAGTGCTTCACGGGTTAAGGGTGCAAGAATGTGTTCATCGGGTGCATGTTGTGAGCACGCGGGATAAGAATGAGGTATCCATAAAGTCGGCAGATCCAGAATATCGGCAAACACGTCATTGGGCAGGGAGCCGCCGGAATTCGGTATGACCGCGGGTTTTTTGCCGCAGGCATTTTCAATTGCTACCTTGAGCCAGTTGACCCAGGGGTGTTTTGGCGCCAAGCGGGTTGCGGCAAAAAACCCTTTTTCCGCCTGTTTGAGCTCAACCATCTCAAAACCATGCGCATCAAGATGGCGGCGCAAAGCAGGGATAATATCTTGCGCATCAGTACCAACCACATAGCGCAACTGGCAATGCGCTGTTGCAATTCCTGCAATGGCATTGACCGGTGCTTCAGGAATACCGGTTTTAAACGCCAATACGGCAAAACTGTTCCAGCCATAAACCCGCTCGGCCGGTGTCAGGCTTTCTTCGCCCCAATCCACATCCACATGCGGGCCATTATCAGGGCTAACTACAGGGCAATCTTCAAGCGCTTCACGCACATCATCGGTGAGGGTTTCGGGTCGCCATTCAGGAACCTTGATCTGGCCGCGACTGTCTGTGATGCAGGCAAGAGCATGGGCCATAACAATGCCCGGGTCTTTCAATAGCCCGCCCCAATTGCCCGAATGATGCGCGCCTTCGCGGTAATCAATAATCAGATTGAAATTGATGGCACCGCGTGTACCCAAAGAAATGGTGGGCCGTTCCACCGTCAGGCGCGGGCCGTCGGATGCTATCAATACATCAGATTTAAGCAGCTCTTTGTTTTGTTCGGCAAATTCCGGCAGGCCACGTGATCCTGCTTCTTCGCCGGTTTCCACCAGCAATATTGAATTAAAACCCAAGTGCCCGCGCTCCTTGATAACCATATCAAGGGCATTCATGTTAATGCACAGTTGGCCTTTATTATCGGCTGTGCCGCGCCCGTAGATTTTAGTGCCTTCGGTCACAATTTTCCAGGGTTCAAGGCCCTCGCGCCATAATTCATCCTGGCCTAAGATTACGTCTCCATGGCCATAGGTTAAAACGGTGGGCAGATCATCGCCCTCGTGGCGCTTGCCAACAAAAAACGGGGTACCACCTTCAAGTGGACTATCAAATATCTGGCACTCATAGCCCATGGCTTCAGCTTTCGGGCGTATTTCTTGTTCGAGAAAACTATAAAGCTCCGGGCCCCGGTCCGAGCGCTGACTTTCGGTGTGATATCCGATCCATTTATCCAACTCAGCTACATAAGAGCCATCATCGAAAAAAATACCAGCTGTTTTTAATACGTTTTCCTGGGTCAAAATCTATCTCCTTTAAAACCTGTCCTGTGAAATAGCATCCCCCCAAGGCGACATAATTTCTGACATGCCAAAATTTGCCCCCGATGTACGCGCAACGGCACTGGGGCAGGCAAAGTAGAACGGATAGCTCATCCGCCGCGCAGCCTGAACCGGGTGTTGTGATCCGAGCAGCTGGTGAACATCATCGCCAAGCGTATGGTCGGCCACCACCACGCCACCGCCGCTCATATCAATGCGGGGATGGTGAAAGGCCTGTTCCAGATCCATATTATAATCGCTTAAAAATGAACTGAGCTGCATCACCGCCGGCATTATTTTTCGCCCGCCTGATGCACCAACCGCAAAGGACATATCAGGCGTATGGCCAATCGCCGGACATACATTCATCAGGCACTTTTTATCAGGAGCCAAAGAATTGGGATTACCCGCTACAGGATCAAACCACATAATGCCATTGTTCATCAACATACCGGTTGAGGGCAATGTCACCTTGCTGCCAAACAATGACAACAGCGTCTGGGTCATTGACACCATGTTTCCGTCTTTATCAACAACACTAAAATGGGTTGTGCAGGTTTCCCCGCGCCCGCCTTCCACATCACCCATTTTGGCAAGGCGATCGGCGTAGGCTGCTTCCAGAGAATTTGCATAAGCTGCATACATGGGGGCATCGGGCATGGAGCCGAGGGTTGGTTGGGCCTTTTCTAGCTCTTGCAGGGCCCGCGCCATGGTGGGACCGGCAGTCAGACCGGGCACCACACAGATTGTCGCATCGCGATATTTGATATCAAGCGGCTCCATGAGCGTTGCGCGGTAATCCTTGAGATCCTGCTCGGTCAGGCTGCCGCCAAGTTTTTGAACGTCAGAAGCAATTGCACGCGCAAGATCACCTTCATAAAGTTCACGCGGTCCTTTATCGGCAACCTGTTTCAGGGTTTGCGCCAATTGTGAGAAATCCAGACGGTCTTCCGCCGCCGCTGTCCATTGAGAAATAATGGGAAAACCATCGCGAAAATAAATATCGCGAGACGTGTCATAAAGATTGATCTGCTTGGCAACGCAAGTGATCAGCAAAGAAGAAAACCAGTCCAGAATTGGCCCTTCAGTTGCCAGATCAACAGCTGGTTGTACCAGTTCTGCCCAGGGCTTGGTTGCAAATGTCTCATGGGCGATGCGCACACCATCAACCAGACCGGGCACAGCAATGGAGCCGGGGCCATGCACATTTTTATCGTCTGTCACTTCTGGCCATGGAAACAGATCAGAAGCAGTGCCGCCACTTAACGGGTAATCTGCAGGGTCAAGTGATTTGGAGGAACGCATACCATAATCAATGGCGTGTGTTTTGTTCTTTTTGGCGTCATAGATCAACATGGCTCCACCACCGGCAAGACCGCTCATCCACGGCTCCACCACGCCAATAGCAAATGAGGTGGCGATAGCCGCATCAATGGCATTGCCGCCTTGAGCCAGCACGCGCGCACCCACTTCGGCTGCAACACGGTGTTGAGATGCAACAATACCGCCGGATGACTGACATACGGATTTTCGTATGATCTGTGATGTGCTGAAATTTTCACGTAATCGGGAAGAAGTCAAAACATGCTCCCTTTGGTTTTATTTATCAGATAGGTGGCAGGCAAGAAGGCGGTTATCGACGCGCTGGATGAGAGGAAGATCGGTTGAGCAGCGCTCAAAGGCAAACTGGCATCTGGGGTGGAACGTACAACCAGACGGCGGATCAATAGGGTTGGGATAAGCGGCACCCAGATGGGTGTCGGGAATGCTCAAGGAAGGATCAGGTGTTAAAACAGATTGCAATAAAGCCTGTGTGTAGGGATGTTGAGGAGATGAAAATAAAGTCTCAGTATCAGCTTCTTCAACAATGCGCCCCAGATACATAACTGCAACTTTTGTGGCGATATGTTCAACCACGGCGAGGTTATGAGAGATAATCAAGTATGTGAGGCCCAGCTCCTGACGCAAATCCTGCAGCAGGTTCAAAATCTGTGACTGGACGGATACATCCAGAGCGGATGTGGGTTCATCGCAAATAACAATGCGCGGGTTGTTTATGAGCGCACGTGCAATGGCGATGCGCTGACGCTGGCCGCCGGAAAGCTGATTAGGATAATTGTTATAAAGTCGGGCTGGCAAACCCACAGTTTCCATCATTTCCTCAACCCGTTGACGCCAGGTTTCCGGGTTGGGGTCTTGTTGAACTTTCAAAGGCAGGGAAATAATATTGCCGATGGTTTTGCGCGGGTTTAGCGATGAATAGGGATCTTGAAAAATGGGTTGCAGGTTCTTGGCAACACTAAGCCGATCCATTTCAATCAAAGGTTGGCCGTCAATTTCAATTGAGCCTGTTGACGGTGGTAAGAGCCCCAGAATTATTTTCGCCAAAGTGGTTTTGCCACACCCGCTTTCACCCACCAGGGCAACAACTTCGCCCTGTTTAATGTCGAGGTTAACGCCATTGACCGCGTGCAATGGTTTTTTACCACGCATAAAACCCTGGGAGATCATGAAGGTGCGGGTGATGTTCTTGGCGCTGATGACAGTATCGTTCATAGGGTTTCCGATACCTTATAATTTTCAATGGATTGCTGAGCGGAAAGAACACAGCGAAACGCATGGCCTTCTTCTTGCGCGGGTTTGATTTCTACAGTGCCACTTTTGCATTCTTTGTGAACCTGGGCGCAGCGGCTGGCAAAATGACACTCGGTTTTTTTACCCACAAGCGAAGGAACAATACCCGGGATTGAGCCCAGACGTTCACCACGTTTGGTTTTCCCCGGAATTGGTATGCAATCAAGCAGCCCTTGAGTATAGGGATGTGTGGGGGAATTGAAAATTTGCTCAGCGGTGCCGGTTTCTACAATTTGCCCCGCATACATAACGGCGACCCGATCAGCAATTCGGGCGACCACACCAAGATCGTGAGTAATCAGAATAAGGCTGGTTTCGAATTCATTCTGCAGTCCGCCCAGCAAATGAAGGATCTGCGCCTGAATGGTCACATCCAGCGCCGTGGTGGGCTCATCGGCAATAATAAGATCAGGTTCACACATCAAACTGATGGCGATCATAACGCGCTGACGCAACCCGCCGGAAAGTTGATGGGGATATTGGTTGAGACGACTGCCAGCGGCTGTGATGCCTACTTTTTCAAGCAGAAGAATGGCCCGGTCGCGCGCTTGATCTTTCGATACTTTTTTATGACGCGTCAAAACCTCCATGAGCTGGTTGCCAATGGTGTAGGCGGGGTTCAGGGATGTCATGGGTTCCTGAAAAATCATGCTCATGGTATTGCCGCGAATGTCGGACATTTCCCGGTTGCTCAGGCTCATCAGATCTGCACCATCAAGAATAAGCTTGTCTGCTTTTCGAATGGCTTTTGACGGTAACAGGTTCATCAACGCCAGCGAGGTGAGTGATTTTCCGCATCCTGATTCCCCAACGATACACAAGGTTTCACCGCGATCGAGATGAAAACTCAAACCTTGAACTGCATGCAGCATTCCAGATGGCACAGGAATGTCTATTGTGAGATTTTCGACTTCTAATAAACGCTGAGACATATTGGCCTTAGTTCCTGTTTTCCGGCGCTGTGACATCACGCACACCATCGCCCATGAGGTTGATGGACAAGACGAGAGCGAACAAGGCGGCGCCGGGAATGGCAATGAGCCAGGAATCAAAGAAGATCATGCCTTTGGCTTCCGATATCATCAGTCCCCAACTGGGTTCAGGTGGCTGAACACCCAGCCCTAAAAACGAAAGAGCAGCCTCCAGCAATACCGCGTGTGCCATTTCCAGCGTGGCAACAACAATCAGCGAATTGGCGATGTTGGGCATGATCTCGCTCAATATAATCCGCGTTGTGGAGCAGCCCAATGCCTGGGCTGCAGCAACAAAGTCCAGGTTTCGCACCTGCTGGGTGGCAGAACGCATGACAACGGCAAACCGGTCCCAGATCAATAGGCCCAACACCCATACAACGACGGTGAGAGAGCTGCCCACAAGAGAGACCACGGCAAGAGCTACAAGCACCACCGGCATGGACAGCCGGGTGGTGATGATGAAGTTCACAACGATATCCACACGTCCGCCAAAATATCCCGCTAACACTCCTAAGGTTGTGCCGATGATGCCGGAAATGAACATGGCAGCAAAACCGATCAGCAAAGAGATGCGCGAGCCATGCAGGAGCCGGGTGAGATAATCACGCCCAAGTGCATCAGTGCCCAAAGGATGATCCCAGGTAACTTTGGCCCCATCATGCCAGATGGGTGGAATTAACTTGCGCGCGAGATCTTGATCATAGGGGTCGTGTGGCGAAAGTACATCGGCAAAAACTGCCATAAAGAAGATGGAAAAGAGAATGCCTGAACCGATAATCAGGCCGGCGTGATTGAAGGCGCGTTTGCGGAGCAGAGAGCCCGGTGTGGGTTCTGAAGTGCTTTCCTCTGATGACTTTACAGAGATATTTTCTGAAACATCTGCCATGTCAACCTACCCTTATTCGTGGATCAAGAAATGCATTGAGTAAATCAGCAAGGAAAGTGAGTAGAATGTAAATCACGCTCAACACCAGAACAATGGCCTGCATCATCGGTAAATCAGCACGCTGAATTGATTCCCAGGCAAGATAACCCAGACCGTTAATGGCAAAAATTGTCTCAACCACAATGGACCCGCCGAGCATAAAACCAAACTGCACAGCAGACAATGATACCACTGGAATTATGGCATTACGCAGGGCGTGTTTGAACAATACAGTCATGGGGCGCAGGCCCTTGGCATAAGCGGTACGGATATAATCGGAGCCCAGAACTTCCAACATGCCAGCGCGCGTCAAGCGCATAACCGCAGGAGTTATGTAATATCCAAGGGTAACAGAGGGCATAACTAAAGCAGACCAGGTGGCTGTGCCGGTGATCGGTAAGAGCCGCCAGGTAATGCCAAACCACAACATCATAGTGAGCGCGAACCAGAAGCTCGGCATGGCTTGGCCAACAACCGCGATGCTCAAGGCAAAACGATCAATGAAACTGTTGGGCTTAACCGCAGCCAGAACACCTAACGGAATGGCCAGAACAAGGGCGAAGGTAAGCGCACAAGCCCCCAGCAGCATGGTTGTGGGCAGGCGTTCAAAGATGACACTTGCCACAGGTACTTTCAGGTAATTAGAAGTGCCAAAGTCGCCCTGGATCGCGCGTAAAAGCCAGTCAAAATATTGCACAACCATCGGCCGGTCATAGCCGTAGTAACGGCGGATATTTTCAATTTCAGCCTCGGTCGCTTCATCACCGGCAAGGGCAATGGCTGGATCACCAGAAATATAAATCAATGAAAATGTAATAAGTGAAACGGTGAGAGCAACAAGAACAGCAACGCCCAGGCGCTTCAAAGCAAAATACAGCATTGCCTCTATAGCCTCTTCGAAAACAGCCCGGCCCGGGAAAACCCCGGGCCGGGCCAGGAACGTGTCAAATCAACAGATTATTTCCACTTGGCAGAGTAGAAACGCGGAATTTCATCTGGCGTGGTTTTGAAATCCAGCTCTTTTGAGAACGCATAATATTTGGCATACGTAAACATCGGCAACCAATAAAGCTCGCTTGAAATAATTGACAAAGCTTTCTTATAGGCAGCTTCACGTGCAGCTGGATCGGTAGATGTATCGCCTTCTGCCAGTGCTTTTGCAGTTGCGGGATCATTCGCCGGATCATCACGTCCACCGGAGAAAAAGTGACTGGTAATAGCAGACACATCCGGAATGGAGTTTGAGCCCCATGTCATGTGATTAATCGGTGTTTTACCTTTCCATACAAGATCACGCAGAGCGCGGTATTGCATGAAATTAAGTTTGGCTTTGATACCAACTTTAGCCAGATCGCCAATGACAGCTTCTGTAAATTCGCGTTGGCGATAGGCATAAATATCAAACTCAAACCCACCTTCGAGACCGGCTTCCTTCAAAAGCGCTTTGGATTTTTCCGGGTTATATTCCCATTTCATCACATCTTGTGCGCAACCAAACTGGTCAGGATGACATGCTGAGGGGATAACGGCAGACGCCGGGCCAACCAGGTTCTTGGTAATTGATTCCCGGTTGATGGCATGCGCAACAGCCATGCGGACTTTCTTGTCCATAAACACTTTGGTGCTGGAACTGCCATCCACATCAAATGCCAGATATGACACGCGCATGGTTTTGGCGTTTTCAACCGTAACTGTACCCTGATCAGCCAGGCGTTCTGCCTGATCTTTTGGCACATCCCAGATCCAGTCAACACCACCGGTGAGCAGTTCGGCAATCTGGGTGTTCATTTCTTTGATCGTGCGAAACTTGATGTTACCAATCTGGGGTTTGCCTTTGGGGCTTCCATCGAAGTAATTGGCGTTTTTCTTCATCATGATGTATTCGCCAGCCTTGACCTCGGTAATCATGTAAGGCCCGGTACCTACCGGTTTGACGACACCATAGTCTTTTTTGCCATCGGCGCGTGTAGGTGCGCTGTCATAATGACCCGAAGGCATAATGAAGACAACGTTTGAGAGAAAGGCCAGTGCGGCAGGAAAAGGTTTATGCAGGTGAATGCGCACACTGTGCGACCCGGTAACTTCCGCATTCTTCATCCATGCAACGTTTTTATGCGAGAGCACGCCATTTTCTTTGTTAGATGTGTGGTTGATCGTGTAGGCCACATCTGCAGCATCAAGATCACTGCCATCATGGAACTTAACACCCTTGCGAATTTCCACATCCAAGGTGACATTGTCCACCCATTTCCATGAAGTTGCGAGCAACGGCTTGAATTCTCCGGTGTCAATATCGCGATATAACAATGCGTCCCAGGCCATGTGACCCATAACCACAAGTTCACGCGTATTATTGTAATATGGATCGGCAACAGCCGCTTCGCGGGTGGTTGTCCAAACCAGTGTGTCGTTTGCCTTGCCGGCAAATGCATCCCCTGCATTCCAGGAAATCGCAGCAGCAATAATGGCAGCGAGTTTTAAACTTTTACGTAACATTGGAATTATATTCCTCCCTTAAAATCTTGTTTTTGATAGTTTGATTTATATTTTTGGTTTCGGATTAGTTCTTTGTGAGTATGAGTTTATGGTCTTTTTAGTAAAAAACAAGAAAAATCCCGATTGACTCCTGCAACGATGTTATTACATAATAATATCTACGTTCACATTATAATATCCTAACGCAGTCCTAATAATTGTCAACCCGAATGCGCCATTGAAAAGATGAGAGATACTTCAACCACCTCCCTCCGCCACAGTGGATCAGACACTTTGTTTGTAAACTCGATTGAAAAAGGGTTTTGTATCCTTGATGCTTTTCGTCAAGGGCAAAGAACACTCGGGTTGAGAGATTTGAGCCTGAAGGATATTTCAGAACTGACCGGTCTGGATAAAAGTGCCGTGCAGCGTTTTACAAATACATTTGTCATTTTAGGGTACCTGGAAAAGGATCCCCATACGCGTCGCTATAGTCCGGCCAATCGCATGGTTGATTTTTATTATACCTACCTGATCTCCAATCGCATTGCCGAAATTGCCATGCCCCGGTTGATAGAGGCCAGTAGAGTCTACGATACAACCGTCAATCTGTGTGAGCTTTCCGGTAGTGATCTATCTTATATAATACGCATACCGCATGAAAAAGCAGCCTATCGTGCAACCTTGCCGGGGCGGAGAATACCGGCATTCTACACGGCCGGGGGTATGGTTATTCTTGCCGGACTGCCGCCAGAAGAAGCAAAATTAATTTTGGATGCTTCTGATCTGAAACCGGCAACAAAATGGACAATTACCGATCGCACGGAAATTAATGCAAGACTGGAGCAGGCGAGAAAAAATGGTTATGATATTGGCATACAGCAAAGCCTGCCACAGGAAATAAGCACAGCAGCCCCAGTCCTTGACAATGATGGAAAGGCCATCGCGGCAATCCAGATACCTGTCTACATGCCTCGGTGGAATTATGATCAGGTCGTTGAAAAAATTGTACCCTTGGCACTCGAGACCGCCCGGATGATCTCAGGCTCACTTCACGGGGAAGCTTAAAGCCCAAGAGAATACAGGCGCCCGAATTTTGGCAATCTATCTTCCACCCCGGCCAGACGCAGACAGTGCCAGGCCATGGCGTGGTTGGAAGATGTTACAGGCTTGTTTAATTCGGTTTCAATTTCCCCAGCGATGCTTGCCAGCCGCAGGCTTGTGCACGAAACAAAGACAGCATCAACGTCACGATGTGCCCCGACTTCAAGAGCAGCAGCTTTAATCGAGGCGGTACTAATCCGGGCAGCTGTCGGGTCATCTTCTTCATTGAACGAGCCAAATACGGGTACGCAAAAACCTGCCTTTTCAATATAGTCTTTGACCAGTGAATTTACGTCTGTGCGATAGGGTGTAAGCACACCGATATTCTTGGCGCCAAATGCTTTAAAAGCAGCAAGAGCAGCTGTAATCGGTGTTGTGTATCTGGCATCAGGGCGGGATTTGCGAATTTGTTTGAAAATCTGCTCCTCACCAAGGACGATGGAGGCAGACGTGCATCCGTATGCGACCACATCCAAATTACACCCCGGCAAAATAAGATCGCTGGCCTGGGTAATGCGACCTTCCATAGCACTCAGGGTTTCAGGTGTAATCGTGTTGTCGTTGTATATACGGCTTTGATAAAGGCCAACGCCGGGCAGGTCAAAAATCTGTCTGAATTCATATTCCAGCGTATTATCACTGGCGAGCACAATCACACCAATGGCCGCACGTTCTGCAATGCCAGCATCGGTTTCAAAGGGTAAATTGTATAGCTCTTCCATGTTCCAGCCTTAATTTATGAGAAAACCATCAAGGTCAATATCCGGCTTTTGCTGCAGAATTAAATCGCGTGTAATTCGCGCTGAACCGGCAGCCATGGTCCAGCCGATATGGCCGTGACCTGTATTGAGCCACAGGTTGGTGTGTTTTGCAGTGCCAAAATAAGGTGTGCCCTGCGGCGTCATCGGTCGTAAACCCGCCCAGTATTTCGGTTGGTCATAATCCGCAGCCCCTGGAAACAAGGATCTAATTACCTTGTTCATATGTGCAAAATCTTTAGGCTTATGCGCATTTGAATAACCGGAAATCTCAGCTGTTGCCGTTACCCGGATGTGCTCTCCCATAGGACAATAAGCCAGCAGGTTATCCTCATCTACGCCCCCAATCCCGGGGCTCAATTGGTCATCAATAACCCGAACAGTCATTGAGTAACCCTTCACCGGATAAATAGGTAAATTCATCCCGATATGTTTGGCGATTTGTGGAGTGTAGACCCCGAGACACAGCACATAGACATCCGCAGTCAAAAGCCCTTTGCTGGTGCGAATGCCGGTGACGCGATCTCCATCGGTCTCAATTCCCTCAACAGTTGTATTGAATTGAAATGTCACGCCTAATTCTTCACAGGATTTTGCCAATCCTATCGAGAACTTGCAGGCATCTCCACTTTCATCATCCGGCGCAAACAAGGCCCCGGCCATATCATCCCTGGCACTGAGCAGTGCGGGGTCTTTTTGAACCATTTCATCAGGTGTCAACTCTTCAAGCCGTATGCCTTGAGCGCGCATAATATCTGCTTTTGTTGCAGCCCCGTCGAAACTTTCCTGAGCGCGGTAACTGTACATCAGCCCCCCGGTGTTGCGGTCATATTCCACCCCGCTGTCCGCGACAATTTCATGCAGACACTCAAGCGAATACAGACAGAGCTTGGCTTTTCTTTCAGTGGTTATCGCTGCACACTTTTTATTACATTGAGCCAGAAAGGCCAGTGTCCAGCGCCACAGCGCAGGATCAAGAGATGGTTTGAAACGCACGGAAGTGTCATTGCGTATAAATGACTTCAACATTGTCAACGGCACAGAAGGATTGGCCCAGGCATAGGCATGCGCGGGCGTGACCAGGCCAGCATTGGCAAAACTGGTAAATTGTGCGGGCGCACTTTCACGTTCAATAACGCTAACTTCCAACCCTGCCTTAGCCAGTTCATAGGCGGTTGTAACCCCAATTACCCCGCATCCCAACACCAGTGCTTTCATGAGAATTACCTGTATTTTTACGTTGGCTGGAGTAAATCACATTTGTAATCATGCGCAAACTGTAATAGTATAACATAACGAAAATTTAACCCTGATGTCCCTCACCAAAGCGCGATGATGCCATGCCGGAAAATTCTTTCCCCAAGCCTGAACATGACCACAAAAAATGTGTGAAAAAGCTCATGCACCATGCCGAAACCCTCTGCATGAAAACCGGAGTACGTCTGACGGAGCAACGCCGA
>Ga0256847_1001482_pt1 | contig 11922 bp, 10 predicted proteins | sample TeddybearmetaG_FD_189099 | JGI IMG/M metagenome (GOLD analysis project Ga0256847, IMG submission 189099) | Hydrothermal vent microbial communities from East Pacific Rise, Pacific Ocean - Teddybear | ecosystem: Environmental > Aquatic > Marine > Hydrothermal vents | place: Pacific Ocean: East... | reverse complement strand
TTTTGATCACATTTATCTGATTGATATATCCGCGCAACCTTACGTAGTCAGTCCTGAGAAATAACATATCCTTTTGATATACTAAGATAAAGATCAAATTCAAAATAATTAAAACGATCGGAAATGATAAAATACTCCTTTAATTCCTGGTCGAAAAGTTGAAAATGTTACTTCCCACAAATACAGCCCACCAAACCAACTTATTTGGTACAGACCTGCTACAGCAGCTGTATTTACTGGATCCCTTGCTTCAACTTGCTGCCATTATCCCCTGGTCAGAATTTGAACGGATTTTGCGCAATATTACACACCGGGTGTAGGCCGCCCAGCTAAACCGATTCGACTAATGGTTGGATTACAGGTACTGAAATACATTAAAAATCTGAGTGATGAAAAGGTGGTTGTGCAATTCAAACGTAACCCGTATTACCAGGCGTTCTGTGGACAAACAGAATTTAGCCTGGATTTACCTTGCGATAGTACGGAACGGGTACATTTCAGAAAAAGAATTGGCGAGAAGGGTTTCGAGAAAATATTTCAGGTGAGTGTGGGGTTACACGGGAAAACAGCGTTAGAAGGATACGGTGAATATTGATACCACCGTACAAGAAAAAGCAATTACTTATCCAACAGATGCCAAGCTAGCGATTAAGATTATCAACCGTCTTAACAAACTGGCTAAACACTATGGTATTCTGCAGCGCAGAACGTTTATTAAGGAAGTTAAAAATCTTCGCCTAGCCATTCGTCATGCAGCTATAGAGCCTATAATTGGTCACTTGAAAACAGATTTCAGATTAACCCGAAACGTTCTCAAAGGTATTACCTGTGACAGTATTAATCTACTGATGGCTGCCTGTGCCTGGAATATGGCAAAATGGATGCGAGAGGCCATTTTATTTCTTTTTGCACTCATTTTTTCACTAAAAATAATGTTCAGGAACACAATAACAAAAATCATATTGCCCCTGAAGCCTTCAGAAATATTTTTGGGAAATTTGGCAAATGCAGGAAGCCAAAATTATCAACTTTTTCAGCGCTGACTACATAGACCCTGCTTCATTTTTGCATCACATTCGGCCATAATCTACGATTAACTTTTTGTTTATTTCGCCCAGATTTATGTTTTGAACCCCATACTGTTAGAATAGTCTTAACCAGACTAGTAATAATAACCCTACTCCTTCAACCTGTGAGGAATACCATGAAAGTTATCATTATTGGATCGGGTATTGCAGGTATTACATTCGCAGAAAAATTACGTAAGTTATCCGCTGATACAACTATCACAATATTAACAAAAGAAGACGAAGGATATTATTCCAGACCCCTTCTTTCCTTGGGTTTTAGTGATCAAGATATAGAGCAATCCATTATAATTAAATCCTTTAATGAATTGTTAAACGACAATATCTGTGTCATAAGTGGTGTGGAAGTTACCCGTATTAATCGTAACAAGCAACTTGTTAATATAAAGGGAGTTGATGAAATTGACTCTTTGCAATACGACATATTAATTCTTGCCATGGGCTCAGCCGCATTCATCCCTCCCCCCTTTCAACCTTATCGTGATAACTTCTTTCTGTTTAATAGTTTGGCTGATTTAAAACAATTACGAAAATTCAGGCAATCCATTTTAGAAAAAAGCAGTCAACCCCACTGGGCCATTATTGGTGGCGGCTTAATTGGATGTGAAATAGCTTCTGATCTTGCTCTTGCAGGAGATCAAGTGCGTGTCTTTCATGCCATGAACAGACTAATGGAAAGACAACTTGTAGAACAAGATTCCACTACATTACTCAAGGTTCTGGAAGCATCTGGAATTAATGTGCTTTTAAACCAGACTGTCAAAGGCTTTGAAAAAAAAGACCATAAAATGAGGGTAAATACAGACAACAATCACACTGCATTTGATGGAATTATAGTTTCCTGTGGATTTAAACCTCGAATAGAATTGGCCATACATGCTGGACTTGATACTAACCGTGGCATTAAAACAAAGCAGACACTACAGACTAATGATGAAAATATCTATGCATTAGGTGATGTAGCTGAACTACCTAATGGAAAATTATATGCATTTATAAAACCCATTCGTCACCAGGCCTTATGGCTAGCCGCTTTTTTATGTAAACAAGAAAGAGAACCCTGGCTCCCCCCAACATTTAACCCATCAGCTAAAGTAAATAACTTTCAGGCAGCTCATCCCTATTTGTTTTGACTTATGAAAACACTAAACTCAAACAACATAATTAACAACATTGATAAATCAAATACAAATCTGTTGATTATGCAAACCGCTGTTGAACAAAGCGCAAGTGCTATTATAATCACTGATGCCAAAGGCGCTATTGAATACGTAAATCCAAAATTCATAGAACTTACCGGTTATTCAACTGATGAATTAATCGGACATAACCCGAAAATATTACAAGCAGGTAACACAACAAAAAAACAATACAAGCAAATGTGGCAGAGCTTACTGGAAGCAGGTGAATGGCAGGGTAAACTTAAAAACAAAAAGAAAAATGGCGATATTTATTGGGCTCATGAATCTATTAGTGTGGTAAAAAATGAAGCGGGACAAATCACAAACTTTTTAGCCGTCGAAGATGATATAACTCAGCATATACTAGCTGAAAATGCATTAATTGAAAGTGAACAACGTTTCCGCCAGATGGCAGAAATGACGGGGGAATGGCTGTGGGAACAAGACCCGGAAGGTTATTATATATACAGCAGTAACGCCGTTAACACTATCCTCGGCATAAGCCCCGAACAAATAATTGGCAAACATTATAATGAATTGTTAACCGCTGAAGACAAATCAGATTTACAAATAAACTCAACAATACATAAACCCTTTTATGCTTTATGTAATCATTACCGACATCACAATGGTCAACTGGTTATAACTGAATCATCCGGGTTACCCATTACAAATAGTGAAGGAAAGTTAATAAAATGGCGTGGCGTAGATCGTGATATAACCGCACAAAAACGCAGTCAAGATGCCTTAATAGACAGTGAGAAACGCACGCGTCTAATTATTGAAAGCGCACTGAACGCCATCGTTATTATGGATTCCTATGGCAAAATTAGCGACTGGAATCACCATGCCGAAAAAATGTTTGGTTGGTCAAAACAAGAGGCAATAGGCCAACCCTTAGATCAACTGATCATTCCACAACGATTCCAAAATCAACATAGGCAAGGACTGAAGCTTTTTTTACGTAGTGGCAAAGGACCTATTTTAAAAAAACTACTCGAACAGACTGCTGTTCGTAGAGATGGAACTGAATTTCCCGTTGAACTCACTATCTCTCCATTAAAACAGGGTAATGCCTATATATTCAGTGGTTTTATTCATGACATCACTGCGAGAAAACAGACCGAGCAACAAATCCGACAGGCCCAGGTCAGTTTAGCCTATGCAGAAAGCGAAATGAATATTGCCAGACGAATACAGTCATCTCTCTTTCCGTCTGCCGCAATCAAAACTGATGACTTTGAAATCACTGGGTTTTGTTTACCTGCCGACCGAGTAGGCGGTGATTATTTTGATTATTTCTTTAGAGACAACGAAAATCTGGATATAGTAATGGCTGACGTTTCAGGTCACTCAATTGGCCCCGCCTTATTCATGGTAGAAACACGTAGCGCAATTCGCACTCAGGCAAATTGGCCAGGTAATCCTGCCGAAACTTTAAATGTGTTAAATAATTTTCTGTATCAGGATCTGGATACCACCGATTATTTCATCACTTTATTTTATTTACAATACAACCCCGATAACGGACAAATGTCTTTTGCAAATGCCGGCCACCCTCCTCCGCTATTTCTCAGACAATCAAAGATGGAATGCACTGAATTAGATGCCGACGGATTGATTTTAGGTGTGCGTAAAAATGTTATTTTTGAAGAAAAAACCATGATAATGAATTCAGGTGATTTAATCTTGCTCTATACCGATGGACTCACTGAGGCAGAAAACCCGGCAGGTGATTTCTTTGGCATAAAACCAGTTTGTGAAATTTTGCATAAACATGCTATCCACACACCGCAAACTATTATTGAAATAATAATCAAACAATTAAAACAGTTTTGTCAAAGTGATTCATTTAAAGATGATGTAACACTCATGATTTTCAAACGTACCTGAGCTGTACGGCCCCATGCTTAGTCCACTGTATCAGTAGAATGTCATTAATAACTCACAAATGATTGATATCACTCATCAAATCAGCATGTAAAAAAAAGTAATTCAAATGCCGTTTTACTTTCTCATTACTAATTATCTTGAATGATTTTGAGTCTGAGGTTCCAAAAACTGGGGTACCTGCCCCTATCGATTTTGCTGCTTTAGTATAATAGTCCCGTTTAGTTGGATGGGTATCGGCACAGCAATTAAAGACTTCATTCCAGATTTGTTGCTGAAGTATTTGAGAGATGATTGCTATACAGTCATCAAGATGAATTAAATTTACAAACGAGTCAGGGTCTTTAACAATGTTTCCTCTGCTAAAAAATCTGCCAGGATGACGGTTATTACCTATCAAGCCAGCAAACCGGACTATGGTTGTTGCCACTTCACTACTATTTCTGAACAGATTTTCAATGATAACTAAAGGTTTATTAGATAATTCATTATCGTCAGATTCAGAGATAGTTTTGTTCTGGTTATCATAAACAGAAGTGGAACTGACTAACAATACGTTTTCTATGTCTGACTTTTCTATCTCTTGAAGAAGCGATTGAAAACCCTCTATGCTCTTAGATGTAATATTTATAATCAAAATCTCTGATTTTAAGAAAGACTGAATATTACTAGAAATATTTTCAATATCGACAATAAATGGGTCTGCTTTTAACTTTGCTATCTGAAATACTTTGTTTGTTGAAGTGGTAGAGGCTTTAACACTGTAACCCATACTAACCAGGCTTTCAATCAATGGCAACCCGAGCCAGCCACTACCTAATATACTTACTGTTTTGATAGTTGTTTTTCCTCTTTTTCTTTTAACAGACGACTCACTTTATTTTCCAGATTATTTCATTCATTTTATTACTTTACACTTAGGCTAAAATAATTCTGCAAAAAATCAACAAAGGAACTAAGTTTTGCTGGATAAAAACGTTTTTGCAAATAAGTCGCATAAATTGACAACGCAGGTATCCGATACTCAGGAAAAATTTCGACCAGCCTACCCTGTTTCAGATAGTCATTCACTGACAATTTGGGCGCACGCATTATTCCCATCCCTAATGCAGCTGCTTGCGACAAAGCCCTCCCACTATTTGTTTCAAAGTACCAATCATTTTTTATCTTTACTACCTCACCGTGATTATAAAAAATCCAGTAGTCGCCATGCGGGGTATTAATATAATGTAGGCATTGATGATTAGATAAATCAGCTAAATTTTCTGGGCAACCATTTTTTTCAATATAGCCTGGGGAGGCATATGTTCCAAGCTCGGTTTGCTTTATTTTTCTGGCAACTACACCTAAGTCCAGTTTGTCTGTTACTAAAATGACAATATCATACAGACCATCTCTTAAATTCTGATATTTATTATCCAGGGCCAACAAAATTTTTACATCAGGATACTTCCTTTTGTAAGCTTCAATCACTGGTACCATATAAATACCACCAAAATCAATAGGCGCACTAATTTTAAGTACCCCCCTAACACTTCCTCCCATTTGGGAAGTAGAGTCATCCAATTCTGCCAGGTCTTCTAAAATCAGCTTACTTCTATTGTAATAAGCTTGTCCAGCTTCGGTTAAATTTAAACTTCGAGTGGTTCGGTTTAGTAGAACTACGCCTAATGAACGCTCAAGCTGAGCGACATATTTACTAATCATCATGGCAGAAACATTTAGTTCTCTTGCCACAGCAGCAAAGGTGCCCAGCTCAACACTGCGACAAAAAGCGTGCATATTATTTAATTTATCCATGCACCTTACTCATGTTAAAAATTCATAACTTACTTGTTATAATCCGGCTTTAAATCTTCAACATCCACCAAATCAAAAACTAAATACCAAAGAAAACTGTATGCAATGTAAATTAGCACTCTCGTTATTTTCAAGTTCCTTCGACGCGTAAGTATATTCTAGGCCCAATGTGGTTTGTGGCAAAGGACTCCATAACAAATTAAACTGGACTGATTGAGCCCACTGACTAGCCATTTCCGGTATATAACTTACATTATCAGCATAAGAAATCCAATATGCAATGGTTGATCGTCAATTATTATGCCACCAATGCCTGTATGCAAGAAAACCACTGTATTGCTTAGGGAGGGTGGTAATCAATATAATTGCTACATTATTTGTTTAATACTATTTAAATAGAGTTCACATTCTATCGCTTGAACTTTGGTTTTTAATGATGCTACTGTTTCACCATCAACCACATTAATTGTTTTCTGAGCAACAATAGGCCCCTCATCATATTCTTCATTAATAAAATGAACAGTAGCACCTGATTGCTTATCTCCAGCCTTAAGCACGGAATCATGTACCCTATCACCATACAATCCCTTTCCACCATGCCTGGGTAAAAGCGACGGGTGTATATTCAATATTTTATTTGAATACTCGGCCAGTGTGACAGGTCCAATTTTTTTCATGTAACCTGATAAAACAATTAAATCGGTACCTGCTGCCAGTAATTTTTGATGAATAACTCTATCCTTTTCATCTTCGATTGGGTGTGTATTTCCACTTAGATAAACCACTTCAACTGCATTATCAATACACCATTGATAAATATAAGAATTTTTATTATTGGTTATGACAATGCCTATTTGTGCATCTAAATATTTTTCGCGTATCGCAGTAATAATATATTTCGCTGCTGAACCGCCGTGAGAAGCTAAAAAACTAATTTTCATAATGCTTATTATACAAAAGATAAGTCAACAAGGAGATAAAAGCAAAAGGGGTAAAAATAGGTTATTACCTAAATTTTTTTAGATATATCAACAAATGCAATTCAGTTGATGATAATCCATTTTTCACAATAATGAGAGCAACTAAATTTCGGCCTGCAGATGCACCGTTATTTTAAATACACCGAATTTTTGCCTAATCCACCAAAATAATGGCTGCTGATTGTACGCCATATTTCATTTTTTCTATTAATAACAATTCGTAAAGTTATCATACCCTCCCAGCTATAAACATTTAAACATATGATTTAATATATTTTTTATCCAACACCATCATATATAGCTGTAAATAAACTGACTTTATTTATTTCTTGACATATTTATTGCTTAACAACTAAATAAGAGCACCGAGACGGGTGATTAGTACTTTTTAATAAATATCAAAAAAGTCGAATGTTTATGGGAGCAAGTGTAGTAGTACTGGGCTTAAGCGCCAGTACCTACTACCTTGATAATCCAGAAGACACACTCAATAAAGGGCTTGCAATTAACTTAGCAGAATCAACAAACCCATTAGATTCCAAAAATATACAACAGCAGATAACACCCAACTTGGTTGTTGCACAACAGGTATATCCATCGTTTACCGGGCTGGGTGAATTTGAAGAGAATGAACCATACGATAGCTCACTGATCGGAAAAAAGGTTCGCATTCGTAACCATACCATACAAAAGAAACTGACAGTTCAGTCTAATAAGGCAAGACAGCCGGTATCAAATCCAATCCAACGAATGAGTCAAGGAGTTGTAGAACTGGCGAAAACCGGGGGATCAGCTCTTGTTGAAGTGATCATACGTTATAATCAAATACCTAAAGCCGAAAATCAAAACTCTATTGAAGTATTTGGCGGAACAATCAAACAGAAATTCAATAATATACCTATTCAGCTAGTTCAGATTCCAGCTTACAATCTGGAAAAGGTTGCCAGTTTTGCCGAAATTGAATTCCTTTCCATCAACGCTCCTGCACAAGCGGCTTCTAAACCCGCCCATGCAACAGCAAAGCTGCCGAATCCAAATTCAGCCCACTACGTTCCCGTTGAGTTAGGTGTGGCAGTTGCAGTATTAGATTCTGGAGTGGGTCAACATTCTGACTTAAATGTACAAAGTCGTGCGGATTGCACTACTCCTGCTGGCAATGAATACTTCAATAGAGCGACAAATTGACTTGTCAGTAAGCTAATACTGCAACATTGACTTTTGATTATCATCTTGACGATAAACATGCGAGATTGGATGATTATTTGTTTCCTCCTCCCTAATATTATTGAGTAGTTGTCAATCTACTCCACTAACTATAATTTTACGTTCAACTGATTTTTTAGATTAACTTCTCCAATGCACCTTTCAATGCAATATAAGACATCAGTTCAGCCGACGAAAGTGACTTTATTTTCTGATACACACTTTGATATTGTTGTAGAGCCTGTATTCTTGCATTGTCAGAAAAGTAATCAGCACAAGTGAGTTTTGCTCTATGTATTTCTTTAACAATATTTCCGGTAATCTGCTTCATACCATGTTGCAATTCCAGACGAACCTTTTCTTCCCAGTAATCATCTATCTGAATATCTTGAATGTTGCTATACATTTCAGTTAGTCCTAGATAGACATTTACCTCACCACACATTTGTATAGTTTCAGTAAATGATTGTTTTATTTCATCAGTCAAAGCCACCAGATAAGGAAAATCTTCAATACTTTCAATAAAACTGATTTTTTCAGCTAAACCTTGTGTAAAACCTGCTTTTTTATAGCGTTCAATTTGTTCATTATCTATCTCTGCCTTTTTCAAATCCTGCTGAAACAGAGACTGGTATTCTTGTAAATACTGATTAAAACATTCTACTGTCTTTTCAGATGGAACTATCTTTCTTCCATTAACCCATGCCCATCTACAAAAAATGAACAATGTTTTTTCTATTGTGAGCAACACAGCATATTGATGTTCTGAGTTAATTTGATTGTCCAGGTCATAAATTTGCTGCCTTAATTCATCAGCCTTTAACACTTTATCAAATGTTAAATAACACATACAACTTTGCAGTAGATCCTTTTCATATTCTAGACTTTTATGTATAAATAGGCAGCCCGCCTGATTGATAATTTTATTACTAATACAGGTTGCTTTAATTTCTCTGGCTAAGGGATGAGATATAACATCATCAACATAGTTATCAGTGATTTGTTTTGGAAAATAATCCAGTAAAAAATATGAAAAATATTCATGTTCCAGATAACCTGATTGCTCCAAAACTTGCTGAGTCAATTGCATTTTACTGGCTGCCATTAATACAGCCAGTTCTGGACGAGTTAAGCTTTGTTTAGGTCGGGAAAATATTGTTTTAGACTGTGGAAAACATTCGACCTTTCTATCCAGATAACCGGATGTCTCAAGTTGATCGGCCAACTGTAAATAAGAACTTGTTTGAGTAGTACAGCGCATCTGTTCCATTGATAAACAAAGCGTTTGTTTATAGTTATTTTTCAATACAAACTGACAAACCTGCGGGGTAAGACTATTAAAAAACTCAAGATAATTAGCAATCTTTTGTTTTTCATACAAATTCATCAGTAAAATTTTCAGATTCACTTCATGGTCTGAAATATCAACACCTGCTGAGTTATCAATTGCATCGGTATTGATCCGGCCACCTGACAGACTGTATTCAATGCGTGCTTTCTGAGTAAAACCAAGATTTGCCCCTTCACCGACTACGCTTGCACGAAGATCAATTGCATCTACCCGTACTGAATCAGTGTTTCTATCACCTACATCCGTATGGTTTTCTGTACTGGCTTTAACATAAGTCCCAATCCCACCCAGCCATAATAACTCTATCTGCGCTTTAAGCAAATAACGAATTAAACTTTCTCCATCTAGCATTCGGTATCGTATTCCCAGCCATTTTTTCAAGACTGGAGTAATCGGTATACCCTTAGAATCACGTCTAAAAACACCACCCCCAGCTGAAATCAGTTGCCGGTTATAATCATCCCAGCTGGACCTCGGTAATTCAAACAAGCGTTTGCGTTCTAAAAAAGAGCTTTGTAGATTAGCAGGGTTTGGATCAATAAAAATATGTTCCCCACTGATAGCCGCCAGTAATTGAGTAACAGGTGATAACAACATACCATTACCAAACACATCGCCATCCATGCTACCAATGCCTATTACACTAAAAGACTGTTGTTGAATATCTTTTCCCAGCTCCCGAAAATGCCTTTTTACACTTTCCCATGCGCCGCGGGCTGTGATACCGAGCTCTTTATGGTTAAACCCCTTTGATCCGCCACTGGCAAAAGCATCCGCCAACCAATATTTGTATTCAAATGCAATTGAATTAGCGAGATCAGAAAACTGTGCAGTCCCCTTATCGGCGGCAACTACCAGGTATGGGTCATGACCGTCATAGCTAACGATTCCAGGTAGCCGAATTACTTCGTCCTGAGAATAATTGTCTGTTAAATCCAATAAACCCTTAATAAATTTAATGTAAGCTGCTTTACCCGCAGCTCTAAAACAGGCATCAGCACAATCCTTTTTGACTATAAAACCACCCTTGGCTCCTTTAGGAATAATCAATACATTTTTACTCATCTGAGTCTGCATTAATCCTAGAATCTCAGTACGAAAGTCATCTACACGATCTGACCAGCGAATGCCTCCTCTTGAAATTTTTCCACCACGTAAATGAATACCTTCCATATCAACCGAATGGACATAAATTTCATTAATTGGTCTTGGAGCAGGCATATCGATAACACCTAAACTATTTATTTTAAATGCAATAAAATAGTCATCTAAATTTTGTCTAACATGAAAATTACATCGTACAGTAGCATCAATCAGATTAAACAGAGTACGTAAAATACGATCATGATTTATGTCAGCTACTGTTTCAATTTCTTCAATTAATTTTATACGTAAAGGAAATAATGCCTGTTCTTCTCTCTGTAGACTATCTTCCCACTCTGGGGCAGGTCTAAAACGTGCTTCAAAATAGTTAAACAAATACTTTGTGACTTTAGGATTACTGATCAGCGCATTATGAAAACTATCATGCGTTGCCTTGTCAGCTAATTGTAAAAAGTAATTACGGTAAGCTCTGAGTACATCAATCTCTTGCCATGAAAGCCCTGTTAAAATCAGCAGACTATTGAGCGAATCATTTTCAACTTTTCCCTTCAATACCGCCTGTATCATATCTAACAGAAAGCACCGTAGAATACTAAAAGAAGCACATTGCGATTCAGCTGCCGAAATTGTAAAACTTTTAATAAAAACACGTTTACCTTCAACATTCAATGGAAATTGAACTTGATCTATAACACGTAAATTCAAATTTCCAAGTACAGGAAAATACTCATCAAGAAAGCGTTGTTCAAGACTGTAAAAATGAAGTCTATAGTGGTTTTTCTCTTTCCCGGGGTTTAACAACCCCACTTGGGCTTGTTTTAAAGTTAGCGTCTTTTCAATTGCATAGATATCGCTAACAGCATAGCGAGGGGGCATTAAACTTTGATAATCAGCTGAAAAAACATGTTGATATTTCTCCCAGATAACGATTCTTTCCTGTTCGCTGAACACCCGCCTTATCATTTTATGAAAAGTATTCAGCCAGTGATTATCAATATGGCAGAAATTTCCAGAAGCATGTTTCAAATCTACCCTCATGACTACTCCTTGCTAAATAAGTAACTTTCTGATTTCAAGAATATTGCCTTCCTCCTGTTTCGTGTATGTTACTGAGTCCATCAATGTTTTAATAAAAAACAGCCCCATACCATTTTCTTTGGGGTGTTCAAAATCTGGTTTCGGAACAGTTTCAAGATCGAACCCCTGGCCATGGTCATACACCCGAATAATTAACTCTTGCTCCTGAATATCTATATTTATTCTGACCGTGTCTTTTGGGTCATTAGAATTGGAATGTTTTATTGCATTGGTTGTTGCCTCTGTTA
>Ga0256847_1001481_pt1 | contig 11930 bp, 9 predicted proteins | sample TeddybearmetaG_FD_189099 | JGI IMG/M metagenome (GOLD analysis project Ga0256847, IMG submission 189099) | Hydrothermal vent microbial communities from East Pacific Rise, Pacific Ocean - Teddybear | ecosystem: Environmental > Aquatic > Marine > Hydrothermal vents | place: Pacific Ocean: East... | reverse complement strand
GGCGTATCGCGGTCATCCTCGCGGAAGCGTTTGGCCAGCCCCAGCACGTCGCGCAATGTCGTCTTGTTGGCCAATGCCCGCAGCGCCGCTTTCTGGATCGCCGGACCATCGGCCATCGGATCGGTAAACGGCGCGCCAAGCTCAATCACATCGGCGCCATTATCGCGCATAGCGCACATCGCGGCATAGCTCGTCTCAAGGTCAGGATCGCCGGCCATCATATAAGTGACCAAAGCGGCGCGGCCCTCGGCCTTCACCTTGTCAAAACGAGCTGTGATGCGGGCCGTGGTCATCTTTTAAATATCCGTATTCTCGTTCATCCACGCCGCAAACGCGGCGCTGACATGGGTGCAAGCCATGCCGGTAATTGCAGGCACCTCATAGGGGTGCAGCTCGCCAACCAGCGCTTCAATCTTGGCGAAATTGGCCGCAGGCGCTTTCAGCCACAGGACAAATTCGAAAGCCTGCTCAACCACGCCTTTCCAGCGATAGGTCGCCGTCACCGGGCCATCAATATTCGCGCAAGCCGCCAGCCGCTGCTCAATCGCGGCGTCAGCAATGGCATTGGCCACGTTCTGGCTCGGACAGGTGATGCGGATCAGCAGAAGTTCGGTCATGCTTCGCCTCTAACCGCTCGTGAACGCATAATCGAGCCCCTCAACCCGCACATCAGGTACTTTTTTTGTAGTCTCGAACAGATCATGGCCGATCTTCAGATTGCGCCAGTAGGCCATCCATGCGCTGTCACGGTTGGTGGTCATATTCGCGGCGCTCATCCGAAACGGGAAAATGTGAACGCTGACGGCGTCTTGCCCGGCGTTCAGGGCTGTCTCGACCATCGCGTAAATTTCGTCAATTCCGGCATTGGTCATCGCGTAACAGCCGATTGAGACGCAATTGCCATGCACCATAAGATAGTTTCCCGTGCGACCATGCGCGCGGTCATAGCGGTTGGGATAGCCGAGATTGAACGACAAATGGTAGGACGAATTGGGGTTCAGACTGCCAAGGCGGACGTGGTAGAAACCTTCTGGCGATTGGCGATCACCCTCGCGCAGTTTCGGGCCAAGCTCGCCTGAGAATGCACAGATCGGAAAAGTGCGCAGCAGCGCGAACTGATCACTTGCGGGCGCTTTGCCCCACACTTCAAGCTCGGCTTCGGCCTTGAAGATACGGATGAAAATGGCGCTGCCTTGGGTCACGTCAGCGGCGGTGAACAGGGGGGTTTCCGGCTCTATCTGAATGTCCGCAACCACTGGCACGAACGCAGGTTCAATCGAGGCCACCGGGTCAGGCCCTTGCGAACACGCCGCTGCGAGCAGCATCAGGACCAGCGCCGCAAGGACGCCGAACCTGTAAGGAAAGCTCAAATCTCCACTCCCAGCGCCGCAGCGACGCTGAACACGTCCTTGTCGCCGCGTCCGCACATGTTGAGGATAAGCAAACCATCCTTGCCCATTTCTGTCACCACTTCGCCGACACGGGCGAGCGCATGGCTTGGTTCTAGCGCCGGGATGATGCCTTCGAGCCGCGTACACAGTTGGAACGCGTCGAGCGCTTCGCTGTCGGTACAGGTCAAATATTCCGCCCGGCCACTATCACGCAAGAAGGCATGTTCCGGGCCGATGCCGGGATAGTCGAGGCCCGCAGAAATCGAATGGGCATCAATGATCTGGCCGTCATCGTCCTGCAGCAGATAGGTCCGGTTGCCGTGTAAGATGCCCGGTCTGCCGCCGTTTAGCGCGGCGGCGTGCTTATCCGTATCGACGCCGTGGCCCGCCGCTTCGACGCCGATCAGGCGCACGTCTTCATCTTCGATGAACGGGTGAAACAGGCCGATGGCATTCGAGCCGCCGCCAATACAGGCCATGACCGCGTCGGGTAGACGCCCTTCGCGCTCAAGAACCTGTTCGCGCGCTTCCTTGCCGATGACGCTTTGAAAATCGCGCACCATTTCAGGGTAGGGCGCAGGCCCCGCCGCCGTGCCGATACAGTAGAACGTGTCATCAACATTGGTGACCCAGTCGCGCAGGGCCTCGTTCATCGCGTCTTTCAGTGTGCCAGTTCCGGCGGTCACGGGGATAATTTCTGCGCCGAGCAGCTTCATCCGAAACACGTTCGGCTTCTGGCGCTCAACATCGGTTTCGCCCATGAACACGACACATTGCAAGCCATAGCGCGCGCAGATTGTCGCCGTTGCCACGCCGTGCTGTCCAGCGCCAGTTTCAGCAATGATGCGTTTTTTGCCCATCCGCATCGCCAGTAGAACCTGACCGAGGCAATTATTGATCTTGTGCGCGCCGGTATGGTTGAGCTCGTCGCGTTTGAGATAGATTTTTGCGCCGCCGAAATGCTCAGTCAGGCGCTCAGCGAAATAGAGCGGGCTCGGGCGACCAACATAATGCGCCCACATATCGTCCATCTGCGCCGCAAAAGCCGGGTCTTGCTTGGCGCGGCGATATTCCGCTTCCAACTCAAGGATAAGCGGCATCAGGGTTTCAGCGACATAGCGCCCGCCAAACTCGCCAAAACGGCCATTCTCGTCGGGCCATTGATCCCAAGTATTGCGTAAATCCATTGGGATTATCCTCTAAGCGTCTCTGACCGCGTCGATGAATGCGCGGATCAGATGCTCGTCCTTTACCCCGCGCACGCGCTCCACGCCAGTGGAGACATCAACCGCCGGCGCACCTGTGATCGCAATCGCTTCAGCGACGTTTTTAGGCGTTAAACCGCCCGCCAGCAACCACGGCACATGCGGCTCAAACCCGTCCAGCATTGACCAATCCATCACCTCACCATTGCCACCGGGCAGGCTGGTATCTTGGGTTGGCTTGGCATCAATCAGTAAGCGATCCGCCTGCCATTGCTCAATCTCTTGCAGGTCTTCGGCGTCAGATACGCCCAACGCTTTCCACAGTTCGCATATCTCAGTGCTATCGCGCCACATGCGCTGAACCTGTTCAGGTGTTTCCTTGCCGTGCAATTGGATCGCATTCGGTTCAACATCGTGCAGAACCTGCTCGAACAGGTCAGCAGACGGATCAACCATCAGGATTGTACTCAGAACGCCCAATTCCTGCGCAAATTGCGAGAGTTCTTGCACTTCATCGAGCGCATTTGCACCAGATCCGAGCAGATTACGCGGGCTTTTGGGGTACAGCACGAAGCCGATCCAATCGGCCCCGGCCTCAGCCGCGATCCGCACCATGCTTGGGTCTGTCAGCCCGCAAATTTTCACCTGTGTCATACTGCGCAGGTGCCCCCGCGCTGCAGCTTAGTCAAGCAGCTCTAGTCGCGGCCTAGTCCAAGCCTATCGATCAGACCTTTGAACGTGTCTTGGTCAAACTTCGCGCGCAGTTTGATATATGGCCCTTTGCGAGTGTATTCCGCCGCTTCGAAATCTTCGTCCTCGAAGCCTTCAATGTTCCAGCCAACACTGACCCAGACATTCTTCTTCGGCGTGAAACCAATACTTGGTCCAAAGGCCCATGCCGACGTGTTGCTGGCCTCTCCAGAGGTCCAGAACCCGTGCAGGCCAATATCGACTTTCTCGGTCAGGTCGTGGCGCGCTTCTGCGCCAATCAGATTGGTAAAGCCGCTGGCGCGTGCGCCCTGGAAGTCAGTCTCGACATATTTGATGCCGTGATAGATCGAAAGCTGCGTACGTTCGGTCAGCATTGCGTTGACCGCCAGATTGTTCACAGCTTTGGTCTTTTCGGTCTGACCTTCAACCTTGTCATGACCAACATCGAACCGGTTGAGCACGATCAGCCCTTCGCCGCGTGGACGCCAAGCCGTACCAACCCGAATATCCAGGCTCTCGCTATCAGCGGTTTCGCGCAAATGTTCGTTCTGGTAGCGCGCTTTGGCTGAGAATGAGAGCGTTTGGGTAATTTCCCGCACGCCGCCAAGACTAGCGACCACACGGCGGCCTGCGTCGCTCTTGCGCAGTTCAATCCGGCCTGATCCGGCCAGTTTCTCATCGCGGTAGCCTGCGCCAATATATCCAGACGTGTAGGCCTCGGAATTGCGCTGGCCATTCAAACCATTTTCGAGCGGCCCAAGCGCATCATCTGGCGTCACATCCAAAGGCTGATCATCGCCAGCGACATTGCGGCGACTGGCCAGCCCGACACCAAGGCTCCAATTCTCATCAATCAACCAGCTCTGATCGACGCCGACAGTGGCCCCGACCCGGCGTGCGCCATCCTGCGTGATCATGTCAGTTGAGGCGCGCAGCTGTGTCCCAGTGCGCGGCGCCCAGTTAATCCCGACAATCGTGTTCTCACCGGCTGCATCGCCGCCATTGGTTGATTCGTGGCGTACACTCAAGGTCGCCAGACGGCCAAGTGTCTTGTCGACACCGATAATTGTGCGGCCCGGAAACAGGGTGGCGTCATCATCATTAGCGCCGCCGCCATAGACCGGCTCTTCGTGCGCAGCGGACACGGTCAGGCCCTGATCGATAAATGTCTTGCTCACACTGCTGGTCAGCAGCACGGATTGGCGCGGTGCAGCTTGGTTGCCGAAATCCTCAGCAATCGCGCGCAAACCGACGCTTGCCGAGAAGGCTTGGCTGTCTTGGCGCAAGGCCACATCAGCAACATCGCGGCGCGTACCAGAAGTCAGGTTCTCTTCGCGGTAGATCTGCGCATCGACCCGGCGAACCGAGCGGTCATTACCGCCAGCAACTTCCTTGATGCCAAGCTCAGCGCCAAGCTGCAGCCCAATCCGGCGAATAGCAGAGGTCGCAGACGACTGCTGGCCAAGACCAAAGCCTTCGCTTTCCTCGCGGTAGAAGCCGGTCACATTGAAAATCTCGTTGCGCCGCGTCGCTTCAATCAGCCAGGCATTGCCATTGAAGTCACCCAGTTCGGTTTCAGCCCGGCTCGACGCCGCTTCGGCGCGAATTTCGGTCTGTTCGCCAAGCTTGATCGTGGCGTCAACTGCAATAAGGGTTGACGGTCCAGCTTTCTGCTCGTTGCCATCCTCTTCGTGGATAACCGTCAATCCTGTCTCAATTGCGCCGTCGACAAACCGTGCCGCAGCGCGCCCACCGGCGGTCAGATTACGTTCTGCCTCGCTGGAGGTTTCAAAATCGACGACAATCACGTTCTGATTGAAGCCACTATCGGTCGCATCAACCGGATGGCGAAAGAACAGCTCGCCAGTGACATAGTCGATTTCATAATCAACATAACGCGTCAGGGACCGTGTGCTGATCAATTCGTCAGGGCGGAAACGGTCACGCGTTTCAACCGTGATGCTCTCAGACGAGCGGATCAGCGGCGCACTGCGCAATGTAAACGGCCCAGACGTGCCATCAGCGGCGATCTCGTCCTTGACGAAGCTCTGATTGGTTTCCGCCGCAAACGCCGTCACCGACAGGCGCTCGCTCTCATAATCGGCTTTCAGACCCGACAGACGCCGTGAATAGCGGCCAAGCAGGGTATCGGTCAGATCCGTTTCATAGTCGCCAAACAGCGCCTGAACCGTATTACGCTCCAGTTTAACATAGACCGGATAGCGGCTTTCGGCGTCGTTATATTGCCAAGTGCGGTCGCCATACAGCGTGTAATAAGCGTTTGGATCAATCTCGTCGAACAGCTCGCCATCCCGGCCACCGCGCCGTTTAGCGGTATCAACCGCTACTGTCAGCAACCAGTCGCCCTTGATCAGGCCCTTGGCAAAGAAGGCAATCCGGCCGTCGCCATTCAGATCGTTCCCGGCGTCTTCGATATTCAGCAGCAGGCCTTCTGCTTCGGCCAGACCCACAACCACCCATTCGCGCTGTTCAGGCTGCAACCAGATATCCAGCTCTTCAAAACGGCCATCCTGTAGCTCAATCTGCAGACGCACGCGTCCAGACTGCAAAGTCGGCTCCAGCTCAACCAGAGCGATACCATTTTCGCCAACCCGCGTACCGCTAACGTTGCTGAAGGCCGCCGTTACGGGCGTTTCGAACTCACGCTCGGCGGTTTGAGCCAGTCGGTACGGGTCTGCGACGGTAATCTCGACCAAGCGCCCCTGATGTACAGGATGCCCGGCGCTATCCTCAAGCCGCACAGCAATCACCGGCTTTGTCCGTCCATCCGCCACCGCAAGTGTACGATCAGCGATCAGATGCGCGCGGTGCACCTCATCAACAAACCAGACGGTCCGGCTGTGACGACTGATGACATTGCCATCGGCGTCGATGATCTCAGCGACGAATTCATTGGCGCCGCGCTGAATATCCACACCGCTCCAGCGCGACATAGCGACCGTGCGATCCGCCGACAGCTCGATGCCAGAGAAGTTCAAGCCAGATACGGCGCGGCCATTCAGCTTCAGGGCCACAGGCTGCTTCGGGTCATGCACAAAGCCCAAGCTCACCGAGCGGCCATCCGGCGTATTATCGCTCGCAGGATAGGCCCAATGCGGCGTCGCGTCAGGCAATGCATCGAGCCAGACCTGATTGAAAATATCTTCATCACGAACCCGGGCTTGGTGCTCGGCAATCGCTTCCAGCTCTTCGCCATTGCGCTTGAGGTAGAAATTGGCGCGCCAGATCGTTCCGCCTTGGGCATCAACGAATTTCGACAGGGCGCTACCGGCATAACGGGTGTTTTCTTCGCAGATCACCGGGTCATAGCCTTGCGGCAGGGTCGCTTCATCAACTTGCACGACATGCGTGCCGGGTTTGATGCCTTCGAAATGGTACAGACCGTCAGCGTCGGTTACGACATATCTGCCGGTTTCCATATACAGACGCACCCCTTCAATGCCTTTGCCATCTTGCAATGGACGGGCCCAGTCATCGGTCGGCGAGCAGGCGGCATCAGCGACACGGCCAACAATTGTCAGGCGTGAGCGCAGCAGGTCTTCTTCAATGATCACAGCAGCTTCAGCCACGTTGGACAGGGCTTCGCCATTATTGTTCATCGCCACAGCCGTATTCACCAGCTCGCCCTCAGGCGTGCCCGGTCCGACCGCCGTGAGGTAACTCAGCCGCACAGTCTGCCCCGGCATCACCAGACGGCTGCCAAAGGTCAAAGACCGCCCATTAGAACCAATATACGGGTCCGGAATTTCAACACCGTCGAGACGCGCTGTACCCGCAACATAGCGCAGTCCAAGCGGCAAATTATCGTGCAGATTGAACGGCGCTGGCACATTACCGCCATTCTCCAGCTCAACGCTATAGCCAATGAAATCGCCAATCGAGGCTGTGCTTTCAGACGCTTCCTTGCGGGCGATCAGATCGCCGTTTGGATCCAGCGGAACGTCAAGATTGAGCGGCCCGGTGCCAGTTACCGTGAAAACACTGCCATATGAGCCAGGAATGATCTCAAACGGCGCATTTGGCAGGCTGACAAAATCCGCTGCAGGGCGCACTGACGGGAACAAATAGCCGCCCGGCGCGCCGATCACCAATTGATAATTGCCCGGCACCATCAGCGGGAACAGGAACTCACCATCAGCCAGATCGTAAGTGCGACCACTTGAATCCGTAACCACCTCGCCAGAGACCAGCGTTGACGGGTAGCTAGATACACCATCTATGCCGAAAACCGACGCTGGCAAACCGCTTGCAGCGTCAACAATTGTTACAGTTACGCCGTTAATCAGAGCGCCAGTGAAACTATCGAACACCCGCCCATATGGGTCGACCAATGCGGTATCAACCGACACTTCAGTGGCATCGAACGCATCGATATAGGTCGCCGTCAGGACCGTATCCTGCGGCGCAGTGATAACAATGTCATTCAGCGCTGTCGGGTCAGCTGTGCTTGGGAAATAGGCGAAGAATTCACCCGTATCCGGGCCGCTTTCGTACAGGCGCAAGGTAATCCGGTCGCCATTATCGGCCAGAACCGTAATAATCACGGTCTCAATCGCGTTTGGATCGCCGTTCTGGCCCATATCCATGACCCGCACGACCATCAGTTCGCCTGACAGATAGGTATCTGCAGGGATGAGCGGCAATGGCGCACTGGTATCAAGCGGTGTTTGACCAAACTGCATCACCGTCCCAATCGCGGTGAAAGCCCCGTTAGGGTCACTGGATGGACTGTAATCTGATCCATTGAGCATTGTCGGCACAGCATCTGGCGCACCGGGGGCAATCCGGAAGAAATCGATCTGCGACGGTGTTTCACGCGCTTCGATGGTAAATATAGCCGGATTGGTCGTCAGCGCCGCGCGGCCAGCAGGTGTATCTTGTGAAACGGTTGCGACATTGACGACTTGGTCGCCGAGCGCTGCATGCGCCGCTGGGGCGCCCACACAGGCCAGCACACTCGCCAAAGCAAGCATCATCAACCCTGAAAAGATGGGCTTCCAAAGGGAAGTCATCGCCACTCTCCGCCACCACACGGTGAACCATCTTTGGGTTCATCCGCTTTGCTCAAGGGGCAGTTCAAGCCCGCCCTCATGACCACAGCTTTAGAGCGTCTTGGTTAGCATCAGCCTTGATAAATCGATGAAATTTGATCTATCGGCCGGAAAATCGCAGTTCCGTCAGAGACTTGGGCAAAACAAAACCCCCGGGTTTAACACCGGGGGTTTTGCCTTTGGTACTTTGAGAGCCGGTCTAGTCGACCAAGGCTCGGATCTTGATCTGGCCAACCTCGCCAGCGGCAAGGATCGCATCGGTTAGCGTGATATTACACGTGCCTGACGTGCCATCACAATCAGTGCTGCCAGCCGGAACGGTCAGGGTCGGGCCTGCGCCGCCAATCGCTGGATCATCAGCAAAGCCAGTGGCTGTCGTCGTATCCAGCGTTGCTGAGATGAACGTCACCTCGGCTGGCAGAATATCTTGGATATCAAGATTTTCAGCCGTTGCTGTTGCACCGGTATTGGTCACTTCGATGACATATTCGATACATGATCCCGGAATGGCCTTGGCATCTGCCACCGCTGTTGCTGAGGCACAATCGGCCAATGCAACGAACGGATCAGCAATGCCCGGTTCCTTGATCGCTGTAACGCTCTTGGTTGCGCTGAGATCAGGGGACTGGATCTGAATGATACCCGTCACTGCGTAGATGCCATCTGCATCGCCAGAGGTTTCGGCTGCTAGCACGCCAGTGCCGTCTGCAAGGACGTTCTCAGCATTACCCGTGACCGTATTAGCACCGCCTGTGGCCAGCGTAACTTCTTCCTCGTCGCCCGGTGTAAGCGTTTCAACCGCCCAAGCTGTCGGGTTACGGGCCTCAGCGACCAGCGTAATATCGTCAGTATCCGTATCAGCGATACCGCCAGCCAGCGTGACCACCACTTCGACCAGAACTTTGACGCCCTTCGGCACATCACCGGTGACATCAACCGCAGTACTGTCCGGATCGTTGCCGATCACTGTTTCGACAATAACTACGCCTGTTTCATCCGAGAAATCACCATCATCGTCGGTGTCGATATAGTAAGTGATGCTGACAATCGTGCCATCAAAAGTACCGGCGCCATTATCCAGATCGTCAAGTGAGAATGAATAGGATTGCGTATCGTTGCCTTCGTTCTCAAGCTCATAAGTCAGCGTGACATTGGTCCCCGGAGGGCTTGTCAGCGTACTATTGGTCGCTGTGATGATGTGATCGACCTTACGGTCAACGGTAAACAGCGTCGGCGTACCCTGTACAATCGCGCCCGGAGGCGGGCTGACATTGTCATTGGTAATGGTTGGCTGACCAACCGAGCCGACATCATAGTCGAGTGTAAACGTGTTCGAGACGGATGTACCCGCATCGGTCAGCGTGTTGGCGGCGTATGCGCTGCCGGTGAATAGCGCGGATATTGCCGCGACTGTTGCGATGCGCCGTAGCGCCCGTCTTGATTTAACCAATTTCATTTTACCCGCTCCAAAGCTCATTTTACTCTACGCCGCCTGCTATTGCAGAACGCCCCGATAACTAATTGTGCCCATATCTCCCGGCGCAATGCTGTCAGCAAAGCTCCAGCGGATGTGAGTTATTTCTTCAGCAGTGGCGGTGCGTACTTGCCCGTTGACACTGATGGTCAGATCGCCGCGAGACGAGAAGGTCTCGCCGCTATCGATTGAATAGGTGACATCTGCCGTACCGGCTTCAACCGAACCTTCGATCAGACTGATCTCAGATGGCACCGGCATATCGAGGCGGACATTGCTCGCCGCGTCGTCGCCGTCATTGGCGTAATTCAAAATGTAGCGGATCTCATCGCCAGGGGCGACTTCCTCAGCCGTCTGATAAGCCACTGACCGTTCGCCTTGGTCATCAATCGAAACGATCGCAACCTCGACAGTTTGATTGGCTGTCAGGCCCGCTGCATAAGCAGGCGCTGCAAAGACTGTCAGTAGCGACAGGGCGAATAGGGTTGATCGAAACATAGCGTCATCTCCGAGGGTTTCACTCGGTCAAATTCGCTTGTTTCGATTAATAGGCGATTAAACCGCCTGAAAAGAAGCTACTAGAACCTTAGCGACAGGCCGAAGAGGCCCGGTCAATCGCCGCTGATGAGCCTGAGAGCGAGAAATGATAGGTCACGCGCGTATTTCGCTCTGAGGTTGTCTCAACCCGTAGCTCCCGCCCGCGTTTGAGCTGTCGGACCAGCTTTGGATCGTCATTATCCTGCGCAAATGCTTCGCGGCCAACCCCAAACAATGTCCAGTTGCTGCGGCCAATCCGGGCCTTTCCGGGCAAATCAGAGCGTAATTCAAAGCCGACCTTCAGGCTTGGCTGATTGCGCGCTTTGCCAGAGCGCCAGCTCGACACATAGAACCAGACATCGCCGTGATCGGCAGATTTTGGCGCTTTATCAGTGGCTTGCGTCGCCGCGTAGCACATCGCCTGACCCTCTACAGTGTCTGTAAACACCGTCCAATCCTTGTATTTTCCGACCGCAACCGGGGCTGCAAGCGCTGCAGGCACGCTCAAACATGCTGCAATCAACAGGCAAGCGGCAAACCTCAGCGTCATTTGCAAATCTCCAATGCGAAGGAAAAACAGTTCAGGCCATTCTTCTGCTTCAGGGTTAAGGCGGGAATAAGACATCGCTGATTAACCAGTGATGACGAAACCGCTGTAAATTTCATCAACTTGGTAATTTGTATGACCCGGTCAGACTTGGTCCTACTTCACCACCTCAAACCGCCGAGTCTCAAACACTTTCAGGACCTGGTCCAACGTCTTGCCGCGCTTCAGCATCTGCCCCTGCGCGCCGATCACCGCATAGGCCCCCTGCAAGTGGGCCAAAGCCGGTGTTTTCAATATATGCCAAGTTGGATTGTCGGCGTGACGACGGAAAATCGCAAATACCGCCTGATCCCTGTGCATACCGATGGCATAGTCTTTGGCCTGCCCAGACATCACCATTCGCCCGTAAACATTAAGGATCACACTCAGCTCAGCTCGCTGAAAAGCGACCCTTGGCTGTGCTACAGGACCAGCAAATTGTGCTATAGTTCCCATTAGGCGAGTAATAGCTCCGTTTTTCCCGTCTATGACGCATTATTAATGCGAAAGAACGCAGTTTTGTCGGCTCAACGCCTTGTGAACGCCATAGTTTCAATCCAGTTTGTACTTGTCGGACAGGGAAGTCTACAGTCTTCCTGGACCCATCAGCCCCCCCAGCCCCCCGGGGCGACTGCCTTCCTTGTCTGACACATTTTCTTTTCAACAGATCTACAGCACGCGGCATGGCTCAGCGCGCTTTTTCATATCGGCGTCGTCCTGCCGGATGAGTGTCTGGTCAGACCCGTCAAACGACGATAGTAACGGCTCGCGCTGGTTAACCCCTGTAGATTGATGGCTTATGCTCGAACTCGACGCACTCGAAAAATCATTCAACGGCAAATCTGCTGTCACCGGCATGACGTTCACGCTGTCAAAAGGCGAAGTGCTTGGCTTTCTCGGACAGAACGGGGCCGGAAAATCAACCACCATGCGGATGATTGCCGGTGTGCTTGA
>Ga0256847_1001480_pt1 | contig 11934 bp, 12 predicted proteins | sample TeddybearmetaG_FD_189099 | JGI IMG/M metagenome (GOLD analysis project Ga0256847, IMG submission 189099) | Hydrothermal vent microbial communities from East Pacific Rise, Pacific Ocean - Teddybear | ecosystem: Environmental > Aquatic > Marine > Hydrothermal vents | place: Pacific Ocean: East... | reverse complement strand
ATTTGATGGATATTTTACCTGCAATGGTATTAGTACTCCAACAATATTGTATTGATGGAGCATTAGACACAATAGCGAGTTTTGTTTGCCTCTATTGAAACTCATTGCTCCCATGCATTAGTCATCCCGTAATTGGGCACGTAACGATATTGATGGTCAAAAATATTGCCATACCACCACTTAAATTCCATGTGTTGTAAAACACCTTCTAAATCAAATGCCAGCTCCGTAATTTGAATTGAAGTAGTTTTGCAATGCCTACGTTTGGCAATCTCCCATCCGTAGCCCGCCGGAAATTTACAACGGCCTGATACATAATATTTTGGTCTGCGACTGTCATATACTCTGCCAATTCCTTTTTCATGGCAGGTAAAATATTGAGTTTTTGTACCATCAGCTTTATTCCTTAGCCAGAATTGTTCCTGTATTCCAGTTTTGTAATTATTCCAGGTCTTGGGGCCAACAATTGTAGTCTCACTGTCTTGATCTACCAAAAAGTTGCTGTCAGCTTTATGCATGCAACTTCGTTTTTTATCACCGTCCCAGGCCATTCCAGTCCATAATTGGTAAGATATAAACAGCGTCCTGGTTTTACAATTGTAGAGGTTGTTTTTGCCCCAAACATCTTTATTGTTTCGATCCACTCCACAGGCATACATATGCATATCGGACATTGAAATTATTCTTATCAGATTAGTATTTTCTAAAGAAAGACAGGAGGATAAAAAGAAAACAAGCGGAAATAAAAGTAGTTTTCTTGTCACGCTCAATTGCTAGCAATATTTTTATATCTATTTTTCACAGCTTGCTCAAACTTTCGACTCACTGGTACCGACTCACCAAATTTAAGTTTTAATTCACGTTTAGTTTTATCGGATGACCAACCCAGGACATTTTCATCGGCAACCCAATATGATCGATGAACCTGTAACCCAGGTTCAATTTCTAAATCTATCAGTGCCTTTCCAAATTTATACAGAATCATTTCACTGCCAAGACAGGTAGTTACCGTTATATAATGTTCCTGTGCTTGCACTCTCAGAATAGACTCTCGAATTTGATTTGGAATAGAGCGAATCAACTCATTTACACCTGGTGAATTTTCAGGTTGGGGTAGTTTCTCTGTTCCGGGTTTATTAAAATTAAACCGAAAATTAAATAGGTTCTGGTGTTCAAGCCTAAAATTAATCAAGGCGACCAAAAAGCAAAATGAAATATGCTTGGGTAATATCCAAAACGCCTCATCAATAATTTCCTCAACCAGTCGGCTACCGTCTCCCTGCAACGCACCATGCAGTTCGGGATGCCCCATAATTACATCAAACATGGTGATTGATAGAACAAAAATCGGCCAGCTGATTAGAAACGCGATAAACAACCTGAGCAAAGTCTTCAACTTTACCGGGATAACATCCATTAAGTAATAAGTACCCAGGAATAGTAGTGTTTCCAGTGAAAAACGGGCAATAAAATAACCGCTTCTGCCGAACCAGTCATCTCCAGGCCAGAGTCCACGCGAATGAGATGCCAAAGTTGTCGACAGCAACAAGATAACCATAAAGTGAAAAATAATTTGTTTTGTAATTAGCGATTTGAACATTTTTATTCGTTTGTTTTCCTACAAATTATTCGTTTTAACCTAGATTAATCGGTTGGACACCGCAAAGTGTGCCTCTGGGAGTGCAACTGGCGTAACAAAAAAAGGAGCGAATGGCAGGCCCTTCGTAAGTTTTTTTGTATAGCTAGATGTGCTCCCAGAGGTAGAATTTGTGGTGTAGCGTCACTCACCGAATGGGTGAACTGCGGCGCAGTAACAAAAGATAATGTTTTCATATGGTTATTGTATAGCTAAAGCGGTCAACTGATTAATCTAGGTTTAACAACAGGTTAAATCTTAACAGTTCAAAAGCTCCGCTAATACCTCAACCATCCAGGATCAACTTTCCAACCGTGAATCATGAATGGCATTCGTGAATTTTCTATGGTGGCGACCTATAACTTGCCTAATAATTAACCAGCAAATTTAACCAGGAAGCACCATGAATACACAATTCAGAATAATCATAGCGATTTGTTTCATTACATTCATCATCTCTTGTGCATCGACTCAAAACTACAAACCTGTAGAAAAACTGGCGAAGTTAAAAGTATCATTTTCAGACAGTAAGTGGGATGGCAAGGTGGTGCCAAAAGATGAAGTCTGTTTCAGAGGAGGCGCAAATGGCGCAAGTCCAGAACTGAAAGTTGAAGGCGTGCCAAAAGGCGCAAATGCTATTGTGGTTGAATTCAATGACTCGGACTACGCACCACTTTCAAGTGGCGGTGGTCATGGTGCAATCTGGGTTTTGACTAATGGTCAGAATACTGTGACCGTACCTTCAGTACCCACTGAGTCCGACGAAGTGCCTCCTGGTGTTAATGTGGAACACAAACACCGTGGGCATGGATCTGGAATTCTGGCCGGCGTTTATCTTGCACCCTGCTCTAACGGTAAAGGCAATGCTTACTTTGCAGATATCAAAGCTGTTTTCAAAGCAGGGTCTGACCAGGAAATCTCAAAATTGTTGGCAGAGGGTCGAATTGATTTGGGCCGCTATTAGATATTTTCAGGGACTAAAGCCTTACTATCTCTTTAATCCGAGAATATAATCAGAAACCTCATGCCGGCATGAATTCTTAACCAGCCGTAAGTCTGACTGTATCCTCACCAATATTCTCAACCCAGGTTTGACAAAATCTCTCTATAGCCGCTGATCATCCACAATAACTAAATTATCAGTGCTATAACTATCGTTTTCGCAAACACCATTCATACCAATAGTCTGTCCAACTAAAACATCACCACCTGGAATGACTTCGCTGCCTGTATCGGTGATGATTACGGTGAGTATTTCAATATTCTCGGCCAAAGCCACAACTAGTTCGGTGGTAGCGATGCCACAGACGGTATCGTTTTCGGGAGATAGAGTTAAGCTGTTCAAGCCTACTGAAAGTACCGATCCTGTGACCTGTTCGCTGCCCTGTATGCCGGTATCAACGATTACCAGTGCAGCCTTTAATAAATCATCAACTCCAGTTAAATCGAGAACGCCATCAACCTGGACCAAACGTGGCACAATGATTTGCGTGGAATCGACTAATTTTCCAGATTTTGAAACAAATCTTGTACCGTTTATATTCATCTCATCCGGCTGGAAAACGACTTCTAGTGAACCATCGATAATTATCGGCTCGCTGGATGTGACATTCATACTAAAGCCATCAGTATCGGCATCAGTTGCAACTTCACCTTCCAACAGCAGAAACTCGCCTAACTCAACAACCAGCGCATCCAAAGCAAGTAACGGATGGTGCCTATCTTTGACCTGGCCATTGTGATCGACAAGAATGGTATTTTCTGACACCTGATTTGCCAGTTCATCACAGTTACCAGGAGGTGGTTGTTGACCAGGCTCCACACCAATTTGCCACAGACGACACTCTCCACGAGGCGGTAAATGTCCATCCGGAATGTCAACAACAACATGAGGCTTAACCTTAAAACGTGGCCACCCCACTACAGTGGCCTGCTGTCCGATTTTGTCATCGATTAATAATTCGTCGAGAGACCGAGGAGCGCCTTCATGTGTTAGATTATCAAAAAAGGCTGAGTTATCGCCCAGATAGACCTTTGCGCATTTCAAATCATCGGACAAGCGAACAGGGATAGCTTTACACAGAAGCAGCGTGCGTTCAGTCGCATCGATTTCAGTAATTTCACCACTTATTCGAAGCAGTTTACTGTCAAAATCCTGGCTGAGAACATCAACGAAAACGACTGGCCGAAATTTGAAACCTTTTTTATTTTCGTTAACATGGATTGAATTACCCGCATCCATATCGAGCTGAATAGTAACTGTCTGGCCAGCTTCGACCATAAAACAGTCACGTGCAACCAGATCCAGTTTTCCATTGCCAGGCAGGTGAGGATGATCAGTTTCGTTATCCGTATCATCATCTGGTGTATCATCAGCGAGTACAAGCTCCAGGTCATCTAAAATCAGTCGAATCTTGCAATATTCACCTGCAGGTACGTCATCGTTAAAGGCAAAGGGAATGGCTTCATTTTTTAATTTCAGTAAATCCGCAGTAATGGGATCACCTGAATATAGCGTTACTTTGCCATTATCTTCCGAACCCAATAACTCAACTCGAACGATAGACAAATTGATAGCAGAGAATAAAGATGGGTCTGCAGGTTTGTCGGTTAACAGGATACCAACGGTTCCCCTGCCTTGTGTAGTCGCTGTTGATTGACTGTCACTGCTACCACCACAGGAAACCAGGGTGCTGATCAAAACACAGCCTATCAGGATTGAACCGATTCTGTTAATGGTCTGAATCATCATAAAGCCCTAAAATTATTGATTGGGAAAATGATACCAATAATAAGGCTTAGAATAATTGATTACAGGATAACTGGATACTATTCGGTAATTGAAGGCGAAAATTCAATCCTTTATCTTGTCAGGACAGCTTTGGTGATTAAAAAGGTATATCGTCAAAACCGTCATCTGCTGCTGGAGCAGCGGCTGGAGGTGCTGATTGTTGCTGCTTGGCTGGAGGAGCATCAAAAGAAGCCGTGCCTCCATCAGAGCGGCCACCTAGCATTTGCATTACCCCATCAAACTGATCTACAACCACTTCTGTTGTATAGCGGTCCTGTCCATTTTGGTCTTGCCACTTTCGAGTCCTTAATTTGCCTTCAAAATAAACCTGTGAACCTTTTTTGAGATATTGACCCACAATTTCGGCAAGCTTGCCAAAGATAGCGATGCGATGCCACTCGGTTCTTTCTTTGGTCTCACCGGTGTTTTTGTCCTTCCAGGATTCATTGGTAGCAATATTGACATTGGCGATCGGGCTGCCACTGGCCGTATATTTTATTTCAGGGTCCCGACCTAGTGTGCCGATTAGAATGACTTTGTTAACGCCTCTGCTAGCCATGTTTATCTCCAGATAGAATGCAGTATTACTGCTGGCAAAATTGCTCAGCGGTTTTTATTGGAATGCAAGTTTACACAGTAAATAGGAGGAATTCGAGAGGCAGATACACAAAATGTGCATATCGAATAAACTTCACTAAAAAGCGAACCTCTTGCAAAAACAAACCAGTAGCAATATCCAGTCGAATGCGTATCATTTTGCGCGATCTCAATAAGTCTAAAAAATGCAAGCTAACAATTTAATCCAGATTTCTAAAGTTTCGCGATATTTCTCCGGTAATTGCGCTGTAGACAATGTCAGTTTCGACCTCAAACCCGGAGAAGTTCTGGGTTTTCTGGGTCCTAATGGCGCCGGAAAGTCAACAACCATGCAGATGATTACTGGTAATCTGGCACCATCGACAGGCGAAATCCGCATCAACGGATTTGATCTGATAGATCAACCAATACAGGCGAAAAGTCAGATTGGCTACCTACCAGAGCAGCCACCAGTTTATCGTGAAAATACTGTGGATGAATACTTGCGCTACTGCGCCCAACTTCATCTGATCACCAAAAACAAAATAACCGAGGCGTTGGAACAGGCCAAACTACGCTGTGGACTGGAAGATGTTGGCCATCGCCTGATCGGCAATTTATCCAAGGGTTATCAACAACGGGTTGGCATCGCGCAGGCTATTATTCATGACCCGCCGGTTTTGATTCTGGATGAGCCTACCGTTGGCCTTGATCCGATCCAGATTCGGGTCATTCGCCAATTGATTCGGGAATTGAGTCAGGACCCAGACGCGAATCGAAGCGTCATCTTGTCTACTCATATTCTGTCAGAAGTCCAGACAATTTGTGATCGAGTGCAGATCATACAGCAGGGTAAGCTAATCTATAACGCCAGCATCGACGAGCTAAATCGTGAAGGCAGCAAAAACAGTTTCTGTATTGCGCTTCACAAACCACCAGCGCTAAAAACCTTAGTGGCGATTGATTCGATTGCAGAAGCCGAACAGCTCGACGACAACCGGTTTCGTATCTTTTTCAAGGAGCAATCACCTGTTGCCACAATAGTGCAGCAATCAGTTACGAATAATTGGGGCTTGTTCGAATTGATTCCCGATCAGTCTTCTTTAGAAGAAATCTTTATGCAACTTACTGACAACACTGAAAGCGATGTTGCGCAAACGGATGTCGAATGATATTTATCATTGCCAAACGTGAAATAAGTAATATGTTCCTGGCGCCACTGGCCTGGATCATTCTGGCAGTGGTTCAGTTGATACTGGGTTATATGTTCCTGGCTCAGCTTGATACCTTTTTTGTTTTACAGCCGCAACTGGCACAACTGGAAAACACACCTGGTGTGACCGATATGGTTATTGCGCCAGTATTTTCCCTGGCCGCAATCATCCTGCTGATGATCATGCCACTAATTACCATGCGAAGTTTTGCCGAAGAGAAACGCAACAGAACTTTAACGCTGCTCATTTCCGCACCGATTTCGATGAGCCAGATTGTGTTAGGAAAATTTCTGGGGCTGGTGTTTTTTGTGATCATTCTGGTTGGCATGTTGATGCTCATGCCGCTTTCTCTGTATTTTGGCACCTCACTCGATAGCGGCAAGTTACTGACCATCACACTTGCCATGTTTCTATTGCTCAGCACCTTTTCTGCCATTGGCCTGTACCTGTCGAGCTTAAGCGATAATCAGACCATCGCCGCAGTCAGCACCTTCGGCTTTATCCTTTTATTGTGGATTATTGACTGGCTCGGTGAAAGTCTGACCGATAGTCAGAGTGTTGTCAGTTATCTGTCGCTGTTAAAACATCACCAGGCACTGATTGAGGGAGTTTTTGATAGCAGTGATATAAGCTATTACCTGATATTGATTGTTACTTTTCTGAGTCTGACAGTTCGCCAGCTTCAGGGAGAGCGACTCTCGTGAAGTATTTAATCAGTTCAAAATTACAGTTGCGACTTCAGTCCTGGATTTTTACTATTTTACTGCTGACTTTAATGGCTTTTGCTGCCTGGTTCAGCACTCAGTACCGATTTAGCTTTGACTTGAGTGCCAATCAGCGCAACAGCCTGTCTGACAGTAGCCTGAGGTTGATCGCAAATATCGATCAGCCGATGAAAATTACCAGCTTTATCTCACCGGTAAATGAAAACAGGGAAACGTTGACTCGCCTGTTTGATCGATATAGCCAACAACAGCCAAATATAACATTTGAAACCATCAATCCTGATCTGGCGCCACAACAATTGCGCGAGTTTAATATTGAATTCGATGGTGAAACGCTAATCCAGTACAGCAACCGCAGCGAAACTTTAAGGCAAATCACCGAATCAACCATCACCAATGCAATGCAGCGACTAATGCGTCAAGGCGAACGCTGGATTGTCTTCTTGCAAGGGCATGGCGAGCGCAATCCGTTTGGTCAGGCCAATCATGATATCAGCCTGTTTGCCAGTCAGCTTGGCAGTAAGGGTTTTCATGTCGAGCAACTGCTGCTCAACGAAACCAGTCGAATTCCAGTCAATACCAACGTATTGGTTATTGCCAGCCCACAAAGTGATCTACTGCCAGGCGAGGTTGATCTTGTTCAGCAATATATAGAAGCCGGTGGTAACCTGCTCTGGCTCACTGAACCAGATGACAAGAGTCACCAAGGTAGTCTCGCTGACAGTCTTTTACTTGAATTTTTACCCGGAACTATCATCGACCCTAATAGCCAATTACTCGGGCTGAAACGAATGGATTTCGCTTTGGTTGCTGACTTTCCGATGCATGACATTACGCGGAATTTACAATCACTGACGCTATTCCCTCAGGCACAGGGCATAGAATTTTATGGTGACGGTCAGATTTGGCAACAGCAGGTTCTATTGCAAAGCAATTCCAGAAGCTGGAATGAAACCGGTGAAGTGACAGGCGAAGTTCTGTATGGGGATAATGATGATGAACACGCCGGCCCGCTGAATATTGGCATCAGCCTGGCGCGCAGCATTCAGGCAGATGATGGCAAACTCAGCGAGCAGCGTATTGTGGTCAGTGGTGACGGTGACTTTCTGTCCAATCGCTATCTGGGTAACGGCAGTAATACCGAGCTTGGCCTGAATATGATTAACTGGCTGAGCCACGATGATGACCTGATTGCTATTCACCCCAAATCAGCACCTGATATTCGGCTGGATCTTTCACAAAATGCTCAATTCATCATCGGCTTTGGTTTCCTGCTGTTCCTGCCTGCCGGTCTGTTGCTGGCGGGTGTTCGCATCTGGCTAGTTCGGCGTAAGAAATAATGGCTCGTTCGACCAAAAAGAAAACGATCATCACCAAGCGCTGGCTGATCAACTATCTGCTATTTTTCGTTGTCATTTGCCTGACCTGGGTTGCCATTAAATTTCCGGTAGAGGAATTTGATAAAGCTAAAAATGCGATTACCAACCTGAAAGCAGAAGATGTCACCCTGGTTAAACTCGAAACTGCTGACAACGTTATTCAGATACAAAAAACAGATAACAACTGGTTTATCGAACGCCCGTTGCAGTGGTCGGCCAATAATATAGCCGTTGAGCGATTGCTCGGTATTACGCGATTGCAAACTGAATCGCGCCTACCTGAGAGTCAGATTGATCTGTCTACATTGGGTCTGAAAATTCCACGTGCAGTAATGAGTCTGAACAAAACTGATTTTTTATTTGGTGATAGTAACAACATCGGTAATCGTCGTTATCTCCAGGTTGATTCGATGGTTTACCTGATCGAAGACCGGCACCTGCCTTTTATCAACCAGGGTTTGACTGGCCTGCTGGACCGGCGTTTGCTGCCTCCAGCGATAAAACTTGTCAAACTGAAACTACCCGATATTTCGCTGACCTGGGACAATCCCAGCTGGATAGCTGAGGACAATCCCAACATCAGCAGCGACGATCTCAATCGACTCATAGAAAAATGGCAGGGTCAGCAAGCGACTAAAATTCAATTTTATACTCCTAAGAAAACACCATTGAAAAAAATCATCGCTTTCACTGAAGATAAAAAATCGATTGAATTCTTTGTGTTAACAATAAAACCTGAAATCATTATTGCCCGTGCAGACCTCGGTTTTCAATATCACTTTCCAGCTTCACTTTATTATGAATTATTCTCAGCTGAACAAAACTAGTAGTTATCTGCTGGCATTCTGCCTGCTATTGCTGAATTTACCAGCCAGCGCATCTGAAGACAAAATAGGTTTGCCCAGAATGGAACTGGGCGTTTCTATGTTTGCGCTCAGAGCTCCAGATTATCGAGGTTCCTCTCACAGCCAAAACTATCTGTTACCCATTCCCTATATCAAATTTCGTAGCAAACGACTACTTGTTGATGATGGAATCCAGGGGCTTTTTCTCAATTCAAAAAATTTAATCCTATCAATTAGCGCCAATGCGTCTCTGCCAGTTGATGGTGATAACCCTGATCGTGAAGGCATGCCAAATCTGGACGCGAGTATAGAGATAGGCCCTTCGCTAGAGTATCGCTTGTTGAAACACCAACTCGGAGAAACCTGGATTGAGATTCCGCTGCGTTTTGGGTTTACAATCGACACCCAACCTGAAAGCATCGGCTGGGTATTGAATCCAAAAATATCCTGGCGCAAAGCGTCCCAACACCTGGGTGAGTGGAAACTACGAGCAGCATTTGGAGTGTTGTATTCAACTGAGTTATATCATGACTACTACTATCAGGTTAAACCCGAGCAAGCTACGACATCCCGATCTGTGTTCGACGCGGAAGCAGGTTTCAGCGGTAGTCGAACCGAGTTCAGTTTTAGTAGGCGCTATGGACAATTATGGTTTGGAGGGTTTGTTCGCTACGACGACCTGAACAATTCTGTAGTCGAAGATAGTCCTCTGGTTAGCGATAGCAGCAACCTTATGGTTGGTGTAGCGCTTGGTTGGGTATTTAGAGACTACTATTAGGACGCTCCAATTATGCCCGAGTTACCTGAGGTCGAAACCACGCTACGCGGCATCACTCCACATATTAAAGGCCAGACGATTAGCAAAATCATTATTCGCCAGCGTCAACTGCGTTGGCCGATTCCTGATGAGATAAAGTCGCTGACAGGTTTGCCGGTAGAAGAAATCACGCGTCGCGGGAAGTATCTGTTCTGGCAGACACCCGCCGGGCATTTGATCTGGCATCTGGGTATGTCTGGCAGCATGCTTATTCTGCCGATTGACGATGAATCCGAAAGCCCTAGACGCCAAAGTCATGAATTTACCAAACATGAACCCGAAAAACATGAACATGTCGTTTTTGAATTTAACAACGGTCTGTCGCTCAGGTACCGTGATCCTCGGCGATTTGGTGCTTTATTATTTACTGCTGATGACCCAAATCAACACAAGCTCATTCGTTCGCTAGGTCCAGAACCTTTACAATCAGAATTTAATACCGATACGCTTTACCAGGCCTGTCGAAACAGGACAGCGCCAATTAAACATTTAATCATGGACAGCCATATCGTCGTAGGTGTCGGCAATATCTACGCTTGCGAAGCGCTGTATCTTGCCGGTATCAATCCCAAACGCAAAGCGGGAAAAATTAGCAAGCAACGCATCGAAAAACTGGTTTCTGCAATCAAAACAGTTCTTCAGGCTGCGATCAATCAAGGTGGAACGACACTACAAGATTTTAATCAGGCCGATGGCAAACCCGGTTATTTCAAACAATCATTGAATGTATATGGACAACGCGGAAGACCTTGTTCGATCTGCAGTTCAAAAATTCGACAGATTAAACAGGCGCAACGTTCGACATTTTATTGTGCTAATTGCCAACGTTAGTTGGAAAGGTTGTTATTTCCTGAGTAACAGTTGGTAAAGATCAAGATATTGCTGGATGATGCTTTCGATAGAAAAACGTTGCCGTACTTTTTTCAGCGCAGCACCTACCAGCCTGTTAGATGTTGTTTCATCTTCGACAAGTCCCAACAACGCATCGGCAATCTGTTGCGGGGATTCATTATCTACCATCAGGCCATCAATACCTGGATCTATAATTTCCTCCGGCCCACCGCATCGAGTAACAACCACTGGCACGCTACTGGCCATTGCCTCGATAGTAGAAATCGAAAAACCCTCATCGCGAGAAGTTAGCAAATAGATATCTGCACTTTTAATAAAATCTTTTACGTTACTAACAAATCCAGCGAAAATGACTTTGTTTTGCAAATTACTATCACTGATTTGTTGTGAAAGCGATTGGAAGCAGTCGTCGGATGTATCTCCAGCGATGACAAATCTGAATGGTTTATTCGACAATAATTTAGCTGCAGAAATCAAAATATCATATCCTTTTGAGTGATTTATATTGCCGACAAGGGCAACAAAAACCTCATCCTTGTCAATGCCAAACTCTTGCCTGAAGTCCTTGTTTTTGTCCGAACCCAGCTGTTGAATATCAACGCCGTTATAAATCACCTGACAGGTTTTATCTTTGACATGCAGGCGACTTTGTAAGGTATTCTTCAAAAAGTCAGAGACAAATACGACTTTTGACGAACCCAGTCTGAGTAGAAAAGATTTTATCCCCAGAAATCGCTCGTCAGGCGCAATATCGATCACCCCATGAAAAGTAGAAATCACTGGTCTACTGGTTATAAATCCGGCTAAAGAACAATAAAAATTTGATCCGAAAAGGTGAGAATGAATAATTTGAATATCATTCTGTTTAATTATTTTTACCAGGGTTTTGAGATAGTTCAAATTAAAAGAACCGCTCATATCAACAGTCAGAGGTTCGATATTAATATTGGCGAGCTGATCATATAACCAGCCCCGACGGGGAATCAAAACAATAGGGTTATAATTATTTCTGTCAATCTGGGATATCAACTGAATGAATACGGTCTCAGCGCCACCCGATTCATAGACGTCTATAGTGTGTAGAATATTCATGCTTGCA
>Ga0256847_1001479_pt1 | contig 11934 bp, 10 predicted proteins | sample TeddybearmetaG_FD_189099 | JGI IMG/M metagenome (GOLD analysis project Ga0256847, IMG submission 189099) | Hydrothermal vent microbial communities from East Pacific Rise, Pacific Ocean - Teddybear | ecosystem: Environmental > Aquatic > Marine > Hydrothermal vents | place: Pacific Ocean: East... | reverse complement strand
AACTGCTTCGTATCTGCTGCATCCAGGCCGCTGCCATTATCGATAATCGACAAAACATTCTGGTCATACTGAAATTGTATCAAGCCATTTTTGCAGTGTTTAATTGCGTTAGATAATAGATTGTTGATAACGACTGAGAGCAGGGAGGTATTACAGTTCAGCGTGATATTAGTTTTTACCAGGTTATTGATTTCAATTTTGTTCAACTTGATTTCGTTCTGGCAACTTTCGACTGCTTCAGAAATTGAACTTGCTAATAAGACTTTTTCGTTGTCTGAGGCTGAGAATTGATCTCGAGTTATCGATAGCAGCGCCAGTATCATATTGTTCATTTTGGTAGTAGAACGTTGAATTTTCTGGCATTGACTAATGATTTGAGGCTTGTCTGTTTGATTACCAATCAGTTCAGCAGAGGTCTGTACGATAGTTAAGGGTGTTCTCAACTCATGACTGGCCATTGCTGCAAAAGAGTGCTGGCGCTCTACGTGTTCATCCAGTTTGATCAGATATTTATCAAAAGCCCGGGTAATTTTTTCAATTTCCAGTCCAGAATATTTTCCAGATAGTTTTAGCCCACGCTGTTCTGGTTTTAGTGATTCAATCTCATCGGCAAAGTCTGAAATGGGCTTCAGCAGGTAACGACTGAGTAGATAACTGACGGCAAACATCATGACGATAAAAATTATCCAGCTTACGATGAATATTTTATTTAAAGCTTGTTCAGTCGCTTCGAACTCACTGATATCATTTATAATATATATAACTTGATCATTAAATTTACTGATCAGAACGAAATATGCGGCATTTTCATGGACTAGCTCGTCGTTGAATCCTACTGGTAAGTCATGTAAAAACTCTGGCAAACCGGCGTTGCCGCCATTAGTCAGGTAAAATCTCAATTTGGCAGTTTGCGGTAATTGATATTCGGGATTACGCTTAAATTCCTTAATAAGTCTTGTTAGCTCGGCAGCGTTCTGGTTTCCCAGCAGTTCGCGTTCAAGTGAATTGACAGTATAGGACAGGATGAAAATCATTATGCTTATTATCAAACCCAGGGTGAGCATGATGCCGATCATAATTTTGTAGCTGAGGTTTTTTTGGGGAAATAAACGATCAGCCGCTGGATTTGTCATAAAGTCGGTAACCTACTCCATGTATTGTATGTAGAAGTTTAGTGTCAAATGGTTTGTCTATTTCCTGCCTTATACCATGAATGTGCACGCGTAAGGAATCTCCTTCCGGTGGAGAATCTTGCCAGATATGGTCGGTTATTTCTCTTTGGGGTACTACTCTGTGCTGATTTAATAATAAATATTCCAGAATTTTAAAATTGATCGGTTTGAGTTTAATCGTCTGATTATTTCGGCAGACAAGATGTTTTGAACGATTAAGTTCAAGATCCGCTACTTTTAACAGGCTATTCTGGCTTGAAGGTTTGAAGCGAGTTGCCAGAACAGACACGCGTGCTTCCAGTTCAAGCAAAGAAAATGGTTTGACCAGATAGTCGTCTGCGCCAGCTTCGAAACCGATTAATTTATCATCCAGTGTATCGCGAGCGGTCAACATAATAATTGCCGCTGTTGTAAGCTGTTGTTGTTTCAAGGTCTGGCATATGGTGATGCCATCTATTCCGGGCAACATTAGATCCAGGATAATGACATCAAATAGATTATTTTGAGCAAGTTGCAGACCCTGGTTTCCGTTGTACGCAAAATCAACCAGATGGCCTTTTTCTTCGAAATAAATGCCGATATTGGATGCGATATCGACATTATCTTCAATGATTAGCAATTTCATTACGTGATTATACTTAGTAATTGTAAATGAATTGTTAAGTTTCCTTGAACTCACTTACTCTATCCCGCTTATAATATGGCTGAATATTATAGTAAACTATTGTGAGATTTATGAATAACCGCATAGGGCATGGGTTTGATGTTCACGCATTTTGCCCCGGCAATGCCATCATCCTCGGTGGCGTAAAAATCCCCTTTAATAAGGCATTGCAAGCCCATTCAGATGGTGACGTGCTCATTCATGCGTTATGCGATGCCATACTTGGAGCAATGGGTCTTGGCGATATCGGTCATCACTTTCCTGATGATGAAGCATTAAATTTAAATCGAAATAGCCGAGAATTTCTTCGTATTGTTTATCAACTAGCTAGAAAAATGGATTATCAATTGAATAATGCCGACATTACCATCATCGCGCAAGAGCCAAAAATGAAATCATATCTATCCGATATGAAAGCAATCTTGAGCAAGGATATGGCAATAGATCTGTCGCAAATTAATATCAAGGCAACTACAACAGAAAAACTAGGCTACATCGGCCAGGAGCAGGGCATAGCAGTTCACGCAGTGGTCTTGTTTGAGCGGGTAGTAAAATGAGTCTTGGGCCAGTTTTGGTAGATATCACATCGACTGAGCTGGATACTGGAGATCGTCGACGCCTGATACATCCGCAGGTTGGCGGTGTCATTCTGTTTGCGCGTAATTATGATAATCCAGATCAGTTAAAACGGCTAACGGAACAAATACACGCCATTAGATCACCTGGATTACTGATCGCTGTCGATCAGGAGGGAGGCCGGGTACAACGATTTAAGAATGAATTTCAACGCCTACCGGCGATGGGTCGATTGGGCGAAACTTATGACCTTGACTCCGATAAAGCGATTTCATTAGCGCAGACGTTTGGCTGGATAATGGCAACTGAGCTATTACATTACGGTATCGATTTAAGTTTCGCACCAGTACTGGATCTGTATGGTGTCAGCAATGTCATTGGCGATCGAGCCTTTCACTCAAAAGCGGAAGTGGTCAGTTGTCTGGCCAATGCCTGGATACGAGGAATGACCAGTGCTGGTATGCAGGCCGTGGGCAAGCACTTTCCTGGCCATGGATCGGTTGCTGGAGATTCTCATCATGTCATGCCATTTGACCCCCGCAGTTTTGATCGTATCTGGTCGCAGGATTTGATCACGTTTCGAAATGTCATTAACACTCATCTCGCTGGTTTAATGATGGCGCATGTGATTTATGATCAGTGTGATCACCAGCCAGCCGGTTATTCGGCATACTGGATTCAGCAGGTTTTACGCCAACAATTGAACTTCGAAGGAGTAGTATTTAGCGATGACCTGAGTATGATCGGTGCGGAATTCGTTGGCGGGTATGCACAGCGAGCAAGAACCGCATTAGCGGCAGGTTGTGACCAATTGTTAGTCTGCAATAACCCTGATGGTGCTGATGAAGTTTTAAATGATTTGTCTGACTATAATAACCCTGCAAGTCAGCTTCGTTTAATGCGACTACATGGTAAACCCAACAAGTATGAGCAATTTGGCAGCAACAAATGGAACCAGGAAATTTCTCAACTAGCAGCATATAATCAACAATCTGAATTGATGGACAGTTCAGATTTATTCTTATAAATATTGTCAACCCGTTATTTGCCACAATAAAGCTTTAAGTAAAAGAGAACATCACCAGGTAAAAAAATATTCGAAATGAACATAGATAAAGCACTCGAAATTCATCAAACATCGGAAACTCTATTTGATGCAGAAGCCGTAGAAGATGCGATCGGTCGATTAGCAAATTCAGTTGCAGCCATTTGCCAGGATGATTTTCCACTGGTTTTATGCGTGATGAATGGTGGTCTCTATCTTACCGGTCAGTTATTGCGCCATTGGGAATTTCCACTAACGGTAGACTATGTGCATGCGACCAGATATCGACTATCAACTTTGGGTAAAGACGTCTTATGGAAAGCTTATCCGCAAAATGAGCTAAAGGGTCGTCATGTAGTTATTGTCGATGATATCTTTGATCAGGGTTTTACGCTGGAAGAGATCAAGTCTTATTGTTTCAAACAGGGTGCAAAAAAATGCACTAGCGTGTTTTTAATTCGTAAAAGTCATGATCGTAATAAAGCTGATATTGAAGCTGATATAGTAGCGCTTGAATGTGGTGATCGTTATCTTTATGGCGTTGGTATGGATTTGAATGGTCATTTTCGCAACCTATCAACGATATATGCTTTGAAAGGTACCAATCAGAAACCAGTTGCAGTATAGGGCACTAAATGAGCTTATACGCAGTTATCGGTGGCAGTGGTTTATACCAGCCTTTGACAGATGATAATAAATTTATATCGCAATATGTTGATACACCATTAGGAACAACTTCTTCGCCTCTAGTGCATTGCGAATGGGCTGGGTGTCCAGTTGTGTTTCTCACCAGACACGGGTCGGATCACCAGATCCCACCACACAAAATCAACTATCGTGCAAATTTGTGGGCATTAAAACATGCTGGCGTAACCCATGTTATTGCGGTCAATGCTGTAGGTGGGATTTCTTCGGAATTTTTTAAAGAAGCTTTGTGTGTACCTGATCAAATCATTGACTATACCTACGGGCGAGAACACACTTTCAGTACGGGAAATTCTCCTGTCGAACATGTAGATTTTACCTTTCCCTATAGTGATAGTGTTCGTTTACAGTTGATCGAGGCTGCTAAAACGGATCATATAACACTTCAGAATACTGGTGTCTATGGCTGCACACAGGGTCCTCGACTAGAAACGGCGGCAGAGATTAAACGCTTGGCAGGTGATGGCTGCGATATGGTCGGCATGACTGGAATGCCAGAAGCTGCGCTAGCTCGAGAGTTGAATTTGGAATACGCCAGTATTGCTCTGGTTGTCAACCGAGCGGCAGGATTAAGCCAAGGTTTGATTGATATGGCTGATATTAAACAGGTTTTAAACAATGGAATGGCTAAGATTAAAGCATTGATTAGTACTACTTTGGCACAGCAAGCCATAAAGTCATTATGATTAAAGCTTATATCTTTGATGTTGATGGCACTCTGGCCGATACCGAACGTGATGGGCACAGAGTTGCCTTTAATCGAGCGTTTGCGGATGCGGGGCTAAACTGGCACTGGGATGAAGATTGCTATGGTGAATTGCTCAGCGTCACCGGTGGAAAAGAGCGAATATTGTATTTTGTTAAAAGCCGCAAACTGCCAGAAAAAGATCGTGCAGATCTTCAAGAAATGATCATCAACTTACATGTGGTAAAAACAAAAAACTACTTAAAATTATTACAAACCAATGCCATACCATTACGCTCTGGCGTTAAACGGCTACTGCAACAGGCCAGGGAACACAATATCAGGTTGGCAATTGCTACAACAACAACACCAGAAAATGTGACCACATTACTCAGCAATGCCCTGGGCCAAGAAAGTATCAACTGGTTTGAAGTGATAGGGGCCGGTGATATTGTTGCCAATAAAAAACCTGCGCCAGATATCTATTTGCATGTGTTGCAGCAAATGAATCTCGATGCAGCTGATTGTGTTGCTTTTGAAGATTCGATTAATGGAATTAAATCTGCCACAGTGGCCGGGCTTAAAACAATAATTACTTACAATGAATATACTGCCAATGATCAATTTAACGGTGCTCTGATGGTTCTTGACCAGTTTGGAGACGCTGATTGTGCTTCAACAGAAATGCAACGAAAATTTGGCAAAAATTTGCTTGATGTAGATTTAATCCAACAGCTATTCAGGTAGTGATGAGATTTTGTAGTCAATGCGGTAGTGAAGTTACCTTGTTAATCCCGCAAGGGGACAATCGGGAGCGATTTGTCTGTAAGAGTTGCGAAAAAATCCACTACATAAATCCAAATAATGTTGCAGGTGCTATTTTAACCTGGCAAAAAAAGGTTCTGCTTTGTACACGTGCTATCGAGCCACAGTACGGCCTGTGGACATTGCCTGCGGGATTTATGGAAAATAATGAAACCGTTCATCAAGCTGCTGCACGGGAGTCTCTGGAAGAGGCTAATGCTAGAGCGGGCAAGCTGGATTTGTTTGGTATTTTCAGCCTGCCTTATATCTCGCAGGTCTATATGATGTTCAGTGGTGAATTGCTGTCAGATGATGTTTCACCCGGTGTCGAAAGCCTGCAAGTCAGGTTGTTTGATGAGTGTGAAATACCCTGGGATAAACTGGCTTTTCCGGTAATCAAATATAGCCTGGAGTTATATTTCAAACACGGCAACCAGTCGGGGTCTGGCCGTGTACATCAAGCGACTATTACTCGGTTACCTGATCGCTCTGTTCAGATATCTCCTGAGTAGGTACTAACGCCGGTTCGTCAGAGAACATCTGCAATAATTCAGCATGTGAGATGAAGCGTTTGACTTCTTCGTGATAAGACCAGATATAATCCCATCGCTCATCAGTCAAATCGAAACCTATTGGCAGGATGCATACTGGGTCATTATTGGAATCGGTCACAACCCGAGGTTCTTTTAGTTTTTTGGACATTATTTATTCCTGTCAATTGAGGTGACATTACTGGTAGCTACAGAAGCGTTTTCGATCACTTCGAGCGACGCCATTTCCACTCGGTTTCTACCATTGTCCTTGGCAAGGTACAAAGCGGTATCAGCCTGTTTAATAAGTTGTAATATATTTCCATTATTATCGATGACGGAACAACCCAGGCTGATGCTTATGTCAGTATCTGGAATATCATTTATTATCAGGTGATTAATTGTTTGACGTAAATTTTCTGCTATTGCCTGCAGGCTGGACGTATTAATCTCGCTACAGCAAGCCAGAAATTCTTCGCCGCCCCAGCGTGCGATAGCATCGTTGGTTCGAATACCTTTTTGAAGTTGGCGGGCTATTTCTGACAATACCTTATCTCCTATATCATGCCCAAATTGATCATTGATTTGCTTAAAATGATCTACGTCCATCATGATAATGCCAAATGTTTTGTGATAACGCTTAAACCTCGACAATTCCTTCGCCAAATGAGAGTTCATATAGTTTCTATTGAATAATCCGGTCAGGTCATCTGTAGTAGCGAGCTTTTTTAGTTGCTTGTTACTGGCCCGGAGTTGTGACTGAATATTTTGTAAATCGGCGGTACGTTCATTTACTTTTAATTCTAGATTTGCATTTGCGCTTTCTAGTTGTCGTGTCAGATGGTGTCTTTTTCTGATCACGTAATAGGCGATAACCATGCCAAGGATTAGTGATAACGTAGCCAGGATAGATAAGGTTTTGCGGATAAACAGAAATTCAATTTTTGCCGAATCTACTGCCATTTGTGCATTAGAGATCTGTAATTCACTAAGTGAAGAGAAAAGAGTCAGATATTTTTTGTTTTTCTCCAGCACCTGATTGAGTAAAATATTTTTGGCTGATTTATAATCGCCATCCTGTAAAAAGTCGATAGATTGATGATGAGAACTGACAATTTCATTAGCCAGTAAATCAATTTCCAGCATAAGCTCTTGCTCTTCTGCCGATAGCAATGCAATAAATTGCTCGCGGCTCTTGATATAATATTGAGCAATATCGATAAAATAAGTCCAGGTTTCATCGCGTTTAAACACATCGTCTATCAATAACATAGATTGTAAAGAATCAGTCCTGGCCTGACCGATGAATTGCATTTTCCGAGCGAGGTTGAGTTTTATAAGTTGATTTTGAACAACTGAATTCAGACGGGTATTGGCGTCATGACTCAACTGATAGGTGATTGCTGTCAAAGAAAGCATCAGCAACATTAGACCGCCAAAACTGGCAATTAGAAGTCGATCCGAAAAATTCATAGATCAAAATACCTTCTGGTTTTCCTTAAATATTTCTACTGGTTTTGTTCAGTCCGGTTAAGATTTTGTTTTAATTGACTGATTCTGATCCAGATCTTGTTTTGTATATCTCCGATATCGTCGTAAAGAATACCATGTTTTTTAGCCGGTATTACAGTTTTATTTTTTTGCCCTGCCTGAATGTGATCATACAGAATATTCATGCTTTCTAACTCAACCACCGGGTCTTCATCGGCCTGATAAAAAAATACCGGCGCATCTATTTTGAGTGGTGTATCCAGTATATGTTTGATCAGAAGCTGTAATTGATAAAGCGCTCTAATCGGAATATGACGGTAATTAATGCTGGGGTTCTCCGGTTCATTGGGCCGAAAAGGCATCAATCCTTCACTACTCACCCATCGAACAAGTTTGTTGGCATGATGCAGTAGCGGGACAAACACCAGGTTTTTATTACAAAATTTAACCGGAGCCGAGATACAGCTGATGCTACATATTTTCTTTTTTGTACGACTTGAGGCAAACAGCAATGCCAATAATCCACCAGTCGAAAAACCGATTAAATGAATTCTACGACTATAAGGTCGTAAAATTGAATACCCACGATCAACAGAGTCAAACCATTCCTGCCAGTTTCGTTGACGTAGATCCCAGGGCGAGGTACCGTGTCCTTTAAGTCTGACTACCAGAACATGCAGGCCTTGATTATGTAATTTTTCAGCCATTCCTTTCATTTCTGCAGGAGCCGCCAGGAATCCATGAATTAATAAAGCAGCCTCCGCCTGTTCATTATCTGATTTGAGAAATATCCAGTTAGCGTCTTCGGTAGCTGTTTGCTGGTCATTAATTTCTGCATACCGGGGTTTGCTGAATTGTTTTTTATCCCATCGATAGGCGATCAATTGATCATCGAAGCGATAATCTGCAAATTCTCGGGCGCTGACATTATCGACTGAAAGAATGGCCTGGGAAATGATTTCAGGTGCGTCTTTTAATGGAGCCAGTTCATTGGCATAAACGCTAATTAAATTCTCAGTTCGAACTTCGTGGAAGTTAATATCTTCAATTAATTTTGATTCAAGTGAGTAGTAACCTTTATTTTGGCTGATTAACTCCATTTCGACAGCAGTTCTTAAAAAATGTTGCAAGCGGTTACTTCCGCCTTGAAGGACAACTCCGTATTCAGCAGGATTCAACAGGCTGCGATGTAATTTGTGATTACTCTGTTGAAACTTTTTGATGCACAGGTAGAGAATTTTATGAAATCTTTGACAGGGTATTTGCTCCAGCCCCTGTTGGTAAAGTTGTAAAATAATTTCAGATGCAAGGTGACTCAGATTGATGGTTACTGCGCCGTACATGGATCTCATATACTCATCTCGAAGTTGATTGCTTTTTCTATGCATTCCTATCGCATGAATTCGTCCTAACCAGTGCGAGGAATCCGGGCGTAGATTAAATAACTCACTGAGTGTTCCAAAATGATGAACCACGTTGGGCAGTAATAATTTTTCCCACCACTTCCAGTAGCTTCCGACTTCAACCGGTTTAGAAAAGCGGATATCCATATCAGTATCTTTGAATAGTAAATTGCCTTCAATAATTAACTCTTCTGCGACTCGCTGATTAATTTCTTTATTAAACAATCGCACAGCCCGATGTAGCAGGTTATCTTTTACTCTAATCGGATAAAAGGTGATATGGCTGGGTACGATAGTGGTGGGCTTGAGGGCACGGACTAAAAGAGCTTCACTATTTTCAAATCCAAGTTGCTCTGCCCACTTATCGACTTTTGCATAATGCCCTTTGGAATAATCACTCAATATAGCTGTCTTGAAGGTATCCAGGGCCAGCGCAATAACAGCTGCGCCTCGATGATGCTTTCTTCTCGCATTGGCGATTACCGAAAATATATTGAATTTTCCATGTTCGTCAATAACTCGTTTATCTTTAACCATGCCACCTTCGGGAAAAATGATGAGCTTTCGTCCGTGAAGTAGTTCTCTGGCGAGGAAAGGAAACAGGTTGGGCATATTGTTTGGGACCGCACCTACCGAATAAAGAAAATTGGTGAAACGTTCATCGCCTTCAAAAAATTCATGGGAGGCGACTGATCGACAATAGGCTCCCGTGGCCTCATAAATTAAATACTGGGGGATAAAAGTTTCAAAGCGGGCAAAATGATTAAATAGAAAAATATCCCCCTGTTGAACGGTCTGCAAATTGTCTGAAAAATCATCATGCAATTTGATATTGAGTTTGAGCATCTTTTTGGTAGTACGAAACGCCTTGATACACCAGTCGTAGGTAGAAGTGTTTATCTGAGGGTTATTCGCACTGTCAGGCATAAGGCATTTTTCCAATAGGCTTCTATACTGAAGTATAAATTCCCTATGTTAATAGATATTGTAGAGAAAGTCGTAGATAAGTAATTGTGTTTCAAAATCCAGAACTTAATGTTATCTGGTTCGATTAAATTAAATCAGTTTGTTGCCGATAATATAGAAACCACCTTTGAGTTCTCCTATTAGATTGGCTGGATACAAACAGTTAATGTATTAAAAAGTACCATCTATGCGAATGAATAAATCGATTTTTCAAGGATTAATACTGATCGCCATATTATTACCTCTGCAAATTTTGGCAGGAGAGGTTGATGATATCCGAATTGTTATTGATGTCTCAGGCAGCATGAAAAAGACGGATCCATCTAATCTGCGAGTTCCAGCGTTAAAATTATTAAACGGGTTGGTTCCAACTGGCTCAAAGGCCGGTGTATGGACTTTCGGTCGATATGTCAATACGCTGGTGAAACTAGGCACAGTGAATGACCGCTGGCGTAAAATAGCTGATGTTGGAGCAGCTAAAATTCACTCCAATGGTCTTTATACCAATATTGAAAGTGCTCTGAAATATGCCAGCATTGGATGGGGAAAACCGGACAAAAATAAGCGACGTAACCTGATATTATTGACCGACGGTCAGGTTGATATTTCGAAAGATGGTTTAAAAAACAAGCAATCACGTCATGCTGTTTTGACCAAAAGTATTCAAGCATTAATAAATGCAGGTGCACGCGTTCACGCCATTGCATTATCTAAAGATACTGATGAAGTTTTGTTAAAAAGACTGGCGCTAGATACAGGTGGTTCTTTTGAAATTGCTGAATCAGCAAAGGACTTGCAGCGAATTTTTTTCAAAATGTTCGAGCGAGCAACTCAACCCGATTTGGTTCCTTTGACCGATAACAGTTTTGCTATTGATAAAAGCATCAAAGAGATGACCTTACTGGTTTTTAAGGATAAAAACAGTCAACCAACCAAACTATTTCCTCCAGGCGGCGGAGAAATTAACCAGAGTAAAAAGGGTAAATCTATTTGGCGAGGTGATGATAGTTATGATTTGATCACCGTTAAAAAGCCGAAAAACGGTTTGTGGAAAATAGAGGCTGGCAGCAATAACGATAGCAGGGTGATGGTGGTGACGGATTTGAAGCTTGAAGTATTCGGGATGCCAGCTTACCTGTTACCAAACCAGGAAATTTCATTTTCTACAGCACTTCAAAATAAAAACAAACGCATCAGCAAAAATAGTTTTTTAAAGTTTGTTGATTTTTCCGTAAAGTATACATCGAGCGATGGAACTGAAGTTGAAATGCCATTGAAAAAAGCTAAAAATAGAAAAGATAAAGGGCTGTACTTCTACACCATCAATGAAAACTTGGATGAAGGCGAGCATGAAATTATCGTTACGGCTGACAGTCGTACTTTTGATCGAAGTAAACGATTCAATATTCAAGTTCAATGGCCGGTTAAAGTGCAAATAAAATCAAAAAATAAACCTGGCTTGTACGATTTAAGTATTTCTGCCCGAAATGAATATATTGCCCCAAAATCGTTGAAAGTCAGTGTAATATTTGAAACTCCTGATGGCAAACAAAACAGTATACAAATGAATCAATCAGGCAATAGTTGGGTCAGTAGTCTGGCCGCTAATCAACAGCAAGGAATTCATCAGGTTTTGATAAAAATCGAAGCAGCTACTGTTACAGGCGAAGCCATTGCTTATGACCTTGGTTCCTATCCTATGCTGGGAGTGGTTGAAGAGAAAATAGCACCCGTTAATAACACATCGAAACAGAAAAATACAAATGAGCTGGAAATTACTGAACAAGCAGAAGATATAACTGATGAACCAAATTGGTTGATGATCGGCATCATCACAGTTTTGGTTAATCTAGTTCTGTTAGCGGTAGTTGTTATTGTATTTATGATTATTCG
>Ga0256847_1001478_pt1 | contig 11953 bp, 8 predicted proteins | sample TeddybearmetaG_FD_189099 | JGI IMG/M metagenome (GOLD analysis project Ga0256847, IMG submission 189099) | Hydrothermal vent microbial communities from East Pacific Rise, Pacific Ocean - Teddybear | ecosystem: Environmental > Aquatic > Marine > Hydrothermal vents | place: Pacific Ocean: East... | reverse complement strand
TCTGGGCAGCCTGAAAACAATTCTTAGCACCGGCTCTGCACTGGTGGCCGAGAGTTTTGATTATGTTTATGAAACAATCAAAACAGATGTTTGCCTTTCATCGATCTCTGGCGGTACCGATATCGTCTCGTGTTTTGCGTTGGGTGTTCCAATCAAACCCGTTATACGTGGTGAACTGCAATGTATCGGCTTGGGTATGGATGTTGCCGTACTAAATGATGATGGGCAAACCGTGGTTAACGAAAAAGGTGATCTGGCCTGTCTCAGTCCATTTCCGTCCATGCCGGTTGGTTTTTGGAACGATGCAGACGGCAGCCGCTATCACCAGGCTTATTTTGCTCAATTCGAAAATATCTGGTGTCATGGAGACTATGCAGAAATTACTGAACAGGGTGGAATGATAATTTATGGTCGTTCTGATGCGACGCTGAATCCGGGTGGTGTACGAATCGGTACAGCTGAAATCTACCGTCAGGTCGAAGCGCTGGATGAAATTGAAGAATCGATAGCCGTCGGGCAATTGTTCAAGAATCAGGAACGGATTGTGCTGTTCGTGGTTTTAAGTCATGGTTTACAGCTTGATGAATTACTCCAGCAAAAGATCAAACAACAGATTAGAAGCAATACCACACCAAGGCATGTGCCAGAAAAAATTCTACAGGTAACAGAAATCCCAAGAACTAAAAGTGGCAAGATTGTAGAGTTGGCTGTTCGACAGACTATTCATGGCGACAAAATCAAAAACATTGAAGCACTTGCCAACCCTGAAGCCCTGGCTCAATATTCAAATTTGACTGAGTTAGAGCTTTAAACCTGTGGAATCAGCAGGAACATTCGATTACATCATCGTCGGCGCAGGTTCTGCCGGTTGCGTGCTAGCCAATCGTCTCTCTGAAGATTCAAATAAACGAGTTTTACTGCTGGAAGCCGGTGGTAACGATAACTATATCTGGATTCATATTCCGGTCGGTTATCTGTATTGCATGGGCAATGCACGTGTGGATTGGTGTTTTAAAACTGAAAAGGTAAAAGGCCTGAATGGGCGCGCGCTGGATTATCCTCGAGGCAAGGTACTGGGCGGAAGCTCATCAACCAACGGCATGATTTATATGCGCGGTCAAAGTCGTGATTATGATCATTGGCAATCGTTAGGAAATAAAGGGTGGGGTTGGGATGAAGTATTACCTTATTTTAAGAAATCAGAAGATTTTTATGGCCAAAAGGATGACTTGCATAGTAAAGGAGGTGAGTGGCGGGTGGAGCAACAACGGCTTTCCTGGCAGATACTCGATGCTTTTCGTGATGCCTGTGAACAAGTTGGCATTCCAAAAGTAGATGATCTCAACTTGCCAGATAGCGAAGGATCCGGTTATTTTCTGGTGAATCAAAAATCTGGCTGGCGATGGAGTACTGCGAAAGGATTTTTGAATCCGGTAAAACACCGTAAAAATTTGACCATAATTAAAAATGCGACGGTTGAAAAAATCTTGTTCGATGAGCCACGAAAAGCGAGTGGCGTAAGCTTTCTCAGAAAAGGGCAGCTGTACCAGGCTAAAGCTCGCAGTGAAGTGATTCTCTCAGCCGGATCAATCGGGTCGCCTCAGTTGCTCCAACTTTCAGGTATAGGACCGGGCAAACTACTACAGGAACACGGTGTTACAGTGCAGCACGAATTAGCAGGCGTCGGTGAAAATCTGCAGGATCATTTACAAATTCGATGTATTTACACGGTTTCTGGCGTACCCACATTAAATCAACGCGCAGGCAGCTTCCTGGGTAAAATGGGAATAGGCCTGGAGTATATTTTGAAACGAACTGGCCCTATGTCAATGGCTCCTAGTCAGTTGGGTGTATTTGCAAAGTCGGATTCATCGATTGAAACACCCGATCTTCAATACCATGTACAGCCACTATCGCTGGATAAATTTGGCGAACCCCTGCATCCATTTCCAGCTTTCACTGCTAGCGTTTGTCATTTACGACCTCAAAGTCGTGGGTCAGTGAGAATCAGATCTGCTATTCCAGGCGACCACCCAATAATCGCACCCAATTACCTGGCTACAGATTCTGATCGATTAGCGGCGGCCCGTGCAATCAGGTTGACACACAAGATAGCGGCACAAAAAGCACTGGCCAAATATCAAACAAAGATATTCCGACCAGATGCCAATTTACAAACTGACGAAGAACTGGCTCGAGCGGCTGGCGATATTGGCACAACTATCTTTCATCCAGTTGGTACAGCGAAAATGGGAAATGATTCGATGGCCGTAGTCGATGATCAACTCAGGGTTCATGGAATTCAGTCTTTACGTGTGGTCGACGCGTCCATCATGCCGACGATCACATCAGGCAATACCAATTCACCAACGATTATGATTGCAGAGAAAGCGGCTGGCTTTATAAGGAAGGGATAAAATTATTAGCTGAAAAAACTTAAACATGGTACGGGTGTTTAACCCGTACCATGTTTTATCGAGCTATTCGATACTTACTTGTAGCGATCGTGAATAAAAATATAATCACCACCTGGTGCAGCTACGTGGCAGGCCAGGCAGGCTTTCTTTTTACCTTTGGCGATTCGGCCGGCAAGTTTCATACCTTTGGGGTTTTTGAACAGACTGCCATCAGGAAAATACTTCGCCCAAAACCAGTTTTTGTTATCTGTATCGTAACCGTTTTCACGTTTGAACATGACTGTTATCGAAGTCATAAATTCATCAGGATTGTCAGCAATTTCCTGCCGCGTTTCTTTTTTTGTTTTACCAAAATTTTTCTTTACAACCACCAGACCCTCACGACCATCGACACTGATTGTGCCATCAAGAGATTCCACAAAATGCCCATGCGGCGGAGGAGTCATATAAGGCATGGATTGAAAACGATTGGATCCAATGAGCCTGTTATCTTCAAGAGCATTCCATAATTTCTTGGCGAAGGCGACATCTTCTGGCCCTGAAAATGGTGGAGCTGCGACAGCCACGCCGAGGCTTAATAACAGCGTCATTAAAGTAACTAATATTCGGTTGATCATTCTTTTCTCCTAAATGGATTAATTGGTTTGTTTTGAGTTTGATAAGACGTTATAACTTTCAATTTATTCCATGCAGGCTGAGTGTTTAAAAATCTGTTATTCCTTAATTGCTGATGAAATAGTTGACGCAAGCAATCAATAGACGCAAAATGTTGTTTATGGGGTCGCGAACACCTCGTGAGGCGACAGCTCAAGATTCGCATCCATTTTAACCCAACTATTTAGGGAGGATGCGTCATGTCATCGCCAACTGAAATTACTGTTCCACAACTTTCTCGCCTTATCGGCACACCTAATTTGCCAGTCATTATTGATGTTTGTATTGACCAAGACTTTGCCGAAACTCCATTTCTGTTACCAACAGCACGTCGTTTTCCTTTTCATGATATCGCAGCTTTAGCGCCACAACTCCGAGACCAGCGGGTGGTTGTGTATTGTCAGAAAGGAAAAAAAATTAGTCAGGGAGCTGCTGCCATTCTCCGAGAGCAGGGTATCTTTGCTGAAACATTAGAGGGAGGAGTTCTTGCATGGAAGGATGCCAAAGAATTACTTGTCCCCGCCCAGGTTATACCCAAACCAAATTCTTCAGGTCGCACGGTATGGGTGACTAAACAACGTCCCAAAGTTGATCGAATTGCCTGCCCATGGCTCATCCGTCGATTTATAGATGCTGATGCCCAATTTCTGTTCGTCGCCCCATCAGAAGTGCTCAATGTTGCCGAAAAATTTCAGGCAACGGCGTTTGATGTCGATGATGCGGTCTGGAACCATCGTGGAGATCAATGCACGTTCGACATGATGATCGAAAAATTTAATCTGAAATCAGCGCCATTATTACACCTGGCAACAGTGGTGAGAGGTGCAGATACCAATCAGTTGAATCTTGCGCCAGAATCGTCTGGACTGTTAGCAGCTTCACTTGGTTTATCGAGAATGTATAGCGATGATTTGGTTCAACTTAATGCCGGAATGATGCTTTACGATACTTTTTATCGATGGGCCAGGGACGCTACAGAAGAAACGCACGACTCAACAATAAGAAATTAAACCATGGAAAATTCGGCAACAAAATTAACCGACGAAAAATTCCAGCCCCCAACTTTATCTGAAGCAACCTCGATTTGGCTTAAAATCGGCGTTCTTTCATTTGGGGGTCCGGCAGCGCAGATTGCTTTGATGCATCACCTGATAGTCGATGTAAAGGGCTGGTTAAATGAAAAGCAGTTTTTAAATGCCTTGAGTTTTTGCATGTTGCTACCGGGGCCAGAAGCCATGCAGTTAGCTACCTACGCTGGATGGCGTTTACATGGCACGGTAGGTGGCTTAATTGCAGGTTTGTTATTCGTCATTCCTGGAGCAATAGTAATCTTGATACTGGCAGCGGTATACAGTATTTACGGTGACGTTCCATTGGTAAATGCACTGTTTCTTGGTATCAAGGCGGCAGTTTTGATTGTTGTGCTGGAGGCGCTTTTACGTGTCGCCAAAAAAGCATTAAAAGGAAGAGAGCACTGGGTCATCGCGGCATTGGCATTTATTGGTATTTTCTTCCTGGCCTTACCATTTCCGCTCATTGTGTTACTCGCAGCAGTTTATGGTTTTTTTCGAGGCTCCAAAGCTGATGATTTAACAGAAGATGATAATCACGCAAGGAAATCATTTGTACACACCTTATTCACCATCGGCATCTGGCTGGCCATCTGGTGGTTGCCGATTCTTGCGGTAGATCAGTTTACTGATCAACAAATTCTGGTCGACATTGGGTCATTTTTCTCCAAACTGGCAGTAGTCACCTTTGGCGGTGCTTATGCGGTTTTGGCCTACATGGGTCAGGATGTTGTCAATCATTTCGGATGGCTTACAGCGGGTGAAATGATGGATGGACTCGGCTTGGCAGAAACCACGCCAGGCCCCTTGATTCTGGTTACCGAGTTTGTCGGTTATATCGCTGCCTACCGCGAAGGAGGCACTGGTTTGGCTATTGCAGCCGCTGCGCTGACACTCTGGACCACATTCGTACCCTGTTTTTTGTGGATATTTGCCGGCGCACCCTATATTCAATGGATTGGCACACAACCTCGGTTACGAGGTGCTTTAGCTGCCATTACTGCTGCAGTTGTGGGGGTCATTCTGAACCTGTCACTCTGGTTTGCATTACATGTATTTTTCAAAACAGTCAGTCCTGAAAAATATGGCCCTATAACACTCTGGCAACCAGAGCTGGCGACTTTGGACTGGCGCGTGGTTTTCCTCTCTATTTTATGTGCAGTACTAATGCTGAAACGACACTGGCCGATTACCCGTGTGTTAATGGTTTCGTCGGTTGTTGGTACGGTTTTGGTTTATGCGGGTTTATAAGAATTAAATTCGCCAGCTAAACATTTAGCAGTAAAGTCATGTCTTTGCTAAATTGATACTAACCAGGTTACATTTCATGACGCTCGTTATCAATTTCATTGAATTGTTTTCAATCTCAATGTTGGTGCATTTTGAAGCTTTTTTTGAGTTACCATCTCAGAACTACACTGATGAGTGCTGTTTTTAATCAGGACTTAACGTAAATAATCCTGGTCTGACTAACGCTGTCATGCCAGGTATAACCACGAAACCACTGCCACCAATAACCCAGACCCAGGCATAACATTGAAATAACAGCAAAGACCAGCCGTAGAAAACTAGTTTGCCAGCCAGGGTTGTAACCATCATCAGTAATAATTCGAATCTTCCACGCCTTCATGCCCAATGTCTGGCCAGCTTTGTGCCAGAACCAGCTGTAAAACAGAAAAATTAAAAACACCAGATAAAGCGGGTAGGCTCTGGATTGAATCGCTTCTCCCTGGGTGAATGGCAGTAAAATTGCGGTAGCTATAAATAGCATTGCAGTAATCAGCAAGCCATCGTAAAACATAGCAGTAATTTGACGCCAGACAGGTGCTGTCGGGCAATCTGTAAAACGGTTAACTGACATGGTGATTCAAGAATTGAGTTTCGAAGGTGCTATGGGGAAAAGTGGTTGCATTATACAGGTACTCCAACAACATAGCATTGACGGGTTCAGTTGGCTTGTCAGTGTTCATGGCAAGGCGCGACTCGCGGGCAATGGTTATCCCTTGGCAAGAGGCGCAACGCAGTCCATGGGCGCTGACAAACCAACCCGTAGGGCGTCCCCGTGGTGTCCCGCAGCCGCGTTCCGGTGTTCGCCAAGGGAGATTGGGCCATTGCCTTCACACCGCGCCTTGCTGCGAAACACCACGGGGACGCTGAATCCGTCAATACTATGTTGTTGGAGTACTAGCACTCCATCAAAGAAATATCTAATAGATTCAGCCATCCCACTTTCTTTGCTGCTTGATATCAGATTATTAGCGGGGATATAGTACCCTGATCCACACATAGAAACACGATGCAAGCACAACTCTTTGAAAAATCTATCATTTTAAAATACTCCGCCGAACCTATGGGTGCGACTACATATTTAATATGTTTAAGAAAGCTCTATATTTTCCAAATACAGGCCCTATCAATCGCGCTTCTATGTGTGGATTAGGGTAGAAAAATATTTTGATTAATATTATTTATTGTGTTATCAAATACAAATTATATATAAATTGCATTCTAGTTGTATCTAAATTATCAGAATAATATTCAAAAATAATTAGAGTTTTGACCCACTACCAAATCAGGAGAATAGCAAATGAAACTTTTAAAAATAGCTTCCATAACAGGTTTATCACTCGCTGCTGGTCTTTGTTTGACTTCAGTAAATGCAGCAACAAAGTGGGACATGCCAACACCTTACGGTGACGGCGTCCATCACACCAAGAATGTTCGACAATTTGCAGATGATGTGAATAAAGCCACTGGTGGAGAACTGAATATTGTGGTCCATTCGGGTGCGTCATTATATAAACATCCGGAAATTCACCGTGCAGTACGCAGTGGCCAGGTCAGTATTGGAGAAATGTTTATGGGGTTGTTGGGTAATGATAATGCTATTTTTAAAGCTGACAATATCCCTTTTCTGGCGAGTGATTTCAATACCGCGAAAAAGCTCTGGGCGGCAAGTCGGGGGCCGATTGAAAAAGCCCTGGCCAAAGATGGGCTGAAATTATTGTATGCAGTACCCTGGCCACCTCAGGGGTTTTATACCAAAAAAGCGATCACTTCCGGGACAGATCTAAAAGGGCTGAAATTACGAGCCTATAGTCCAGCTACCTCGCGCCTGGCTATTTTGCTTGGTGCCTCTCCAACCACTGTTCAAACGCCAGAAATCCCACAGGCTTTTAGCACCGGTCTGGTAGATGCGATGGTGACTTCACCTTCAACGGGTGTCAGCTCCCAGGCATGGGATTACGTTAGTTTTTACACTGATACTCAGGCCTGGATTCCTAAAAACATGGTCATTGTGAATGCACGTGCTTTTAAGCGATTGTCCAAAGCGAGTCAAAAAGCGGTAATGGAAGCAGCATCAAAAGCCGAAAGCAGAGGCTGGGATATGGCCATAGCTGAAACTCAGGCAAAAACCGACACACTGAGAGAAAAAGGCATGAAAGTTTCGGCACCAACGACCCAATTAAAAGCAGATCTGCAAAAAGTGGGTGCCACTATGTCAATGGAATGGGCTAAAGAAGCTGGTTCAGATGGCAAAAAAATTCTGGACGCTATGAAATAAGTTCATCTTTAAAACTTTGTAAAAACCACTGAAGGATATTTTCCTCAGTGGTTTATTCACTACAGATTTGTCTAATGCGGAAAATACTTAATTCCATTTACCTGGCTTCAGCCATCGCGGCAGGTAGCAGTCTGGTATTGATGACGCTGTTGATGTTAAGCCAGATAGTGGGTCGCTGGTTTAATTTCATCGTTCCTTCTACAGAAGATTTTTCCGGATTTTTATTGGCTGCCGCCAGTTTCCTGGCTTTGCCTTACGCCTTAAGAAGTGGCTCGCATATCAGGGTGTCTCTGTTCATCTCCCATATGCCGACACAACTTCGTAAAACTGTCGAGTTGATGGTACTAGTTTCAGTCTTGATTTTAGTGAGTTATATCGCCTGGTCGGTTAGTTTTATGGTATATGAAACCTGGCAGTTTGAAGAGTTGACCCAAGGTTATATCGCGATTCCTTTGTGGATTCCACAAGTTCCATTGTCCGTTGGTTTGTTACTTTTCATGCTGGCTCTGTGCGATGAGCTGGTTAGTCTTTTAGTCACTGGTGAGACGAGTTACCTGAGGCATGAAGATGAACAACAAAATGAAGAATAGCCGCGTTCTATTCATCCTCATTCAATTCAACCGCGTTCAATACAACCACGTTCAATTCAATCAGGAGAGGAGGTTATCATGGATCAGGGTTTAATGATGATTTTGCTCACCGTGTTGTTGTTTGGCGTTTTGTCACTGGGCGTGTGGGTAGGTGCTGCACTGTTTATTGTAGGGTTCGCGGCATTGATGCTGAATGAAAATTCAAATTTAGGCATGATCATGGCGACCACTACATGGGGTAGTTCCTCGACCTGGACTTTAACCGCTTTGCCCCTATTTATATGGATGGGTGAAATTCTGTTTCGGACCCGATTATCGAGTGATTTATTCAGTGGGCTCTCACCCTGGTTGAATCATGTTCCCGGCCGCTTATTGCATGTCAATATCCTGGGTTGTGGAATTTTTGCGGCGGTATCAGGTTCATCAGCAGCAACGGTAGCAACTATAGGCCGTATGACGGCACCGGAACTGGCTAAAAGAGGCTATCCTGAAAACATGGTGCTGGGCACCCTGGCTGGTTCGGGGACTCTGGGTCTGCTGATTCCACCTTCGATCATTCTGATTGTGTACGGTGTATCAGCCGAAGTTTCCATTGCGCGCCTTTTTATTGCAGGGGCTTTACCAGGGCTGATGCTGGTCGTGCTTTTTATGGGGTATACCATGCTCTGGTCACAATTTAACAAAGATAAACTGCCAGCGGCTGAAGCACATATTCCGCTATCTGAAAAAATAAAGGCCTCGTGGAAATTGATGCCGGTTATTTTATTAATCCTGTTTGTTCTGGGTTCGATTTATGCGGGTTTTGCGACAGCAACTGAAGCAGCGGTATTTGGTGTGGTTGGATCGCTAGTATTGTCATGGCTGGGCAAAGACCTCAGCTGGTCGACCTTTAAAGAGAGCCTGATGGGCGCAACGCGTACCTCCTGCATGATTATGTTCATTCTGGCTGGTGCAGCATTTTTAACCATTGCTATGGGATTTACCGGTATTCCCCGCGCTCTTGCCGAGAGCATATCCAGCATGCAACTGTCACCAGGTTGGTTACTGATTGCGTTGTCCCTGTTTTTTATCATCATGGGCTGTTTTCTGGATGGAATTTCCGTTGTGGTGCTCACTACTTCGGTTGTTCTGCCCATGGTTGAACAGGCTGGTATTAACCTATTGTGGTTCGGAATTTATCTGGTCATGGTTGTTGAAATGGCACAGATAACGCCACCAGTTGGTTTTAATCTATTCGTGTTGCAAGGATTAACGGGTAAAAACATTTTACTCATCGCCAAATATGCCCTGCCGTTTTTCTTCCTGCTAATGCTCGCGGTTCTGTTGATTTCAATCTTCCCGGAAATTGCAACATGGTTGCCGCAAAAAATGACCCAGAGATAGTGATGAGTGAAAATCCTTCAGGTAGTAACTGGCAATTCTGGATAGATCGCGGGGGTACTTTTACTGATATCGTAGCGCTTTCTCCCGACGGGGAACTCGTCACTGATAAACTCCTGTCGGAAAAACCAGATCAATACATAGATGCAGCTATCGAGGGAATTCGTCGGATTGTTGCAGCCAACGAAAGCAAGATTTCCGAAAATCCACAGCCCTTTCTGATCAGAATGGGCACAACCGTTGCCACCAACGCACTGCTTGAACGCCAGGGCGATCCAACTCTGTTGGTAATCACCAAAGGTTTTGCAGATGCATTACGTATTGGTTATCAATATCGGCCTGAACTTTTTTCCCTACAAATTCAATTACCAGATATGTTGTACAGCTCAGTGCTTGAAGTTAGTGAACGTCTATCAGCTCAAGGAGAGGTAATAAAAAAAATAGACGAAGCCAAAGTAAAGCCTGGGTTGCAACAGGCTTTTGATCAGGGGATACGATCAATAGCGATCGTCTTCATGTTTGGTTTTAAATTTAATGAACATGAACAAAAGGTAGCTGAACTGGCCAGGGAAATCGGTTTTGACCAGATCTCTGTTAGTTATCAGGTGAGCCCTTTGATGAAATTGGTGTCTCGTGGCGATACTACGGTGGTAGATGCATACCTGTCTCCCATTCTGCGACGTTATGTCAATCAGGTGGCTGATGAACTCAAGTTGATTAACCCGGCTCATAATCGCTTGCAGTTTATGCAATCCAGTGGAGGATTAACTGAAGCCCACCAATTTGCGGGTAAAGATGCCATTCTATCGGGACCGGCTGGTGGCGTTGTTGGCATGGTCCAAACTGCAACGGCGGCCGGATTTAAAAAATTGATTGGATTCGATATGGGCGGCACCTCAACCGATGTATGCCATTACGCCGGAGAATTTGAACGTGCTTTTGAAACAGAAGTGGCTGGTGTTCGTATGCGAGCACCGATGATGCGTATTCATACCGTTGCAGCAGGTGGTGGATCGATTTTGCAATTTGATGGTGCGCGTTATCGGGTTGGGCCAGAATCAGCCGGGGCCAGTCCGGGGCCTGCCAGTTATGGTAATAACGGGCCGTTGAGCATTACTGACTGTAATGTCATGTTGGGTAAGATACAGCCGGATTATTTCCCCAAAGTGTTCGGGGCTGATGCGCAACAGGCTTTAGACAGGTCTATAGTTGAATTAAAATTTTCCCAAATGACCGAACAAATCGAATCTGCCACAGGTAAAAAGCTGTCAGGTCAACAAATTGCTTCAGGTTTTTTATCCATTGGCATTGAGAACATGGCCAATGCGATCAAACAGATATCAGTACAACGTGGTTATGATGTTGCTGAATACACGCTGTGCTGTTTTGGTGGTGCAGGGGGGCAGCATGCCTGTCTGGTTGCTGATGCACTGGCAATCAAGAGTATCTTTTTGCATCCGTTTTCTGGGGTGTTATCAGCCTATGGTATGGGGCTTGCCGATTTACGACAAATTAATGAGCGCAGCATTGAGCAAATCCTGACCCCTGCGTTAGTGGGTTCTTTACAGAATACCAATCAACAGTTGAGTGATTTGGGCTATGAGGATTTGTTTCAGCAGGGAGCCACAGTTGATCAACTATCAGTAGTGAAAAAACTGCATTGTCATTACGTTGGTTCAGATACTAATCTTCCCGTACTATTTAATCGTTTCGAAGATATTATCAAAGCATTCGAAATCCAGCACATGCAATCATTTGGTTTTATCTCACCGGATAAAGATCTGGTCGTCCAATCTGTAGAAGTTGAAGTGATTGCTCATAATCCACCACCGAACATCTCGCGCTCAGAAAATTTTAACAAAGAATTAATCCCTATGGATTTGAAGCAAGTCGTGATGTCGAATTCAAAGCAGTCCACACCATTTTATCAACGCGATAACTTACCCGCTGAGCTCTGGATAAATGGTCCGGCGGTGATTATTGAACTCACGGGTACGATAGTGATTGAACCAGGCTGGCGAGGAAAGTTGACAGCCGAAAATAATATTGTACTGGAACGCTATCAGGAACTGCCAAAGAGAGTGGCAATCGGTACCGATGTTGACCCGGTGATGCTGGAGATATTCAATAACCTGTTCATGTCGATTGCGGAGCAAATGGGGTCGGTGCTGGAAAACACCGCAGTATCAGTCAATATCAAAGAGCGGTTAGACTTTTCCTGCGCAATTTTTGATGAAGAAGGAGACTTGATTGCCAATGCACCTCACATGCCGGTGC
>Ga0256847_1001477_pt1 | contig 11959 bp, 8 predicted proteins | sample TeddybearmetaG_FD_189099 | JGI IMG/M metagenome (GOLD analysis project Ga0256847, IMG submission 189099) | Hydrothermal vent microbial communities from East Pacific Rise, Pacific Ocean - Teddybear | ecosystem: Environmental > Aquatic > Marine > Hydrothermal vents | place: Pacific Ocean: East... | reverse complement strand
AATTCTCGTTGGCTGACATCAATGTCTTCCAACGGCATCGTTGCAGGATCGAAATCCAGCATAGAAGGAGCGGTTAGTTCAGCCATTAAAATTGGAACTCCGGTAGGTTAACAATTAGCCCGTCCAGCTCATCGGTGACTTCAATTTGGCAAGATAGGCGAGAGTTTGATTGGCGCTCTGGGTTAAGATCCAGCATAGACTCTTCAGCTTCGCTAGGCTGCCCTACTTTGGCCATCCAAGCTTCGTTCACCATGATGTGACAGGTCGCGCAAGAACACTCACCGCCACAATCTGCGTCGATTCCGGGTACTAAGTTATCTAACGCCGCATTCATGACAGATAAGCCATTTTGCGCTTCAATTTTGTGTTCAGTACCGTCGTGTTCAATGAGTGTAATGTTGGCCATTAGATATCCTTATTATCTTGAAAGCTAAAAATAGCATTGATTGCAGTTGCAAGTGTGATGTCTTTGTCAGTTACGGCGTTGCCCGCATCGTGCGTTGTCAGAGTAATGCTGACCAGGTTATAGACATTGTGCCAACTGGGGTGGTGGTCAAATTTTTCAGCCAGCATGGCTACCTGAGTCATAAAGCCGAAGGCCGCAACAAAACTTTCGAAGCGAAAGTCGCGAGTGAGGGCGCTATCTGTCAACGTCCAGCCTTCAGGCGTCATAGGCAGTACCGGCAATAAAAGAGAAAATTGGTGGAGCCAGGGAGGATCGAACTCCCGACCTCCTGAATGCCATTCAGGCGCTCTCCCAGCTGAGCTATGGCCCCAAAACAGCGCGTGATGTTAGGTACCCTAACAGCCACTGTCAATAAAGGGTTCTACTTAAATTATGCTTCGAGCTTGCGCGTCACGCTGGCAAATGACTTGTCTAGTCGCTTACGCTCTTTGCCAGAGACGCCTAGACTCTCAAGCGCGTCACGGAGGCGCACTCGACTCACGTCAGGACCTAAAAATACCCACGAATCAAATAGATCCACAGAAACGGCTCGACCGCTGGTGGCCACAAACAAAGGAAAGAGGAAATCGCGAAATTTCATCTCACAGGCGTCTGCCAAATTTTGGCAAAGCGTAAATAGATCCTCGCGTTGCCAGCCGCGTAGTTGATCGAACGCGGCAGACGTGTGGTGAAGCACTTTCACCACGGCCTCGCGATCAAGGCTCTTATGACTGAAACTTTCCAGCGTGAGTGGTGCGCGGGCGCCTATTAGGTAATCTACCAAGGGCACTAGGTCAGAAAGGCGCTCTGCCCTATCTTGCACCAATGGAATGAGCTGACTCAAGCGCTGCTGGTTAAACATCCAACTGTATGTTTTTTCAGTAAACTCTTGCGGTGTTAAACTGCGCAAATACTGTCCGTTTAACCAGGCGAGCTTGCCTTGATCGAAGACGGGTGCACCCACAGAAATACGCGATGCATCAAACGCCTCAACCATTTCATCCTTATTAAAAATTTCGCGCTCATCTGGCATCGACCAGCCCATTAGCGCCAAATAGTTTAACAGTGCTTCAGGCAAGAAGCCTTCATCGCGATAATAGGTCACGCTAGTCGGGTTCTTACGTTTCGACAACTTACTCTTATCGGGGTTACGCAGTAGCGGCAAGTGGATGAGCGTAGGCATAGTCCAATCAAAGTATTCGTACAATAATTTTTGTTTGGGCACCGAGCTAAGCCACTCTTCGCCACGCAGTATGTGAGTGATCTCCATCAAATGGTCGTCTACCACCACGGCCAGGTGATAAGTCGGCATACCGTCGGCCTTGACCAGCACCTGCATATCAACTTGGCTATAAGGAATGGATACCTCACCGCGCAACTCATCAATAAATGTACAGGTGCCTTCTTCAGGTACCCGCATGCGCACCACGTGGGTTTCTACCGAGGCGATTCGAGCCGCTACCTCATCTGCACTTAGCGATAAGCAATGCCCGTCGTAGCGTGTTGTTTGTTTCGCTGCTTGCTGTGTGGCTCGAACTTCATCGAGTCGTTGTTTACTGCAAAAACAACGGAATGCATGACCTGCATCGATGAGTTGTTGGGCGTAAACGCTGTACTGCTCACGCCGCTCACTTTGTCGGTAAGGACCATGTGGCCCACCTATATCCGGACCTTCATCCCAACTCAAACCAAGCCATTCAAGGGCTGTAAATATGCTTTGCTCAGATTCTGGCGTACTACGCGCTTGGTCTGTGTCCTCTATACGTAGAATAAATTCGCCACCATGATGCTTCGCAAAAGCCCAATTAAACAGCGCCATATAAGCCGTGCCGACGTGGGGGTCCCCAGTTGGCGATGGTGCAATGCGTGTTCGAACACTCATAATTTTGCGATCCAGTTTGTGCGTTCTAGAACGGCACTAAAAGCCCATCTTTGTGAGGTCAGTCGGAATGAGCGGATAAGAGATACCTGCCCACTTCTGCACAACTCGAACCACCTGACAAGCGTAGCCAAATTCATTGTCGTACCAAACGTACAATACGGCATTATCGCCATCTACTATGGTGGCCTCTCCATCAACAATGCAGGCATGACGATTACCTACCAGGTCAGACGAAACAATGTCTGGTGAGGTAGTGAAATCAATCTGACGCTGTAAGTCAGAGTGCAGACTAATGTTACGCGCAAAGGTACTCACCTCTTCTAGCGTCGTCTCGCGACCCAAACGCAAATTCAAAATAGCCAAGGAGACATTAGGCGTAGGCACTCGTATGGCGTTGCCGGTCAACTTGCCAGCCAACGCAGGTAGCAGCTTAACGACGGCGGATGAAGCACCTGTTTCCGTGATCACCATATTCAATGGCGCGCCCCTACCCCGGCGATTTTTATCGTGATAATTATCGATAAGGTTTTGGTCATTGGTATAGGAATGCACGGTTTCCATATGCCCATGAAGAATTTCGAATTCCTCATTGATGGCTTTCATAATCGGCACTATCGCATTTGTCGTACAACTGGCGGCGGCTAACACAGTATCGTCTGAGCTAATGTCGGCTGAGTTCACGCCAGAAACAATATTCTTTATGTCACCTTTGCCCGGTGCTGTGACAATAACTTTGGCTGCACCCTTAGACTTTAGATGCTCACCCAAAGCCTCTTGATCACGCCATACGCCAGTGTTATCGATAATAATGGCGTTTCTAATACCATAGGATTCATAGTCTATAGTGCTGCGGTCGCTGGCATAAATCACCTTAATCACGTTACCGTTGGCGATAATGCAGCTGTTCTCTTCGTCAACACGCAGTGTGCCTTCAAAACTGCCGTGCACTGAGTCTCGGCGTAACAAGCTCGCTCGCTTGGTTAGATCATCACCGCTACCTTTACGCACGACAATGGCCCGCAGTCGCAACTGCTCGCCACTACCGGTCTTTTCCACCAACAAGCGCGCCAGTAATCGACCAATGCGACCAAAGCCGTAGAGCACAACGTCTTGGGGCTCAGGGAGAGGCGGCACATGACGGCCCAGTACTGCAGCGCACTCACGAGCTACAAAGTCTGTAGCGCTAATACTAGCGTTGGCGCTCTCTTCCATAAATTTAGTAGCCAATCGGCCCACATCTACGTGGCTCGGCCCTAAATCCAGCTCGGCCATGGCTTCTAATATCGGAAAGCTCTCAAATTCAGATAGTTCGTTTTGAGCAATCTGACGGACATAGCGATGGGTCTTCATCAACTGAGTCACGCTCTGATTGTGTAAGGCGCGGCCGTAGCAGTACGCTACAACATTGCGTCGGTATAACTTACCAATCAGCGGAATCATTGCCTCAGCTAAGGCTTCACGTTCTTTCCAATCAGGAAAATAATCATCGAGGGTGGGTAGAGCCACGTCGCGTCCTCTTGTTAGTGTTGATCAGGCCAGGAATTTGCGCGCGCCATTATAGAGGCTCAAAAATAGCGGGCAAGCATCAAGCGCACAAAATATGCTTACTTTATGTGAACAACTTGCAAGGACCCCAGTTAAACGGTGTTAGCGGTAGCTTTCGTTGATACTTTGCAGCATGTCTTGGCCTGGGCACAAATCAGCTTCAGTCAGCTCGTTTAACGGCGTCTTTACAGTACCCATAATATCGTGGCAATCCACTGCATTAGGGTCCACATAGAGTAATCCTGTAACTGCTTCGCCCTCTTCTTTCCGGCGTTGCACATAATTAAGCGCACCGACCCGGTCATAGGGATCATATTGGTCATCTAACTTGTACAAACGCAACGTAGAACCATCGGGCATAGCCACATCTTCATGGCTGCCTGGCGAATAATTTGCGGTAATTTCTTCATGCTCTGCAATGAAATCAGCATTTACTACGTTCTGCGTATGCGCACGAACATGATCGTAGCTCTTGGTGGAGCCTTGATGGTTGTTAAAGGCCACGCAGGGCGATATCACATCTATAAATGCCATGCCTTTGTGGCGCAACCCGGCCTTGATGAGGGGCACCAACTGACGCTTATCACCAGAAAAGCTTCGAGCGACAAAACTTGCACCTAGCTGCAACGCCATGCTGACCAGATCAATCGGTTCATAGAGGTTTGGCACGCCCCTCTTAGATGTTGAACCTTTGTCATTCGTTGCTGAGAACTGCCCCTTGGTAAGACCATAAGTTCCATTGTTATCAACAACATAGAGCATATTTATACGACGACGCACGATATGCGAAAACTGACCCATACCAATAGAGGCACTGTCTCCGTCTCCAGATACGCCAATACATTGCAAGTCCCGATTGGCAAAGTTGGCACCCGTGGCTACCGACGGCATACGGCCGTGAACAGAATTAAATCCATGCGACTTATCAAGAAAGTAACTGGGCGTTTTCGACGAGCAACCAATGCCTGATATTTTGGCAAACCGATGCGGTGGCATCGACAATTCCGCACAGGCTTGCACAATGGCAGCACTCACAGAATCATGCCCACAGCCGGCACATAATGTTGACACCGAGCCCTCATAATCTCGTCTTGTTAAACCAATTTCATTAACCGGCAAACGAGGATGGTGAGCCTTCGGTTTAGCTACAAATGTCACTATTGAACCTCCGTCAAACGCGCTAACTTATTCGCTTGATAATATTCGTTAATACTTTGAGAAATAAATTCTGCAGAAATCGACAACCCAGCGTAATAGGTAACGGACACCATCTTTTGCGGCGAAAACTCACCTTCATGAATCAACAACGTCCGCATTTGGGCATCACGGTTCTGTTCTACGACAAAAACCACATCATGGCCTTCCACAAAGTCGATAACTTCTTGGCCAAAAGGAAAGGAGCGAATCCGGCAGGTATCAAGTTGAATACCCGCTGGCGCCAGTAAATCTAACGCTTCAGGCATCGGCAATGCAGTGGTGCCATAATAGATAACACCCACTCTACCGTTATCGCTACTGATCTCGGCTTTCGGTATCAAGGTTCGAGCTGTTTGCCACTTCTTTAGCAGCCGTTCCATGTTGCGTTGATAAGCTTCAGGTGATTCGGTGTAAGCCGCATACTCATCACGAGATGTGCCGCGGGTGAAGAATGCGCCTTTGTCAGGATGTGTACCCGGGTAAGTTCTGTAACCAATGCCATCGCCATCTGTATCTAGGTAGCGCCCGAACACGTCAAGCTCATCAAGATCTTCCTTAGTCAGCACTTTGCCGCGATCATAAGTACGTGCATCATCCCAGACAAACGGATCACTTAAGTTGTCATTCATACCCAATTCAAGATCACTTAAAACAATGATAGGCGTTTGTAGCCTGTCGGCTAAATCCAGCGCATCGGCTGCAAAATCAAAACACTCCTTGGGTGTGGAGGGGAACAACAATGGGTGCTTAGTATCACCATGAGAGGCGAATGCTGCTGCCAAAACATCACTTTGCTGGGTTCGCGTAGGCATACCGGTGGACGGTCCCGCGCGCTGTATATCCCACAATACGGCAGGAATTTCAGCAAAATAGGCAAGCCCTAGAAATTCCGACATTAATGACAGACCAGGACCACTGGTAGCAGTGAACGAGCGCGCACCATTCCACGCAGCGCCAATAACAATGCCAATGGCAGCCAGTTCATCTTCTGCTTGAATAATGGCAAAATTTTTCTGCCCTGTGTCTGAATCGATGCGCAGTTTGTTGGCATTCGCTTCAAAGGCTTCGATCACCGAGGTAGATGGCGTTATGGGATACCACGCACACACACTCGCACCACCATAAACCGATCCCAAGCCAGCCGCAGAATTACCGTCTATCATGATCATTTCGCCCACTTTATCAGAGCGACGCACCTGAATCGGTAGCGGTCCGTCCAAATAGTCGAAAACATACTGGCGGCCAATTTCCAAGGCACGGATATTGGGCGCGATTAGTGCGTCCTTACCCTTATATTGCGTTGCTACCATGCCAGTGATCACATCAAATTCTATATTCAGCAAACCAGACAAGGCGCCCAAATAGGTGATATTTTTAAACAAGCTGCGCTGTTTGGGGTCGATAAACTCAGGCAGTAACATTGTTGCCAACGGAATACCTATTTCTACGATGTCATCGCGCCGGAGTGATTTGGCAAGCGGCTTAGAATTGTCGTATAACAAATATCCACCGGGGTTTACCGATGCAACATCTTCTACCAAGGTTTCGGCATTCATCGCGACCATAACATCGACCCCTTCGCGCCGACCTAGGTAACCTTTTTCGCTAACGCGCACCTCAAACCAAGTCGGCAAACCCTGTATATTGGAGGGAAAAATATTGCGCGTGGCGACTGGTATGCCCATGCGAAACAACGCCTTCGCAAACATGCCGTTGGCACTTGCCGAACCAGATCCGTTCACATTGGCGAAGCGGATAACAAAATCATTGTAGGTCACAGTCATTCTGCAAAGGATCCTAATTGAGGTACGTGGACAACCGATCGCTGCATATCCCAAGCGTTGGTTGGACAACGTTCGGCGCACAGACCGCAGTGCAAACAAACGTCTTCATCTTTTACCATCACGCGGCCAGTGGGCAATTCATCTGAAAGATACAGATCCTGCTCCGCATTTGTAGCCGGCGCTATAAGGCTTAGTCGCAAGTCCTGCTCAGTGTTATTTTCCACAAACGAAATACAGTCCATTGGACAAATGTCCATGCAAGCGTCGCATTCAATACACAAATTATCAGTAAATACGGTTTGTATATCGCAGTTCAGACAGCGTTGCGCCTCCGCCGCACCCAGGTCTTGATTGAACCCCAGCTCCACCTCAATTTTTACGTTCGACAACGCCTCGTCATTGGCCACCAACGGCACAATATGTCGCACAGTCGGGTCGTGTTCGGCATCGTAAGCCCATTCATGCATGCCCATTTTCGTAGACAGCAAATTCACGCCTCGAGCTGGTCGATCGCGCTTTAAATCTTTGCCTTCACACATCAGGTGGATGCTAATGGCTGCTTGGTGCGCATGCGCAGACGCCCAAATGATATTCTCTGGCCCAAATGCACTGTCACCGCCGAAGAAAATTTTGGGGTTGGTAGACTGAAATGTCACTTCATCAAGAATGGGGCAGTCCCACTTGTCGAATTCCAGGCCAATATCGCGCTCTATCCACGGGCAGTGGTTATCTTGGCCGATAGCCATGAGAATATGGTCAGCCTCAATGAACACATCTGGCTCACCACTTGGCACATATTTTAATCGCCCATCGTCACCTTCGATGGGCTCAACACATGCAAACAGTACTCCTTTCAGCTTGCCATTTTCGTGCACAAATTCTTTCGGGGGACGGTTGTTAATGATCGGAATACCTTCGCGCATGGCATCTTCTTTTTCCCACGCTGACGCTTTCATGACCTCAAAGGCTGAGCGCACAACTACAGAAACAGATTCAGCACCAAGGCGTAACGACGTCCGACAACAATCCATTGCCGTATTACCACCGCCCATAACAATGACTTTGCCGGTAATTTCTGTCTTGTGACCAAACGCCACGCTAGCTAACCAATCAATGCCTATATGCACCTGGTCTTTTACTTCTGCACCACCGGGCAGATCCAAGTCGCGCCCCCGTGGAGCGCCGGTGCCGATAAAATAGGCATCAAAATCCATATCCAGCATCGCTTTCATGCTGGTGATTTCCTCACCAAAATGACACTCAACACCCATGTTCAAAATTTGATTCACTTCTTCATCTAGAACTTCTACTGGCAGCCGGAAAGCAGGGATTTGACTACGCATCATGCCGCCACCAGCAGGGTCTTTCTCAAACAAATGCACTTCGTAGCCCAGTGGCAGGAGATCTCGCGCTACGGCTAGAGAGGCTGGACCGGCACCGATCAAGGCGATGCGCTTGCCATTCTTCTGCGTAGGTACACGCGGCATAAATGATGAAATATCGCCCTTGTTGTCAGCTGCAACGCGCTTCAACCGACAGATTGCCACGGGCTGTTCTTCTGTACGTACGCGACGACAAGCTGGTTCACAGGGTCGATCACAGGTGCGACCGAGCACGCCGGGGAATACGTTCGAGTCCCAATTAAGCATATACGCTTCAGTATACTTCTCCTGGGAAATAAGCCGAATGTACTCTGGAACAGGGGTATGAGCGGGGCACGCCCACTGGCAATCTACTACTTTATGAAAGTAGTTAGGATCTTGGATGTCGGTGGGTTGCATAGCAATGCTAGTCTGCACCGGAATTCCGCGCCGGTGAAAAGACCTGTCTCTCCTCCTTAGAAAGACAGACTTTACCTGTTTTGCCTAGGTGCTGGCTAGTCCTACCAACACCGCATTACAGCTCGTTTTCAGGATATTTCTATAACGTGTTCCATAGCCTCTATCGAAGCCATTTTGAGGCGACATATTTAGATAACAAAAGCTTAAAGGGAGGTGGGATCTATAGACAGGCGATTGAGCACATCCACCCCCAATAAACCGTCTAAATCAGGTAAGGACGTCGGCAGCTCTAGGACGCGCAAATTTTCTATCACAACCCCCTGCACCTCGAACTGTGAAACGGTATAGACCTTCGCCGACACAACACCTGCAGCGGTGTGAACCTGAACATCAGCCCCCGCACGTTGCGCCGACAAGGCGCGTAACGCTCGTTTAGATAGACTTGTTATATTCGCACCCGTGTCGACCAATAACCTAAGCGTAAGCCCATTGGCGGTGGTGATAGTCGACGTCATTTGGTCACCGTGACGTTCAAACTGAAGGCCTTGCGCGGCAAGTTCTAATTTGGCAGTTAGGTCTTCAATTGCATTTTGTGAAATATCAGTATTGCCGGTCTCCGCTAATACTCTTAATGCCTGCAGATACTGGTTGTTGCCTCCCAAAGCCTTCGCCCATTGGTAGCGAAAATAGTCACTATATGGGACTCGCTGACTATTGTGTCGCCAAAACGCTTCGCGTGCGTCGATGTCTCCACTACCTTGAAATTCTAGGTCAAGGACCCCGATGATTTGTCGTGCTTGTTGCATTGTGGTCGCGATAACAGCTGCATCCGTGCTGATATCCAATATTCTGAACAGAGTTTCCAAAGCAGGCACCCTCAACCCACTTAGCTGCTGTAGATCGCTCATGAAATTCAGGGCAGAAATATCCTCTGGGACGCTGTGTAAGTACGTTTGCAGGACTCTACGCATAGCCACAGAATCGTATTTGTTAACCTGTTGCTGCATACCCAGGAGTAGTTGCTCACCCTCATCACGGGTGAGTTCTCTAGCATTGTCTGCGAGCCACCGTTGCACATGAAACCACGCACCCCGCTCGAGCAGGCTTTGCAAGCCAGGTGTTTCAACTAGATCTACGGCATTGTTGCCATTTACTCCCGTTATCGCATCGGCGGGGGCCGAAGATAGATCACGATCCGCAGGTACAATGACACTTGCAACCTGCGCAAGGCGAAATCCAGGCAATCTACTACCTTCTCCATGTACATACCCTAGGTAATAGGCGCCTCCCACAGCGCCTATCGCTAAAAAAATGATAAATGTTCTGTTCAGCATTATCACAGCACCTCGATGAACAGTTAGAATAGCCCGCTCAAATTTACCAGCCTAATAGTTCTAAGCAGAAACCCGTTGAATAATTCACCAGCAAAAATATTGTTTACCCCGAATTTTCCAGCAGATGTACGCCTGCCGGCCGCGCCAGGACAAATTGTATCCTGGAGTGGCTTACATGGTGCGGCAGATGCACTGGCAGTTGCTGAGCTTGCTGAATCGCATAATGGACCCGTTTTGGTCCTGACGCGAGATTCTGCGCGAGCCCAACGTTGGCAAGGGGCTATAGAATTTTTTCAGTCGCACACTCAATCACCTTTGCACTTTCCCGATTGGGAAACATTGCCATACGACGCCTTTTCACCACACCAGGACATTACTTCAGAGCGCTTAGCCACCCTCCGTGCGCTGCCAAATCGGCGCAATGGTGTACTCACAGTTCCAATAACGACGCTCATGCAACGAGTGGCACCGGTAAGCTTTTTGGCTGGGGCGAGCTTCGACTTTAAACCAGGCCAGCTTCTCGACATTGCCAAACAACGTCAAATACTTGATTCCGCAGGCTACCAAAACTCCGATACAGTCACGGAACGTGGCCAGTATGCAGTACGCGGATCGGTGTTAGATGTATATCCTATGGGCGCTGAGCTACCCGTACGTGTTGATCTTTTCGATAACGAAATCGACACCCTGCGCACATTTGATGCAGATTCTCAGCGTACCATCAGCAAAATTGACCGTCTTGACTTGTTACCCGCAAAAGAATTTCCGTTCGATGACGCCGCAGTCGCAATGTTTCGCGACCGTTGGCACCACCAGTTCAATGTCGATGTTCGACGTTGTAGCGTGTATCAGGATGTCTCCAGTTTCATCGTGCCTAATGGCGTTGAATATTACCTACCTTTTTTCTTCGATGCGCTGGGCAGCTTGTTCGATTACTTGCCCGACAATGTTTTGTTGGTTGTAGAAGACGGAGTTATTGAGGCGGCCGAGCATCATTTGGCAGAAATACAAAGCCGCTACGAATCACTGCGCCACGATGTGGAGCGCCCTATTCTACCGCCAAGAGATCTTTATTTAGCCGTTGACGAGCTACATGGTTATTTAAATCAGCACCCACGAATAAATTTGCTAAACACACAAGACAGCGACCTAGCATCACTAAAACACAACCAGCATTTCACCTCCGCACAACTACCTGATCTCGAATTTAATGCCCGCGTGACAACGCCTGCGGCAAAGCTTCGGAACTATCTTGAAGCATCCGCAATACCCGTTCTTTTTATTGCCGAATCAGCCGGCAGACGAGAAGTATTTGACGAACTTCTACGCAAAGCGGACATTCAAACAGAAGTGGTCGAAGACTTTTTGAGTTACCGCCACGCGCGTCAGCATTGCATCACTATTGCCGAACTCGATGAAGGTTTACAGCTCGACAACTGCCTTATCATTACCGAAGCCGATGTTTTAGGTTCGCGCCAATCAGACCCGCGTCGAGAAAGCGGTTCTCGCATCATAGATCCAGATCAGATCGTCAAAAACCTCACCGAGCTGAGTATTGGCGCACCTGTGGTGCATGTTGAACACGGCGTTGGTCGTTACATTGGATTGCAGACCCTATCAATTGATGGTGAAGCTCACGAATTTTTAACTCTCGAATATGCGGAAGAAGCCAAGCTTTACGTCCCCGTCACTTCGCTACAACTCATCAGCCGCTACACCGGCAGCGATGAAGATCACGCACCCCTGCACCGGCTTGGTTCTGACCAGTGGGATAAAGCGAAACGAAAAGCCGCAGAAAAAGTCGTTGATGTCGCAGCAGAGCTACTCGACATATATGCGCGTCGTGAGCTACGTACTTCTTATCAGTTTGTAATGCATAAGGAGGAATACGACACGTTTGCGCAGGAGTTTCCATTTGAAGTCACGTTAGATCAACAAGCCGCCATTGATGACACCTTAGCTGATATGACGACCCTACGCGCTATGGACCG